>SMTZ1_10011657_pt1 | contig 14227 bp, 10 predicted proteins | sample DeeMarSWOR136_30_FD_25667 | JGI IMG/M metagenome (IMG submission 25667) | reverse complement strand
TCAAATGCAGAGAGAAGTCCTCTAATATATCGTCTAATGCCGATATCATATTATCACCCTTGTTCCATAGTTTCGACAATCAACCTTGCAGAAACAGTAAACAAGTACCAGACTTGTTCCATCCCAACCTCTTAAACCTTTCAAGGAATAAGCAATATTTCTCCTCTGTTCGCCGAATAACACCGTATCCTGTTTTGAATGAAGAACCTCCAACCTCTTTCCCCAATTGAACAAAACCCTCACTTTTGAGACAAACCTATTAATACTCACAGATCACTACAAATCTAGTTAATAACCTTTTCAATCTAAAAAGTATGGAATACATGACAAGGTGAGCAGACAGCTCACCAGGAGGAGTATACATGGAACTAGTCTCTACAGAGTATCATGATGACACAGTTGTAGTGAAGTTGGCCGGAGGCGTCACAAATGCTATTAACCTACAACTTGTTAACGAATTAGCCGAAATCCTGCAAAGAATAAGAGATTCTCACACAGGTGGTTTTGTCCTGTCCAGTTCCAATGACAAATTCTTTTCAATTGGATTAGACATCCCATACCTGTATGGATTGTCCAAAAAAGATTTTACAGCCTTTTACCAGCCCTTCAACCAGGTCTGCATAGATTTATACACGTTGCCAACCCCTACAATAGCAGCAGTGACAGGGCATGCAGTAGCAGGAGGGTGTATCCTCGCTCTCTGTTGCGACTACCGATTTATTGCAGAAGGTCGAAAACTGATGGGGTTGAATGAGATCAAGCTCGGTGTTCCTATTCCATATCCAGCTGACTGCATCTTGCGAAGTATGGTAGGGACTCAGACTGCCCGCAATATAACAGATATGGGCGAATTCTATCTGCCTGAGCAATTACTCACCATGGGGTTGGTAGATCAGGTGCTCCCGTTAAAAGAGGTTTTACCACAATCAATTGAGAAGGCACACTTACTGGGTGCATTGCCCCAAAAAGCATTCGCTGTAATAAAACAGAATCGTACAGAGCCAGTTGAAGCACAGATTCGAGCGCTCCTGGTAAAGAAAGAACAGGATTTTGTGGAGTGTTGGTTTTCTCCTGAAGCACGTCAGCAGTTAAAAGATGCAATAGAGAAGTTCTAGCAAGGCATTATTCTCAAGCTTGACAGTATCATCCTGAGCGTGACTGATCGCTTTAGATTTACCCTGCAGTGATCCTGCAAAAGACTGTAAAAAGGTGTTACACTGCAGATGGAAGGGAGCAGGACCAACATTCTTCTGAATCTTCGCAACCTCTTGCTCAGATTAATAGCTGTCATCTTCTAGTAATAATTGTGCTTAGATTGCCAATTTTCTATAAAGTCATGATAGACTCCTATCCTAATGTGAAATGATGAGCACCAGACTCAACAACCCCTTATGGAAACCTTTATAGATCTGTAACAATAACGGTGCCCTAAAGGAGGTATAGTAATGAAATCTGATACTTCAAAAACAGGGTTGAACCGTGTGCTCATTGTTGTGAACAAATGGTGGGAATGTGATCCTGTAACATCTGCACTGCTCAATCAGAATGCATGTCCTGCAGAACTGGGCTGGCCCCAAAGGTTACGTTACCCCTGCAATGAATTATCTCATGATCCCCGTGCAGTGTACAAACTCTCTCATATCCAGGCTGAAATCTGGTGTATTTCGGACTTACTCCGTATGTATCCAGATATACCTCAGTACCAATCCAGTTCTCAACGAAAAATGGAAGAAATGCCATTTTTATTCAAATATTCGGGAAAACCTGCCGATCTGGTGGTGGCAGTGGGAACAGCTGCTGCATATCCTGCGGATGTGAGCGTGAACGGCTCTGTCATTGCAGGTACCAAAGCCTTCCTGCACAACAGCCATCCTGATGGAGAGAATCCGTACAGTAACTGGCAGGACGGCCCCTTTGACACAGTCATTGATTCTCCATTAAACAGTGACGATTTCAAAACAATCACAGACATTGAGACAGATCCACCTTCTGTGATGAAACAGTTCTTGGTACCACCCCTGAATCCAGACCCTGCCGGGGCAACCCTTATTGCAGAATACGACTATGTTGCCCTCGCCATTGTCAATGTAACAGACTACAGTGAGTACGAAGAAAAGGATAAAGAAGCACTGAAAGCCTATCAGAAAGAGCATGACCCAGATACTGGCAGGTCTCTTGAAACCACTCACGGACTAATCCGAGTAGCTGCAGGTATGTCTGCCCCATTTCTGTTTGTTTCTGGCATTGTTGACCGCGTAGGACACTTTCATGAGGATGTGGCCCCCAGGGCCTATGCCCAGAATACGACAGGAGCCCACAATGCAGGAATAGTGGTTGCCTGGATGCTCCCAAAAATTGATGCTGTATTTGCAGAAGTATGAACCAAAAGGGGATTAACTGCAGAATTCTTTTTCCTTTTTCTCTTTTTTTGTTTATAATGGGACAATACAAAGTGTGCAAGAACTTTAACATTCCCATGTACTGAAAAAGGAAAAAACTAAAATTATGGCCCAGATTTACATTTATCTGATACCATGAAAGCGATAAGAAACCAATTCCGATTTTATCTTCTATAGAATTATGTTGAAATTAATAATCATGTTTCATAACAGGATGGCGGGGGGCACAGGAACGCTTAGGTATCTCGGCCAACCAGAGCGATTTTTCCCACTTCATGATGTCACCTCCTTTGTGGTTTCGCCTACCTCCTCATGAACCACAGCAGGTGCATGAAGATGCAGGTTCAGTACTGTAGATAGTTTATGGGATAGTAACTACAATACAAAGATTTCTATCAGCCCAGATGCAACCTGGCTTTGGAAACAGGTTCCTTCAGAAGTCGAAATCAAGTGAGACCTAAATCTCAGTTCTGTCTACCAACCTGTCTCAGGGTTTGTGCAGTTCATCTCTCACAACTTTCAGGTAGATGAAAACTCCTGCAACAATGATACAAACAAGTGTATTGGCTGGAACAGATGGATATACAGAGAAGGTGTCCATCTGCAAGGTTTGCAAGAGGAATGGAAGGTGACGACTGCTGCGATCATCGTTATACTGTGGAGAAATGAATGAAGGTGTTTGAGAAAGCAAAAAAATGTGTGAAGTATACAATGGTATGTAGGTTGCTTTTCTCGAATTGGAAGGAGCTCCCAACGTACTGTAACAGATGGAGGGATATGTACAAAATCTTTCTAAGTCTCAGATCCCTTCAAATTTTCTTGGGTAAAATATCAAATATCATTTATATTATTGTAGAAATACCAATTTTTTTGCAGATTCCCAAATCTTATCCATTTTCAATGTGGAAAATCATATATTGCTGAAACCATTGTTAGAAAGGAGGTGTAAAAAATGATTCCATCTACATGGTGTGAACCAATATGTGCGGGAAATAATAGCGGTTATAGCAGCCCATCAAACATAGGATGCCATGGGCGCCCGATGGCCTGACCAGAACCAGCTTTCTGGTCATCTAAAAAGGTTGAGACCTACTTCGGCAGAAGTCTTCCACCCCCAGAGGAGCCGGAATGAGACTTGGTTTCCTTGCAGTATAGTAATCATCTGTCGTGGATCCGGCTCCTCCTCTATAGAGGGCCTAGAAATTAGCCATTTGAAGACCAATAGGATTATTCGAGTTAAAAAAGACAAAAATCCATTTTTTAGGTGTAACGAGGCAGGTGTGCGATGAAAATAGATTAGTGGATATCATAGAGGGAAATACCTTAAGTGAAATTACTACGAGATCGTCTTTTAATACCTTCATATAAAAATTCTAAATGATATCTCTGTAAGACACTGCATCTCTATAGCCTTCAATATTCAGACTTTATTTCTGTGGAAACGTAAACAATTGTACACCCAACACATAAGGTGACAAAAGTTTTCTACATCTATGGTAACGCTCTCTTTTCAGGTTCTTCTATTTCCCTCCTAGTAATTTTTAATACAACCCCTGCTTCTGTTGGATCTGGACAGCGCACAAATTCGGTGGTGATCCCTTCAGAGTCAATCTCTTTCTCATAAGGAGTTCCTTTGTACGTCCAGGGGAGGGTTCCTCCATACTGGAGAACACGAATCATACTGTTAGCACTGTCCATTAACCAACTGCAGATGTGTGCCTTATCTTCAGGGTACTTAAATTTTTGACCGACTTTATAGTATGGACACTTACCTTCAAAGATCTCAAGTTCAAAAGAATATTTCCTCATCATTTTATAACCTCTGTTAGGTTTTCCTAAGTTGAAGACTTTTCATATATAAGGTTTCTGATGGTTAAAAAGAATAGTGTAAGTGGGGTCACTCTAAAAAGGAAATAGTTGTGCTCATCATGTGTGGTTCTCCAATCTTTTGTGTTAGTAGAGTTCCATTCGTGAGAGAAAAGATTCACTCAAATCCAAGGTCACAGCAGATTTCGAGGATTTCGAATATGTCCTGAAAAGGTTCTCCACTTGTGATAACCACTTCTGCGCTCCTTCATGAGCTGAATAAAAATGAAAAAATGATCAAAATTATTGATGAAGGCAATGCTATCTTTCACTACAACAAAATCCTTCAAAGATGAGCTAAGTGAGGTCAGGTCACTCATAAACAGGGCTTGCCTGAAAAAAGCGGAAAAGTATTTCATTTGTGCATGATAGATGACTTTTTCATTTTTTTGGTATTCAAGATACACCAGAATGTAGTGTATAAAAATAAGAGCCAAACTCCTGCTCCATAATTGAGATCTTGGAAATATATTTAAATGACTTGAGCTTCTTCTCATTATGAACACAAAGACAGTGTTGATTGCTTTTTGCTTTATTACTGGCTGCATTTGCTTGATCTCCTATTACACTGAGAAGGAATACTCATCTGAAGAGATGTCAGAATTAGCGATTGACAGACATCAGGAACCTCTGAGACTCCTCTGGGAATTCAGATTTGAGCAATGTGATCATACTACATTTCCGTACTTTGCTGTAGAAGATGACAAAATCTATGCGCATCAATCGAGTGATATTCTCTACTGCTTATCAGCAGAAACAGGAAAAATAGCATGGACACAGGTTATGGATGGAATTCTCTCCTCTCCTCTAACTGTTGCAGATGGAAATATATACGTTGTCTCAGAAAAAGAGTACCCAGATGGGTATCGGCAATCCTCCAGTTTTCATTGTTTAGATGCTCAGAGAGGCACAGTGCGATGGGAAATAAAAGGCGGTGATTTTGATGAAGATTTCACAGTCTGTGATGACAAAATCTATGTTTATAATGGGGGATGGCGGTGTCTGCGTGCTGCTACAGGTGAAGAAGTGTGGAGCAGCAGTGTGGATCGAGCTTTCTATTCTCCTGCAGTAGGAGAGGGAAAAGTTGTAATAGGTGCTCATGAACCTGGCTCTCAGCAGTACAAAATTTACTGTCTGGATGCTGCAACTGGCAGCCTTTTATGGGAACTTGAGGATGATAATACATCCAGTGCAGTTGCCATATACAATGGTTGCATTTACAATTTCAATGCTTTCGGGGTGCAGCTGATTTGGGCAAGGCATACAATTCTTTCGTGGAAGATGGGAAAGTCTACAGTAATTCTTGGTGGAGCACTGTAGTCTGTTTGGATGCAGGCACAGGTTTTATACTGTGGAAATATGAAATAGTAGGAAAAGAAGTGGAAATATATCACCCTGTGGACTGGGTTGCTGTTTCGCTCACTCCCGGCATTGTGGATGGTAAAATCTACACCGGGTCTCAGAAGAAAAATCCATTTGTGTATTGTCTTGATGCTGAGACTGGTGCTCTCATCTGGAGATACAAAAAAGGAAATCAACTCTTTTCAGCACCAGTAGTAGGGAGCGGCAGACTCTATTATGCTTTTGAAAGTGGTATCTTTTGTTTTGAAGTCAAATAGGTAATCAGCAATTGGGAAGCACGAGCTATCATTGTGTTGGTAAAGTCAGCTGTCACAGTGTTAGTGAAAATTCAATAGCAGTCGTCTTCATAAAAAGTCTTATCATGCTTTATATCCCAGAAGTTCAGATCTTCACCCCTTGAGCCAATTCATGTCTGGATGTGTGAGGATGAATCGGAAAAGTGAACGATCTAGGAAATTTTTCTGGAAATAAGCCATTGGATCAGAAGAAAAGATTCTAAAAAGGATTACAGGGCGATATTATATGAATTCAGCCCTCAAAATGAGTTTTTAGAATCAAAGAGAAGTTCTGAAAACTTCAGAAATCTAATCCCCACTACTTATCATCGAGATAGAATGCCAATTCTTTGGCAGCGCTCTTTGACACTCCTTATGAGCTAAATTAATCCGATAAGAATGAATGTATTTCTTGGAGAGAGTTCATCTTTTCTGCAGATTCAGCAGCGATCAGCTCATTTTTTTGATTTCAAGGAAATAGCTATTCTAGATGCGTTCCACAGATGCAAGAGACCTTAAAAGTGATAGAATACAAGAAATTCCTTATTTTTTGTCATGTTTTCTCAAAAACAGGATTAACCCTACAACCCCAAACCCGAAAAGACCTAAAATGATGACAAGAGCCCCATACATCACATCTTCTTCAGGAAAAAACTCCTGCATGAGATAAGTCTTATGAGCTAGAAGATATTGAAGAGAGTAGTCTGCACCCGTTGGGTCTACCTTGGCATATTCTTCCTCAAGGTCAAACATTACTGCAGCTTCAAAATCGTTCCGAAAATAGAGATAGATCTCAGTATTCACTGGGTCATAAATTGTACTGTAGAGGGTACAAAAGTCTTTGAAAAGACCTCTTTCAATCTCTGTCGCGTCGAGTACGTCTCGACATGTTTTTACTGTGAGATTCTCTTCGTCTTTGATTTTTTCAAGCATCTCAGATGCAGTATCATATCTCCAACAAGGATAATCATAGAGGTAACTTCTGACATTCGCACGATTAAAGTTTGTTGTGATCAAATAGAAATCTTCACCCGTACCAACGAAATGAAGTTTCCCATTTGAAGGAACAACCACTACTGCATCACCTCTTGCGTCACAAAAATGGTTCTGTGCATTCCAGTTCCCAAGTAAATCATGAGTCTGATACCACTCAATGACGTCCTCTACAGTGCTGCAAACCCAGAGCAAATTCCAGGAAGACCCTAAGGGGTGATTCCATGCTTTTCCATCTGCAGGTCCCTCAACTGACTCCATTGGGATGTGCGTTACATCAAAACAGAGACCTTGATCATTCATTCCACCTTCTACATAATGGACATCATTGTAAATGAAGCCAACAAACACTGAACCATAGATATCTATGTACCCTCGCTGGTCTGGAGTAATGAAACTCTTGGGCACTTTTTGAGGTGGTACAAAGGAAATGAACATCTGCTCGAAAGGGAGAGTACCATCCTCGTTGTTACCAAAGTAGACAGTGTCTCCAATATATATGCTGAAAATCGTGCAGCCCACTTTTTGATTCTGAGCAACAGATAAATTGATGACTTCGTCATTGCAGGTTTCAATAAGAATCATCAGGATTGAAAGAAAAGTCAGGACTACTGCTGTGGTCCGTATGGATTTCAGCGGCGAAATTCTGCACATCAGTTTTTTGCGTGTCATTGAATTCACCTAATCTTACTAAATTTTGGACATATATACTTTTTTGGATACATCCTCTATTCTGCCTTTCAATGGTCTAAAATCTTTCCATTTTGGAAAGAGGTCTGCGAATTTTTCTTGCAGACTTTGAAGAATTGTTTTGGTTTTTCCATTGAAATCTTCTGTGAAAATATATCCGCTGGTAGTCGAAGAATGGGCAACTATAAGATGATCACTTCGATGTGTATCTGTTGAAGTCTCAAGAAGCATTGCTTACCCCAGAAAGTGACTTTCTAGAAATATCCTCTTAGTACTTTGAGAGAAGAACAGGTTATGAACTTTGACCATAAAGATAAATCAATGATACACTCACGTATGTTTCAGACAGATGTACTGCAGAGTGGAAGCATAGCAATGCTGGTTCAACTCCTCTATAAATTACCCTTAAATTCTTCCTTGTAAATGCAGAGGTTATTGTTACACATATTCAAAGAAAATTTGTGAAGATTGAGAAGAATTTTTGATCAAAAAAGAAAAGGAAGATTGTAAATAGAGTATAATTGGCTTTTTGGGTAGCAAGCTTGTCCTTGAAATACTGCCACCTTATATGTCGCTTAACTGTCCGCTGAGTCGCATTCGCGAGAGTTTGATGTCTTCTGCTTTCACTGTTTTTCTTCCTGCATGTTCTGAGAGGGTTATAGCTTCTTTTGCGATTTCTGTAGCTACTCCTTCAAGATATGATGCAAGTTCTTTGGCAGCACCCTTTGACACTCGATGGGCGCCTGCTTTTCGGATTATCTTTTCTACAGATGCAATAGGTAATGGCATATTGATACCTCCTTTTACTTGATCTATTTCATTTCTGTTCCTTATTAATGTTTTTCTAAAAGAAGCATTGTTCACATGCTATTATCTGCAAATCATCCAGATTCTGTTTTTTGAAGCAGATATGCACATACCTTCTATGAATAGAACTTCACCTATTCTGAGTTTTTCTTTGATCTGCGTGGGAGTTCTATATTGTACCTATTCAAGAATTTTGTCATATCTATCACTTAAGGAACTAGAGACTATCTGCTATCTTGGAATATAAAAATCTTTCAGTCTTTGTTGTTTTATAAACTCACAGGTCTTTTGAAATTTTTTTAGGAAAAATATCAAATATTTCCTAGATTACTATATAATCACCAATTTTTTTGCAAATTCCCAAATTTTGTTCATTTTTGATGTGGAAAATCATATATTGCTGATAGCATTGTTAAATAGGAGGTGTAAAAATGATTCCATCTACATGGTGTATACCAATATGTGCAGGAATTAGCGGCTGTAATCCACTATCCGGCCCACAATGCGACGGACACCCGCGGGCCGACGGCTAGGTCCAGTCTGTGGTTCATCTAGTGAATTTCCATTCCTGTTTATTTTTTTATTCTTGAATAATTGTGTATTCTGTTTTCATATCTACCTTTTGTAACATAAATTCATATAATCGAAGTAATGAGTTCTTGTTCCCGTTCTTTTAAGAATGGGCAGATTTTTCTATCCCTTGCAGCTATAGCTTTCCTTTCGTAGTAGTATTGCCAATAATCGTGTTCTGTTGGTAGAGACATTCTCAGCCAGGGGTTATTCCCAAAGTGCCAGCATTACTATACAGCAGGATCTCAGTGTCTCCTGGAGCTCCTATCATGCGTGTTTTCCGGGTCGCCAGCATCTTCATAAGCCTCACCAGCATCTTTCCAGGTTTTAGCAGCATCTTTCCAAGCATCTACTGCTTTTTCCCAGTCCCCCAGCACCTTCCCAGGACTCGAACCGTAAGGAACTCCCAACGTACTGTAATAGAAAGGGGATACGTGTGCGATTTTTTCTGAATCTTAAGTCTCTTTTTAAACTTTTTAGGGTTAAATATCAAATATTTTCTATATTATTGTACAATTACCAATTTTTTTACAAATTCCCAAATTTTGTCCATTTTCAATGTGGAAAATCATATATTGCTGAAACTATTTCTAAAAAGGAGGTGTAAAAAATGATTCCATCTACATGGTGTGTACCAATATGTGCAGGAATTAATAGCGGCTGTAATCCATTATCCGGCCCAAGCTGCACGGGACGCCCGCGGGCCTAGATCCCGCTTGTGGTTACCTGCTGAATCTCTGTTCCTGTTTATTTTTTTATCTCTTTTCTTGTTTTTGTTCTTTATTCTCACAAATTGCAAAAGAGTAACTATTTGAGTCATGTTAATAGATGCAATCTAGAAAACCCTTCAAATTTCTATTGAAGTCATATAATAACTTGCTGAAACATTTCCAGACCCACCAGAATCCCAATACCACCAGCAGTAATATTGCAAAATAGGAGCATGATGTACAGCTTCAATTTGAAGAGGTAAATACACTTCTTTTGAAAAAATAATACCAGTTTTCTCTACATCAACTTTGCCAAAATAATCTTCAAAAAGAGAAGCATACTTCTTCAAAGTCACATCCACAGGAACCCATCCATATTTTTCTAAATAGAAATCAGCCCACACATGTCCAGAACTATCTGGTCTCACAGTCACTAAATGACGGGATGGAATTCCTTTGTATCTTAACAATGAAACATAAATAGAGCTCAAATTTCCACAATCTCCTCCACCATTTGCCAAAAGTTCTGAGAGGGGATGTAACCCAGTTCCTGGATTGAGATACTGAAAATTTTTGGCAACATACAGATAGCAGCGTTCTGAATAGTCTAACAAATCTGATGATTCTTTCCAGATTTTGTCTCCAATAGATTCAATAGTTTGGTTGTATGGATCAACGTATTCGCCACTTACTCCTGTATACCAGGGATAAATTGTTGAATTTAAATCATATGGATAGATTGTTTCTATGTGATCTAAATTTGTGGAAATAGTGTAGAGCGTAATATCAAATTCGTACTCCCATCTTTTTGTCTGACCTGTTAAAGGTAAGTCACTGCCTGTAATGATGAATCTAACATACTTATCATCTGTTTCAGGGATATCCAGGATTTCTCCCCCATGTAATACCACATTTGTGACATCCTGGTATGTATTTGTCTGGGCTAGAGGTAAAACTATAACAACCTTTTCTAGGGTTTTCCCCGTATTCTCTATGCTGACTCCAATCGTGATATGATAACTATGTGGAGACGTTTTAGTAAGAAATTCTGTATCATTCTCAAGAGGTTGGCCTATACAATTTCCAAATATCAAAAGAATAAAGGTGACAAAGATCAATTGAGCAGTACTACCTTTCTTTCTGATTTTCATACAGTATCTAGATAGCAGATATTTATAACTTTTATGCATATATCTTTGTATTCTGTTCACTGCATTCACTCCTGAAAGCCTTGATTTTCTACTTGGGACCATTCTAACCAGGTGGATTAAGAGGAGTACAAGGTCTTTCAGTTGATACTCCTTGCTGCAATCCCCCAGTATAGTTTGAATCTTCTCGTCTTATCAATTTGCAAAAGAACAAGGAAAGAACGGTGAGGTTACAGTATGTAGTACTGATTATTTTCGTTTAAAATGTAGTCGATAGAGTACGTAATTGTAGACTGGTTGTTACGGGTATAGAAATAGAGAACATATTTTCCAGGAGGCAGGTGGAAAACTGCTACAAGTGACCTCAAATCAGTCCATTCATAAAAAGGTGTAATCTTATAACATTCTGGAACCTCTTGTGCTCTTTCCCAGTGTTCTGGGGTAAGAATTTTGACAGCAGTAATTTTTTCACTCGATTTAACAGTGAGTTTACAGCCGAACTTGTATTTGATCTCGAAAGGAATCCCTACTTGAAAGGGCTCGCCAGTGTCTTTGGGAGGAGGTCTCGTCCCTGGGTCAGGCCAGAGGGTTGCAGATCCAGACTGAATTGTCTTTACTACTTTTTCAAGCTTAATATACCCCAAACTTTTATGGTCTTTATCTGTTAGTTCAATTCTTACTTTTTCTGCATTTTTTTCGCCTTTCACCTTAAATTCAAAAGGTGTTGGGAATGGTTCACTCCTTTTTATCCTTATTCCACCAGGTATTTTCTCTTTTGAAAATCCTTCTGGAATTTCCAGCACTACTCCTTTTTCCCACCGTGGTTCTTGGAGACCGAAGAGAATCTCAATATCATACACTTTGCCTTTGAGGCTCTCTGGAATCTCGATGGAAATTGCGTAATTTCCATTTTCTTCGATAAAAACAGATGCTGATTTATGGCAGGGTTTTTCCCATTTTAAATACGTGTTTGCAGCCATTTTTACAGGAAATGGCAACTTTCCTTCTTCAACTTCTTTTTTCATTTTTTCGGTCATCTTTTCGGCTGCCTTTTTATCTGCTTCTTGTGCCTTTTCAAAGGCAAAATTCCAGCTTTCTATGGTTATATCCTTCAAATTCTCTGCAAATGCTTCCATATCAGTCTGATGAAACCTCCCAGTGCAGTCATCTCTGGCAAAATTCACTGTATTCTCGTCTGCAAATGTCACAACCTTCTCCACAATTCCCTGGAGATTCCCTATTAATCCTCCACTGTGGCACGAAGATGCTACTGCAAGAATGTGTACTCCCTTTTCGTGGAGCAGGTTCAATTTTTCTGCTAATTCATCATCCCACAAGACTTCTTTACCCCACAGACATACCCCTTCATGGAAGCTAATCTGGTCATCTGTTTCTCCATCAAGATTCCAGTCTACACCTCCATCATTTTTGTCTATTACAAAGTCACCATTTTTGTCTTTCCCCATGACTTTCCACTCTTCTACTTCTTTTCCATCTTTTGAATACGTGATGCGCCGTTCAATAATGTACTGGTTCCCTCCTTCTTTTCCTTCTCCTTTTCCTTCTCCTTTTTCTTTTTCAACCCATTTTACTCTTACATCTTTTTCACCATCTCTATCTGTGTCCCATTCATAGGAATCATGCTTCCAGCCTGTTGGATCCAGACCAAACTCCGTACTATAGTCTATTTTTCCATCTCCATTAATATCTTTCTTTACTTCTGTTTCTGAGATCTTCCCATCACCATTAGAGTCATTTCCTGCATGTTCCCATTTACCCGGTGATGTACCCTCTTTGTAAAGTATTAAGACATTCAAATGTTTGTCTATATGCAGTTTCCATTTACCAGTTTTAGATTCAAATATTTTTTCATTGTAGACTTTCTTCTTTACATCCACTGTGATAATCCCTTCCGGATATGTCTTACCTGGTTCACCAGAATAGGCTGGCCTTTCTCCTTCATAGTTCACTTTTTCCATGGCAAGCTCTTCTGGTGGGTCCATCCAGATGCCTGTTCCATGGCCTGTGACAAATAGTAACAATGTAGAACTTGCTGACATTTCATTTTTGTACTGTTCCAAAACTTTTTCTACCTCTTCTTTCGAAGCTTTTCTATCCACAATCTTACCATCTATGGGACGTCCATCAGCGTAGCAGACTTCAATTTGTTCATTTGAAAATCCGAGCTCAACTAAGGTTTCATGTATCAATTTTATGCTGTCTTTGAACCTGATATGATTGTTGTTGTCATCAATGCTGCCGCATATGATGAGAGCTCTATCACCTTCTTTTGCTTTCTTTGCTTTTCCATCCTGGAGAGGACTTGCTGTTGGCTGTACAGAGAGTATTACTCCTGCTGATTTTGAAAGATGGAGAGAACTTTTCAACCTGGGAAAAGTGAAATGTGTCACTTGAGACTCTGGTATCAGACTGTGATACTTCTCCACTGTAATCAAAGGTGTTTTTTGGAGAGTATACGCATTATAGGTTTCGGCAAAGTCTTTGACTTCACCATAGATAGAAATTTCACAACTATTCATCTCATAAGGAGGCAGATCCCCATCAAGCCGTGCAAAAGAGTAAGGGGGTAGTTCTGCATTCGTTATGAGCACAATAAAGTCGCAGACTAAAAAGCCTACCCCATCACCAGTAAATCTGTCATCGCCATAAAATCCTGAAATCCAGATTTTTTCTCCCATAAAAGCTTCCAGCTCAGTGTTCAGTAGATACAATGGAATAGGATTCTCAGGGCCAGGTTCTGGTTCTTTGGAACCTTCAGGGGGTTCTTGTCCTACACATCCTAACAGAAGAATGCTTAAAAATATGAGTGCGAGAGGTTTAGGACGTATCCTCATTTCAGACCTCCTTTACACCCTTTCGTGATCTATATATTTAAATATTTTGACCAGGGTTATCAGATCATTGGTGGATCATTTCTATAGATTGGTAATAAGTATTTGTATAATGCGGGAGGAATCGATTCAGTACACTAACTACTCAGGGTTTGAATACATTTCTGTTTTTCACAGTGACCTCTTGGAATACCAAGCCAACACAAAACATTATTTGTCCTGTTTGTGATCTTTGTTTTGTTTTATACCCATGTAAAATATAATAGATGGCAGAATAGCAATTCCTCCCATAGCCACCATGAACTGAGGACCTGTTGTATCGGTAAAAACTGATATGATGAAATCTCCCACAAGGAAAGCTATGGAAATTACCATGTTTCGAAAAGACCCCACTGTAGCACGCAGTCCCTGTGGAAGGAACCCTTGAAAGAAAGGCCCTAATACCGGGGCAAAAGCTGTGTGCCGCAGCATTATGACCACGAAGAGAACAGCAGCCATTTCCGGGTTTTTCACCAGTAAAACTGATGCTGTAACCACACCAAATACTAAAGCGTG
>SMTZ1_10006810_pt1 | contig 14230 bp, 21 predicted proteins | sample DeeMarSWOR136_30_FD_25667 | JGI IMG/M metagenome (IMG submission 25667) | reverse complement strand
CTACTGGAGAACTGACGGCCCGGCGGCTGCGCTCGGCTGCTGAACCTACCCGGTCACCACCAGCTCGTCGGCATACTTGTTGTAGTCCGAGAGCAGGAACTCCTCGGTCATTGAAAGCGCCTCCGTGGGGCAGATGTCATTGCACTGGGCGCAGAAGCAGCACCTGGAGATGTATATCTTGACCTTCTTCTCGTCGGGTATGAACTCTATGGCTCTGGTGGGGCAGACTTTGATGCACAGCTGACACCCGGTGCATTTCTCTCTGTCGTAGGCGATCTTTCCCCTGAACCCGGTGTGGACCTCCACCGGGGGTATCAGGGCAACCTCTCCCTTCTGGACGCTGCCGAGGAATGGACGCTGCCGAGGAAAGCAGTCGCTGACCTGGGGGCATACTTGGCGGGGAACTTGTTCGTTGCCGGGGTGAGGAGAAGCTGTTTGAGCAGCACTTTCAGCATCTTCAGCATTGTATCTCCAGCCTTATATGACCAGGTCAAGTCCTATGAGTATCAGGCCCACAAGGCTGACCAGAGTCATGGCCACCAGGTAGAACCTGCTTGCCTGGTCGATCTTGAAGCGTGCCGCCCCCGCCCGCACCAGCATGACGCAGATGAACATGATCACGAAGACCTTGACCAGGAAGAACAGCGCGTCGACCACGAACGCCGGAGCCGCTGCGGCGATCCCTATCGCCGGGGAGAGGTTGTACGGGAAAAACAGAGCCACTATCAAGGAGACTATGGCGAAGGCCTTTATGGCGTTTGCCACGTAGAACATGGCTAGGTTTCTGCCCGAGTACTCCACCAGAAGTCCTCCAGCGAGCTCCGTCTCTGCCTCTGCCATGTCGAAGGGTATCTTGGACAGCTCTCCCGGCGTGACCACCATGAGGACGAAGAGCAGGAGCAGCGTTCCTATCACTCCCAGAGGCCCTACTAGACCCCATATGGGGTAGGCGGCAATAGTGGACAGCATGAACGGGCTGGCGTCGGTTACGAAACCGATGCGCCAGGCGATGGCCACGATAGTCATTGCCAGGGGGAACTCGTAGCTCATCATCACCACCATCTCGCGCTGTGCTCCCACGGTGGCGTACGGCGAGCTTGAGGCGAAGCCGGCCAGTACCAGCCCCAGGGCCGGAATGATGAGCAGGTATATCACCACGATGGCATCGCCTGAGCGCCCCAGGAGCGCCGGCTGACCGAACAGAGGAATGTAGAGCAGCAGCACCGCGGCCCCTACGAGACACATGAACGGGGCGAATTTGAAGAGCTGGGTGATGGACCCGTCTGGGATGATGCTTTCCTTCATCAGCAGCTTTTCCACGTCGCGGAAGGGCTGGACTATGGGAGGGCCTATCCTGCCCTGCATGTGGGCCACCAGCTTGCGGTCCATGCCCAGGTAGATAAGCCCGAACAGTGTTCCCAGGCCTGCCAGGACAACCGGCCCGATGATCAGTGTGGCAATGCTCATTGGACTACTGGTCATGAGATTCAGCCTCTATCTTCCTCGTTTTCTCAACGGAAAGCCTGTGTAGTTCCTCATCAGTCAGAACGAAGCTCTTGTGGCTCTTTCTGTCGACGACTATCGCCCTATTGGTGCAGGACATGCAGGGATCGATGGACGCGAAGGCTATAGGCACATCGGCAATCTGCCCTGCCATCAGTATCGTTGGTATTGACATAAGATTGGGATACGTGGGAGCCCGAATCTTCCAGGTGGCTAGATAGTCGCTGTCGGCCTGCATGCGGACGTAGTGTATTACTTCTCCCCTAGGCGCTTCGGCCCGGCCGACGCCTTCGCCTTCCGCCTTCTTGAGCATGTTCAAGAGCTTGGCTGGCTTCGGCTCGGCCAGTATGTCCCCGGGCGGCATCTGCACCAGACACTGCTGTATTATTTCGATGGACTGCTTGACCTCCAGCAGGCGAACGATGATCCGGTCATATACGTCACCCACCACTACCCCGGTGATCATGTCGGGGGTAACTGCCTTGACTTCCATGTCCGCGTACGCGCTGTACGGTTGGTCCTGTCTCACATCCTTGGGCACCCCGCTGGCCCTGGTGGTCGGGCCGACCGCCGTCAGCTTGAGAGCGTCTTCGGTGGGCAGAATACCCACGTTCCGCGTACGCATCTTCACTGTGATGTCATCCAGAAACACCGTCTTCAACTGGCCGAATATGGACTTGTAGTATTCCAGAGACTGCGTGATTCTGGGGAACTGCTCCTCTGTAATATCTCTTCTGACCCCACCGATCTGGTACATGGCCTTGGTCACCCGGTTTCCGGTGATGAACTCCATCAGGTCCATTATCTCTTCTCTGACCCGCCAGACTAGGTGGAATATGCTGTCGAAGCCTATCTCATGAGCGGCAACCCCTGCCCACAGCAGGTGCGAGTGTATTCGCTCCATCTCTGCGGCGATCACCCTGATGTACTCCGCCCGCGCCGGTGGGTCTATTCCAGCAGCCTGTTCCACCGCCATGATGTAAGCGAAGGGGTGGCATAGATTGCAGATGCCGCACACCCGCTCCGCCATGTATATGTTCTGGATAGCGTTGTTTCTATTGGTGCCAATCCACTCTATGCCGCGGTGGACCTGTCCCACAGCGACATCCACATCCACGATCTCCTCGCCGTCAACAGTGAGGTCAAGCCGGATGGGCTCTTTCAGGGCCGGATGGATTGGGCCCACAGGTATGGTGTATCTCAGTGTCGTGGCACCTGATGTCATTCCTGTTGCCTCCCCGGGAGGACTCTAAGAAGGTCTGTCGGTGCGGTGTCGTCTTTTCTCCAAGGGTAGACGCCCTCTGGGAAATCGTCAGGTATGAACAGGCGTCTGCCGTCCGGGATGCCCACTACCTCCACCCCCATCATCTCCTGGGTTTCGCGCTCGGTGAATAGCGCGCCTGGAATGATGTCGGTGATTGTCGGTATGCTCAAGTCGCTCTTGGGCAGACGTACACGTAGACCCAGTGATATCTCCTGCAGGTGACGCCCGTAGTATATGGTGAAGTGATATATGAGCTCTACCTCATCTCCCAGGTCTGCCGAGGAGATTATCGCCAGATGGGGATATTCTTGTATCTCGCAGACGTGCTCCACCGCTCTGCGGAAGGCCTCCCGCTTCAGGTCTATCCATATCGAGGTGAAGACGTTCTTCTTGACTGCGACCTCTCTCCGATAGATCTTCGAATCGGTGACGCCATCTTTGAGGACAGCCTTGAAGCTGTCAACCACCTGTTCGGGACTCAGCACTTCGTTCATGCCGCAACTGGCTCCTGTGCCTTCTCCAGCTTCAACCAAGCCTTGACCACGCCCTCAATGATTGCCTCAGGCCTCGGGGGGCATCCGGGAACGTACACATCGACCGGTATACACTGGTCGACGGGGCCTATGAGGTTATACGACTCATGGAACACGCCGCCCTCGGTACCGCAGCTACCGACCACCATGACCATCTTGGGCTCGGGCACTTGCGCATAAACGCGCTTGAGCCTCGACTCCATTTGCCTGGTCACCGGGCCCGTCACCAGCAGCACATCCGCGTGGCGCGGTGAGCCAACGAGGACTATTCCAAAACGCTCGGCATCATAGCGAGGAGTCAGCGCGGCCAGGATCTCTATATCGCAGCCGTTGCACGACCCCGTGTTGAGGTGATACACCCACAGGGCTCTCTTGAATGAGTCAAGTCCCATATCTTCTCCCTATGCTGCTGTCCATTCGACCAGGCTAGACCATTCCGGCGATGAAGACTATCACCGCAGCTATGGCCACCACGGAGGTGAACCAGATTATGTAGTCGTTTATTATTCCCGTGTGCGCGTTCATGGTGGTCTGGTAGTACTGCTTCAGGGCCTGGAAGAAACCCCAGTACATGTTTTGGGCCCTTATGTGCCGCTTCTCTGGCTCAGGTGCCTCTTCGCCGGCCAGGAATACCTGCGTTTGGGCCGTGCCCTCCTTGTACCTCGCCTCTCCCCGGCTTCTGAAGAAGTAGGCCACCGCCACCAGGATGAGGAAGGCCACTACCAGGACAATGGGACTCCACGTGCTGAGGCTTGCCACTTAGGCTCCTCCCATGACTGCGCCGATATATCCTGCCTGGTCAATTAAGGCATCCGTGGCCGGAGTCACAATGGTGTTCACCACTAGGCTGGGGAACAGGCTGAAGAAAACGATGGCGATGGCCAGGATACCCATGCCGATGAGCATTGGCTTCGGCACCTCTCTGATGTTGTCGTGCTGTGGCAGGGCTGGGCCGGTGAATGCTGACTGGAAAGCCTTGGTGAAGGAGGCCAGCGTCACAATCGAGACCAGCATGGCTATCACCGCCAGCACGGGACTGAAATTGTAGACCGATTCATAGATCATAAGCTTCGAGGTGAACCCATTGAAGGGAGGGACCCCCGATATGGCCAGCGCCCCGACGATGAAGAATATGGCGGTGTACCTCATGTTGCGGAACATGCCCCCCATCTTGTTGAGGTCCCTGGTTCCCAGCGAGAAGAACAGGGCCTCCGCGGTCAGGAACAGCAGGCCTTTATACAGGGCATTGTTGATGATGTGAAAGATGCCCCCGCTTATGGCCTCTCTTCCGTAGCTGGCCAGGGCCTGCGGATCGGCCAGTACTGCCAGGCCGACTCCTATGCCGAGCAGCATATAGCCGCTCTGAGATATGGCGTGGTAGGCCATCAGGCGCTTGATGTCCGACTGGTGGACCGCCATGGTGACTCCCACGAACATGCTCAACACGCCCAGGACTATCACTATCCATCCGATGGCCAGGGTGTCGAGAGAGACCCCATAGAGGCTGAAAAGAACCCGGAACATGCCATACAGACAGGCCTGGCTGGCCACGTAGATCATGGGAGTGGTGCCGGCGGGAGCCACACTGTAGGTATCCGGGGCCCACATATGCAGAGGAACGCTGGCCAGCTTCATAGCCAGCGCCACCACCAGCAAGGCCAGCGCTATCTTGTCCAGGGCCGTGTACTGTATCGCCTGGGCTAGAGCAGCCATGCTCAGCACGTTGTACTGGGCGTAGAGGATGCCCACGGCGAACAGGACTACCAGGGCCCCGACTGCTGATATCACGATATACTTGAATCCGCCTTCGGTGGCGTCTCCGAACCGTGTCCTGAACGCCGCCAGGGCTGCCCCGGAGATGGACAGTATCTCCAGGAAGACAAAGAAATTGAACATATCCCCGGTGAACTCCAGTCCCAGCATGCCCACGGCCAGGAGGAGGAGCAGGGTATAGAATCTATCGCCGCCCGTCTCCTGCTTGAGGAAGGAAATGGAGTAGATGGCCCCCGCCAGTGAAATGGTGGTGGTGATGAGGCCCATGAATACCGACATGGCGTCCACTTCCAGGATTATGCGTACGGGCACCATATAGTGCTCCGGTATGGTGAGATCCGTGGCGGCTGCACCCAGGGTATAGACGTGGAGTCCATTGAGGTAGATATCTCTGGCCAGGATTATCACTAGGAACTCTGCCAGGGCCAGGGCGCCTATCACCACCGTATTCCTGGCTCTGTCGCCAACCTTGCTCGCCAGCGGCGTTAGGAATGCCGCCAGCAGGGGAATGGCTATCGCCAGTATGGAAGAATGCGTCACCAAGCTATCCAAGTCGCTATCCTTTCAGTATCCTGGACTTCTCTGCATCCGTGTCTCCGGTATGCCGGTAGGTGAGCACTATCAGAGACAGCATCAGGGCTGTGCAGGCCACGCCGATAACGATGCTGGTAAGGGTGAGAGCTTGGGGAACGGGCAGCACCATGGCCCCCTCGGGGGCGTGGGTGAAGATCGGCACAATCCCTCCGGTCCGGTATCCCAGGCTCACCAGGAACAGATTGACCCCCGCTTGCATGATAACAATGCCCATCACCAGCTTGATCAGGTTCCTCTGGGTCAGGATGATGATGAAGCTGATGCTGATAAGCGCTGCCACGGCCAGGAAGGGGATATTGAACGGAAGACCTACTGTCATTCTTCCACCTCTATTCCGCTGGAGGCCAGCGCCATGACCAGGACAATTGCCGACAGTCCTCCCAGGACTTTCAGGCCTACGCCTATGTTCATCAGGGGAATCACTCCCCCGGTCCACAGGTCCCCGGGATTGGACCCGGAGGGTGGGATGTTGCCGAATACAGCGGAGCCGGCGAGGAAGTTGAAGAAGAATATGGTAGCCAGCCCGCCGAACGCCAGTCCGATGAATATCAAGGCCCCGGCGCTTTCCAGGACCGAAAGATGATGTTCCTTCAGTCTCTTCTGAACGCTGGCGGAGCCGAACGCGACTATGATCATGGCCACGCCGGAGGCGAACACGGCGCCTCCCTGGAATCCGCCGCCCGGGCTTATGTGTCCGTGCAGGATGATATAGAGGCCAAAAATGAAGACGAGCGGAATCAGGATGTTGGACATGGTGCGCACTATCTTCGACATCACAGTTGTCTAGCTCTCCCTCTTCTTCACGGCTCTGAACAGCATGACTACTCCGGTTACCGCCGTGAACAACACGGTAGCCTCGCCGAGGGTGTCAAAGCCCCTGTAGTCGAAAAGCACAGCGGCCACCACGTTGTTCGTTCCCGTCTCCGCCTGCGAGTTCTCGATCATGTAGTCGTCCATCTGGGACGGAGGCTGGCCGAAGGGATGGATGAGGAAGGCCGCTGCCACCAGCAAACCGATGATGACTACCAGGGATATCGCTACGGCGGCTCTTCTCATTTTCTATCCTAAGTACGCTTCGTTGACCTTATTGCCAGGACGAATATGGCTGTGGTGATAGCTGCTCCGATCCCGGCCTCAGCGATGGCTACATCGGGGGCCTGAAGCAGATAGAATTCCAGGGCCAAGAGCAGGCTGAGTGCAGCCAGGGACAGGGTGGCATAGATGAGGTCTTTGAACCTGCCCACGAATACTGCACATACCACTATCAGTATGGGCACAATCGTATGCAGAAGTCCTGCCTCAGTCATGCCCCTCCCCCTCGAGATCGTCCACGACTGCCCTGGCGGGTTTGATGCCACTTCGGTGTGCAGCTCTGGCAATGGCGTGCGCGCTGGTGGGGTTGGTCAACAGGATACACACCAGGGCGATGAGTGCATGCAGGGTGAGCACCGATTGGGAGGAAGATAGACCTTCCGCTCCCCAGATGCCGGCGGATTGTATCATTACGGCCACGATCAGGAATATGGAGCCGAAAGTGGTGCATTTCGTTGCGGCGTGCAGCCTAGTGTACACGTCGGGGAAGCGGTGAAGCCCGATTGCTCCGACGAGGTTGAAGAAGCATCCTATACCTATGAATATGTAGACGATCGGGCTCATGGTCCCTAGAACTTCCCCTTCTCGATATACTTGGCTATGTAGAGCGTGGTAATGAAAGAGAGCAGGGCATAGACGATGGCCACATCGACAAATATGACCTCGTCAAAGGCGGCTCCCAGCACCACCATAGAGACCACCACCATGGTATTGATGGTGTCCAGCCCCACTATGCGACTCGGCGCCTTGGGCCCCAGAATCAGCCTCACCAGGGATATGATTATGCAGATGCCCAAGAACAGGGCTACGGCAATCCACATTATCCGGCGATCCTCCTGGCCCAGTCCGGGAACTTGCCGCACACGTCCTTGTGGTCTCGGGGCATTGTCTCCAGGGCTTGTTTCCTGACGTTTATCCAGTGGACGTAGAGGTCGTTTGTCTTCTCGTCCACCTCCACGCTCAGAGTACCAGGGGTCAGGGTTATCGAGTTCGCCAGCAACGTCAGGCTCAGGTCGTTGTCCAGCTTGGGAGAGATCTTCACTATGCCGGGGTTTATCCTTCCGGTTATTACCCGGTAGACAACGTCGACGTTCGCCTTGGCCATCGCCGGCAGGAACACTACGACGAAGTAGTAGAGGAACAGAAACCACCTTCGGGGATCGAGCATTCTGAAGCTCTTCTTAATGAACATGCCCTTGACCAGTGCCCCGATGATGACGGCGAAGATGGCCCCGAAGATAAGCTCTTCCTTGCTCCATAGGAACAGGGAGCCAGAGGATGTGGTGAGAAGCAGGTAAAGTAGGAAGGAACAGACCGCAGTTACCAGGAACGCCATCACTGCCGTTCACTCCCTGATCGGAAGTAAGCCGGAACGATGCGCCTGCCGTTCCTGTACTCCATATCGATAACCGTAGTCACTCGGCTACTCGCGGCACGCACTCAGATTCATAGATCTCTTGCGCGAATGCCCGGGGTACCTGCCGCTTCGCTGACGCTTTCCGCCAGCAAAGATTTAACGGGCATATTAAAACAGGGCTCCAAAAAAAGCAAGTGGGTTGCCCCCGATTTCTGGTGGAAAATGAGAAGACTCCGCAGAGCCCTAGCGATGTCCGACGTCATTTCTCCTTCTCTCCAGCTCGTGCAAGACCGTGTCCACCGCTTCCGGGATGGCCTGCTCTACCTCCGCCGTCAATTCCTCGCCGAAGGTGACCACATCCTGTGCCTCCACGGCCACTATGCTGAAGGTTGACGGCATTGGCAACTCCAGCCTTCTTCCCAACTCCAGCGCGGAAATCAGGTCCACCTGGTGCGGTGAGCTGAGGTGCCTGGCCAGGGAGAAATTCCCCGGGTCCAGAAGGCGTATCTGTCCTGCCTTGCCCTCAGCCGTCTGGATGGCGTCGATGATAATGACATGCTGGAAGCCGCTGATAGAATCCAGCAGATTGAGACCGCCGCCGGCGGACTCGATCACCGTTACCTCAGATGCCTCTACCCTCTTCTCCACTTCCCGCGCTACCATGATCCCCACGCTGTCATCGCTGAGGACGGGGTTTCCCAGCCCCAGCACCAGGGCTCCGGCGCTCCGCTCGCCCGATGGCACAGGCACGCTATTCACCAACCCTGCCGGGCCTGGGCAGCTGCCAGAAGTTCCTGGGTGGGCGGATCTCCTCCAGCACGTATAGCCTGCCCAGCTTCTCCAGTCTCTTGATTATCAGGTCCCAAGCGCAGTCCTTCTCCGGGTCAACCTCGCATTTGCCGTTGGCCGAGCCTCCACAGGGGCCGTTGAGCAGGCCCTTGGGGCATCGGGCAATGGGGCAGATGCCGCCGGTAAACTCCAGAATGCAGTCGCCGCAGGCGGCGCACCTCTCCTCGAGGACGGCTGCCTCTCTTATCTCTGCTCCCATGAACAGGGTGTTCTGTGACGGGAAGACGGGTATGTCGGGCAGTACATCGGCGATGGTCTGTACTCCCAGACCGCACGCGAGCGACAGGATAGCTTCCACATATTTGGACTGAGGCTCAAGCGAGGTCAGCGTCAGGTAGGAATCGCACTGCTTGGCTACCGTGGTCGTGCTGACTCGTAGCCTCTTGCCTCTCAGCCTGCTGGCAAGCTCGAGTATCTGCCCCAGCGTCCTGGCCTCCCGTATTCCCCGGGGTGGCTGGGTGCACCCGTCGCAGCCGGCAAGCAGCACGGTTCTGTAGGTTGAGAGGAAGTCCAGAACCTCGTCGAGGGGCTTTTGGCTGGTTACTATCACTGCCCTGCCTCCCGGGAAAGCTCGTCTTCTATCCTTTGCTTGAATTGCCGCAGCTCCTGGTAGAAGGTCTGGGGATATCTGGGGGCTACCGGGCAAAAGTGGACTCTCTCTTCAAGGCCGATCTGGGCCAGGGTCTTCTTCAAGCCGGTCAACAGCCTGTGGGACTCCTTGCTTCCCGTCTCCGACCGGCAGTCGTCCTCGGGACAGGCTGCTATCAGGACGCCGTCCACGCCGTTGCCCAGGGCCTCCGCGATATGCATCGGGTCGACCCGTGCCGCGCAGGGCAGGTCGATGACCCGCACGCCGGGGTCGAGTTCCTCGTCGGGCCGGGGAAAGGCGGCCCACTGGCAGCGCATCACCAGGATGCTGGGCTTTCTTATCTCGGAGGAGAGCCTGGATATGGAAGATGAGAGGCGCTCTCCCTCCCAGTGCTCTAGCTCCAGCGCCAGGGCCGGGCACAGCGTCACGCACAGGCCGCAGCCCCGGCATCGGTCTAGGTCGAACTCCGCCGCCCCGCTCTCCAGCTTGGCGGCGTCGAAGGGACAGAAGAAAGCGCAATTGCCGCAGCCGATGCACTTGTTCCTGTCCACCTTCACCTTCAGGCTGTTCCGCCTGAACTCGATGACCTCGTGGCCGTAGCCGAGCTGCTCCAGGAGGAGATTGAGCACCGCCACTCTGCGTCCGGCGACGGCGCTTCCCTTTTCATAGCGGCAGTAGTCCGTATCGCAGGCCAGCATGTATATCTTCTTCATTCCCAGCGAGGAGATGGCCCTGAGCAGTATCTCCCCGGGGATACGGCCGACGCAGGGGACGGATAGCGGCACGAAGCTGGAAATGCCGAACAGCTTCTCCACCTCGGCGAAATCGGGTGCCGACCCTTTGCACATCACCACCAGCGCGTCGGAGTCGTATTGCTGCTTGGCCTTCTCCAGGTACCCGGCCAGCGAGTCCAGGTCATAGTAGATAGCCTCGATGGCGTGGGCCGGACATGAGGAGTAGCAGATGCCACAGGTCTGGCACTTCTCTATCTCCAGCAGGATGTTACCCGTCTCAGGGTCTTTTCTTATGGCTTCAAAAGGGCAGAGAGACGAGCACACGGAACAGGCGCTGCAGTGCTCCTCATCTATCTTCATCGCAGCTACTGGCTGATCGCTTGCTGGGTTCAAGTGACTCTCCTTCTACGGTTGCGAGCCGGATGGGGCTACAGCGAGGCGCAAACTCCCTCCACGCTTTGGGGCAACTCGTCCTCAATGCTGATCGCCCCCGACGGACAGGCGGCGACGCACACGCCGCAGCGCTTGCACTTGAGCATGTCAATGGACGCCACCCGCTTCTCTCCGGACTCGTCCCAGCCGATGGCGTCGTAGGGGCACAAACCGACGCAGATGCCGCAGCCGCTGCACCGGTCTCTGCTGAGCTGTATCTCACGTATCTCCGGCTGGAGGTTCAGCGCCACACAGCCCTTGCAGCCCAGGCAGGGGCCGCAGGAGAGACAGCGCCTGGCCTCCTCCACCACCTCTTCCAGGGTGAACGGCTTCTCGTAGGGCTCGAAGTTGAGTCTTTCGTCCACCGGGGCCCAGGACAGCGGTGGCTGAGCCTTGTAGCTGCTGCTGTTGGGGATGGCGGCCCGCTCGAACTCCTTTCCCCTTCCGGCCTTGAGGTCCTCGCCGGTGATATAGCGGTCTATGGACTCCGCCGCCGCCAGGCCGTCGCTCATCGCCTCCATGGCGAAGCCAATCCTCCTGGCATCGCCGCCGATGAACACCCCCTTTCTGCGGTTGCTCATCAGGGTGAGCGGGTCGACGTCCAGCCTGCCTTTGTCGTTCAGCAGGCCCTCGTGCTGGAAGAAGGTGCGTTCTGGCCCCTGCCCTATGGCGATGAGCAGCACGTCTCCTTCCAGGTAGGTCACGTCGTTGGGGTCGAATCGGGGGTTAAACCTTCCGTCGTCATCGAATACCGAGGTGCAGCGCACGAGGCGCAGCTTCTTGAAGCTGCCCTCCTCGCTGACTACCTCGGCCACACCGCGCGAGTAGACGATGTCTATGCCCTCCTGGGTGGCCCCTTCTATTTCCTCAACGTCGGCGGGGATGCCGTCCTTAGAGGACTTGTCTTCGTTTTCCAGGCAGAGGACGGTGACGTCTCCTTCCAGCCTGCGGGCAGTCCTGGCGACGTCGAAAGCCACGTTTCCGCCGCCGATTACTATGACTCTCCGGCCGCGATACAGTCCCGGGGGAACGTCGCCGTGGTTCACTCCGAAGAAGAAGGAGTGCCGGTGGCGATGTATATGGCCCGGTACCCTTCGTTTTCCAGGTTGTCTATGGTCTTGCCGCCGTCGCCCATCCCGACCCCCAGCCTGAGCTGGATGCGGGCAATCCTGAGCAGGTTGTGGGTGACCGAGCTGAGCACGTGCCGGGGAAGACGGTACTGGGGTATGTAGCGCAGGGCGCCTCCCAGATGGAAGCTCCTTTCCATGAGGGTGAGCCGGTAGCCTTTCTGTGCCAGGAAGTAGGCGCACATCAGGCCCGAGGGCCCGCCTCCAATGACCGCGACCTTCTCCCCGGTGGGGGTGGGGAATGCCGGCTTGCTGTCCAGGCGATGGCCGTAGTGCTCGCCGATGAATCCCACCACGCTGCGCCGCCTGATGGCGCCGGTCTTGTCTTTGTAGTTGCACTGCTTCTCGCAGAGCCCGCATATGTAGCTACAGAGCAGGAAGAAGGGGTTCTTCTCATATATCTCGTCGCCTATCCGGAGTATCTGCTCGCGCGCCTTGTCGATGTCCAGCGGGAGCATGGAAATCATGGCGTTGTTGCGCTGGATGTCCTCACTCAGGGGGCATGCCGCCTGGCAGGGTGGGACGTATAGCCTGCCGCCAGGCTGTTCTATGACTTCCTCGGGCTGTGAGCGCTGTTGTCTGGAGGCAGCGTGGTGCTCTCTGTTCCGCTCCATTTCTTATCTCCCGTGTCAGGGACGTCTGACTTCCGATTCCTGCCCGGCTCCGGGAAGGTTCCTCTCCAGCCTGCGGATCTGGTTGCCCCGGGAGTCGCGGATGATAAGCTCCATGGGCGTCTCGCCGGGGAGTGCATGCGTGGCGCAGGCCAGGCAGAGGTCGTAGGGGCGCCAGGCCATTTCGATGCGGTTGAGCAGGCCTTCGGTAATCTCCTTGCCGGGCTGGATCAGGGCCCTGGCCGCCTTGTTGATGGACATGTTGACAGCGGCGGCGTTGTTGATCGTGGCTACGATAAGGTTGACCTGCTTGATTATCCCCTTGTCGTCGGTGACGTAGTGGTGGATGAGGGTGCCCCGGGGGGCCTCCACGATGCCCACCCCTTCATCGGGAGTGGCTGTGGGAATGCTGCGGATGTTGGGGTCGGTGATCTCGGGGTCGCGGCTCAGTTCCAGCAGCCTCTCGGCGGCGTAGACAATCTCCACCAAGCGGGCCCAGTGCATGGCCAAGGTGTGGTGCACCGGCTTGCCGCCGAGGGTGGCGTACATCTTGTCGTAGGCCTCCTGGGCCTGGGGTGTGGCCATGCCGTCGGCGGCATTGAGCCGCGCCAGCGGGGCCACGCGGAAGACGCCGCTGTTCTTGCCGTCGGTGAAGCCCTTCCAGCCCATCTTCTTAAGAAAGGGGAATTTGACATAAGTCCATGGCTCCACGTGCTCGGCGATATGCTCCAGGTAATCGGCGGGGGCGAACTTAGCGAACTCCTTGCCGTCGGGATCCACCACCCGGACCTTACCGTCGTAGAAGTTGACCTTGTTGTTGTCGTCGACCAGGCCCATGTAGTAGGTGCGGTGGGTGTAGGCGTCGCTGGTGATCATGTCCACGTATTCCTGGTTCTTGAGCACGATGTCGTCGAACACTTTCAGCGATAGCTTGCCGAACTCCAGGGAGTCCCTGGCGATCTGCTCCACCTCTTTTCTCTCGTCCTCGTTGAGCCCTTTGCTGACGCCGCCGGGCTGGCCAAAGACGGGGTGGACCGCCCTGCCGCCCAGCATCTGGATGATGTGGTGGTTCTGCTTGCGCGTATTTATCACCGCCCCGCCCAGCTCCAGCCCCACCTTGGCGATGACTCCCAGGATGTTGCGCTCCGCCACCGGGGCGTCGGGCCCCATGATGAAGTCGGGGCCCCCGAGGATGTAAAAATGGGTGGTATGGTCAGTAATGTAGAAGGCGCTGTAGAGCAGCTCCCGCAGCTTCTTGGCGGGTGACGGCGGGTCGACGTGGAACAGGGCGTCCAGCGCCTTGCTTGAGGCCGTGTGGTGCGCTTCAGGGCAGACTCCGCAGATCCGCTGCGTAATCTGGGGCATGTCCTCGCAGAGGCGTCCTTCGCAGAACTTCTCGAAGCCCCTGAGCTCGGGCACCTGGAAGTAGCTGTTCTCCACCTCGCCGGCGTCGTTGAGGAAGATTTCTATCTTGCCGTGGCCTTCCAGCCGGGTGATGGGGTCTATGGTGATTCTTCTCGTCATCGTACTACGGCCCTCCTTAGCAGCGAAGCGGGCAGGCTGTAGCGGTAGAAGGTGCCTACCGGGTCGCGGATATCGTCGACGATTCTGCGGATCTCCTCGGGGTCGTCGGAGTCGATCACCGAGGCCACGGCGCCCAGAAAGGCAGCGCCCTGGTCGGCGACCCCCTCTACCGGCCCGTAGCAGCCGGTGCAGGGCATGTTGGCCTGGGGGCACGGGGCCCCGCAGCCCCCGCGGGTAGCGATGCCGGC
>SMTZ1_10034175_pt1 | contig 14231 bp, 15 predicted proteins | sample DeeMarSWOR136_30_FD_25667 | JGI IMG/M metagenome (IMG submission 25667) | reverse complement strand
CTTGAATATCTATAAGCATTTTTTCATGTTCCTAGGTGGACAAGGCTATAGTTGTTTTCCCCGATTGTACCTTTTCTTTGTCCTGGTCAAAAACCTCTAGTTCCAGAATCAACATACTCATTTTGCCGCGAGCTATCTTTTGTGACACTCCGATGTGACACTCTATGGTGGTGCCAATGGGCACCAATTTGAAAAACTCCAACTCTTGTGAAGCATGTATAGCGATATTGCCAGGTGGTAGGGGAATAGCCCCTGCCATAGTAGCTATGGCAAGGGCTGTAATGGCCAGGGGGGGAACAAATCCATCACCTGTGCCATCCACAGCCTCTAGATATTTGGAAACGAGGGAGACACTCAGGTCATAGCTGGCAGGAGGGAATTTATAACCAGGTGTTAATTCTTCATAGCTTATAGCTTTGTCCGCCATTTGACCAGTTTTAATACATCGGTATACTATGTATACTATTTATAAAATTATACACCGTCCGTGATTCTTGTCAATATATCTTGTTGCTAGGTATCATCTATTGATAACGGCGTCGGCGTAGATAAAGCTAACTCACCGCCAATCACATAATCTCGTATACAATTCCTCTTCTTCGCATGGGTTTGCTCTCCCCAATGAGAGAGGATTTAGGTGAGGGTGAAAAATTCCATAGAGCGGTGATTTATTTCCCTCTGCAACGAGGCGGCATAAAAAATGCCGCCCCACGTTTTCCTTTTCCTCTCTCTTAATGGGAGAGGAGTCAGGCGAGGGTGAAAAATTCCATAGGGCATGGATTTATTCCCCTCTGCGACGAGGCGAAATAAAAAATGACATCGTAGGGGTGGGTCTCGTACCCACCCGTCCTCAACATTGCCAGTGCCGGCCTATCGGGACTTGGCAATCCCAATAGTTAAATTTTTTACCGGGCGAGAAGGAATCACCTTCTTCACGACCAGCACAGTCCAGCAATCAATGTAGTGCGAGGCTTTAGCCTCGTGCCGATAGTTCTGCACGACCCTGAAGGGTCGAACTACAGAATTTACGGATGAAGAATTTCCAGAGTGGCCAGGACAAGTTTAAGTCTAAAGCTCGTCCGAAATTAAACAGACTGTGCACTGTTGGCAGGTAGAGGTAGGTAAAAAGTATCGAGCAAAGTTAGCGAGCTGCAGCGAAGTCTTATCGGGTTTCTACACAATGGGCTCGGCAGGATTCGAACCTGCGACCAACCGGTTATGAGCCGGCCGCTCTGCCTCTGAGCTACGAGCCCACTCTCCCGCCATGAAAGCATTCGCTTTTCATGGCAACCAAATTTGTCTGGAGCGGGAGACGGGACTCGAACCCGCGACACCCTGCTTGGAAGGCTTGCTGAAACCTTTTCCGCTTACCAGATGCACTTCTTAGGTTCAGCCCGAAGCTGACTCCCCGCTGGGCTGAGGTCTTCACTTTTTCACCTTTCTAATTATGAGGCAGTGTGGGCATGTTTTGCAAGTGGTTTACTTTATGTGAGGGTTATTTAACCTTGTGGCAATTCTTGACCAGTTCGAGGGGAGCTAGGAGTGTTTGCTCGAACGATGCTTGGGATATTATCCCTGGCTGACTTTCAGTTATCTTTCAGTTCAGCTATTTTCCTGGTAAGTATCGGCACGATTTTAAACAAATCATCCACTATTCCAAAGTCGGCGACCTTGAAAATAGGTGCCCCAGCGTCCTTATTAATGGCAACCGTCATCTTGGCACTCTTCATGCCAGCCACATGCTGAAAAGAACCACTAATCGCGAGAGCGAGATAAAGCTTTGGTTTTACTGTTTTGCCGGACAGTCCTACCTGGCGCTCTGATGGTAGCCACCCGTAATCTACCACTGGCCTTGAGCATGATACTTCCCCACCAAGTACTTCGGCCAGCTTCTGAACCATCTCTATGTTTTCTTTATCTTTTATACCTCTGCCAACAGAGACCAAAACGTCTGCCTGGGTAATATCAACACCGCCGACTTCCTGCGCAACGTATCCTTCAAATTTTTTGTAATTGAACTCTTCCTCAAAGGGAAAATCAATCTCCTCAATCTGTCCTTGTCTATTGCCTTCTTCTATGGGAAATTCACCAATCCGCGTGGTTATGATTACTGTATCACACGGGGCGAACGAGTATGCAGCATTTACCTTACCATTATGAATTGACCGCGTGACGATAACGTCGCCGTTCTGCAAAGATATGTCAGTACAATCGGTAGCTAAGGGGCATTCCAGCTCAACCGATAGTGGAGGTGCCAGGTCCATGGCAAGGGAAGTGTGGCCCATTAGCACAATCTTCGGTTTTCTTTCCTTTATTAGGAAAGCCAGTATTTTCTGATAGGGCTCTGCCAATGGTTCTTCCAACCTGTCATTCTTCACTGCAATCACCTTATCTGCCCATTTGGCAACTTTTTCCGCGTAGGTAGTGGTATCTTTACCAATAACTACTGCCAGCAATTCAGTTTGAGCCTGGTCTGCCAATTGCCTCCCTTTGCTCAGCGTCTGGAGAGATATATCGGCCAGAGCTTGATTTCTATGTTCGGCCATCACGAATATACTGGACATCAAAAAATACCCGCCTCCTTTAAAGTCTTTGCCAGTTGCCCTGCTGTCGCTTCTGGTTGGCCAGTTATTAGCTCGGCTTCTTTGCCTTTCGGTGGCAGTTCCAGTCTCTTGAGCTTCACCATTGGAATAAGCATATCAACAGACAGCCCCAGGTCATTAGGAGACATGACCTGCAATTCCTTCTCCATTGCCTTCTTGATACCGCCCAGCGAGATGTATCTCGGCTGGTTAATCCCGGTGTGGATAGTCAGTAGCGCTGGCAGCTCAATAGTATACGATTCCAGAGTACCCGCCTCCAGCTCTCTACTTATATGGATCTCATTCTCCTCAGCTTCAAGACTAACAACTAGGGTGGCGTGGGGAATACCAAGCATCTCAGCAACCATTGCTCCAAGCTGGCCGCTGCCAAAGTCCTCAGATTGGGCACCAAAGAGAACCAGGTCATGAGGTAATCGTTGAATAACTGTCTTCAGGATTAAGGCTACAATATAGGGGTCTTCAGAAGCTACATCATGGTCAATTCGAATGCCGGTATCGGCACCCATGGCAAGAGCTCTTCTCAGGATATCGTTCCATTCCTGGGGTCCTACCGTGACAGCGGTAATGGTGCCTCCCAGCTTTTCCTTGAGCTGTAACGCCGCCTCCAGCGCGTATTCGTCCCAATCATTTATCTTAAAAGCCAGGCCACTCTTTTCTATATCTCTTTGTGAGCTGTCTATCTTGATAGCATCTGCCTCTGAAGTATCACAGACACGTATGCCACATGCCTCTGCTACAATTTCAGACACATCTCTCACAGCTAATTCTTCTTCCAGGCCTTCTGCCTTGACAGCATCCTCGAACATGGTCAGGCAGTTGGGGCAGGCCACCGCTAGAATTCCGGCTCCGGTAGCATGAGCTTCTCTGACTCTAATTCTAGCTGGACTTCGCTCGCTGCCGCCCAGGAGGTCAATATAGAAGTTGCCACCGCCCCCACCGCAGCATAAAGTGCTGTCTCTATTTCTTTCCATCTCTATCAGTTGAATTCCGGGAATAGCTTTTAGAACGTTTCGTGGGGCTTCGTATTCATTATTCCACCGTCCGAGGAAACACGGATCGTGGTAAGTTACCGTGGCATTATAGCCCCCTGAGATATCGAGTCTGTCATCACCGAGGAGGCTGTCTAGAAGCTGTATATAGTGCATCACATTGAAGTCACCGTTGAACATCGGATAGTCGTTTTTCATGGCATTGTATGAATGTGGAGATAGGGTAACAACCTTTTGTATCCCTAGCTTCTTGAATTGGGCAACGTTTTCCTCAGCCAGCATCTCAAATAGTGTCTCTTCACCAAGCTTGTTTACCTCATTCCCATCACAGTTTTCATCATTTCCTAAAACTCCAAAAGAGACCCCTGCTTTTTGCATCACTTTCCCCAGTGCCCTAGCTACCTCCTGCGCTCTGGTATCATACGAACCAACACAGCCAACATAATACAAGAAATCGTGGCCTTGGTATGGTTCTATCCCTGTCCCCTCCATCCACTCACCCCTTTTTACTCTGGGATGACCATAGGGGTTCCCCTGCCGCTGAATATTTTCCAGGAACTTTTTAACTGATGAGGGTATCCTGCCAGCTTCAACCATCTCACTTTTTGCGGCTATGATCATATTAAGTATGTCGACGTTAAACCGAAGCGGGCACTTGACCTCACAGTTTTTACAAGCTGTGCACGAGTAGAGAATTTCGGCCAGATGGTCTGACCAGTCGATCTCACCGCTTAGCCAGGCCCTTGTCAGCCACAGTCGCCCTCCGCATGAGTAGGTCTCCATACGAAACCTGGCATAAGCAGGGCAATTATTGACATCCATCCAGTTAACGGGGAACTTACAATAACCGCACCTGAAACACCTGTGTATTGTATCAGCGTACTTATAATCGGCTAGAGTCATTGACTTACCTCCCAATTGCCAGGGTTCATAATTCCATTGGGGTCAAGAAGTTGCTTTACCTTCTTCATCAGCTTTAGAGTATTCGGATCCAATCTTTCCATAGCCAGTTTCTGGCCATAGAGTCCCGGTTTCCAGATAGTGCCGCCTAGTTCCAGAACAAGGTCATCTGTTTCGTGCAATGCTTCTCTTGCCTGTTTAACGGTTTCTGGGTCTGCACGATTGAATGCATATGTCCAAGAGAACATCATGGAATGAGCTGCGCCAATACAGCGTCCAAGCACGGTATAAGGAATATCGTGTCTTTCAGATATTTCGCGACCTCGCCTGTAACACTCAGGGTATTTCTTTACAGGCATAATGCTACCCACATATTCAAAGCCGCCCCCCTTCCTCCAGTCAGAGGTCTTGGATACCTGGGGTCTTTGCAAGCCTCGTACGAAGCCCAGAAAACCGCCAGCTCCACTGCGAATATATTCCCCTAGAGTATCATCCCAGATTATTTCCTGTTTAAACTCAAGTTCTTTTTCTGAATCCGCAGCCATATTAATACTGAAATGCTGGAGCCCGCTTGCGAAAGGCGGTATTGCCTGACTGAAAGCCACGATGTCTTCTGCCATCTGGGTATGACTTAGTTTGTACATGACTTCGGGGACGAGTTCTTCATTTTCCACAACAAACAGCCCTGTTCCCCTTATACTCTTACAAGGGAAAAGTCTCAGCGAGACTTTGGTAATAATACCTGTTGCACCTGACCATCCCAGGAAGAGCCCCAGGTCAGGAAGAGGGTGTTGCGTAAACCAAGAGGCACCTATGGAACAGGAACCGAACTTGCATATCTCACCGGTTGGTAAGACAACCTCTAACCCGTTAACCATATCAGAATTAAAACCGTAAGGATGGGCGAGATCACCTTGCCCGTGTATAGCTACATTGCCGGCAATTGTTGCCTGGGGTGGTGCTCCCGGTTCTGAATGGGTTAAGTGTGGGTAGTATCTTTCCAGGTAAGTCGTCAGTTGCCCTTGAGAAACTCCACATTCGACCACAGCGTATCTTGCCTCTTCATTTACCTCTATGATGCTATCCATCCTTTTTAAATCAAGGGCAATGCCGCCCTTAAAGGGAACAGCTAGGCCAGCCAGTGATAATCCACCTCCTAAGGGAACTACCGGAATTTTCTCCTTGTTCGCCAGTTTAACTATCCCCTGTATTTCCTCCGTTGTTCTTGGTGCCACTGCATAATCAGGGCGGTGAGGCTCTGTCGTCCCAAGGTCAAAGGAGTAGATATATAGTTCCTCTGGGCGGTTGGAGACCTGCTCTTCCCCCACTATTTCAATTAAGGCTTGGTGTATTGAATCCATCAAATCACCTCCATCCTGCCGGTTTTTCACCGATGGCCAGCCGGCAAAGGTCACTCATGAAGATGGGCTTCAGGCCTCTTTGGGCAACCATTGCGCCTAATGTGCTATAACAGGCTGGGCAATTGAAGATACAAAATTCAGCTCCGGCGCTTATCATGTCTTCTATGTTTATCCTTTGAACATCGGCGGCGCGCTTGCGGCTACCTTCTCTTCTCTGCCCCTGTATTGTGCCGCCGCAACAGAGGGCATTTTCATCAACGTACTGTCTTTCCACATGATCCGCTCCTATCAGCTTAAATATGTCGTAGACAAAATGGAGCTTGTCTGAGGACAGGCGAGAAGAACAAGGCCGTTGGTAGGCCACCTTAAGATTCACTGGCCTTATCTCATTTTTAAGCTCGCTTAGTCTGTTGAAGAGGAACTCAAAGAAATGAACGGGCTTGAATGGAACATTGATACCAACTGCTGAGCAATATGAGGTATAGGTCCCATAGCACTCGTCATGGAAGCATATGACTTCGGTTACTTTGTGCTTGGTAATGGTCTCAATAATCCTGGGTAGTCTCTCCTTTATTACAGAGGTTCGGGCATAGTGCAGGTACATAAGCTGGCAGAAATAATGCATCATCTTCCGGGGATCTGCAGAAATTACAGGGAGACCTTGAAAGAGCTTTCCCTGTATCAGATACATAAGGTCGGCAAAGGCACCCATATTGAGCACCTGTCCGTTAATTTCCTCAATTACAGGCTCCCCGCGGAAGGGGATACCTGTGTTTATGCCCCGCTGGATAATGGGTCTGGGCAGAGGAGGCACATCAAGTTCCTCCTGTTTCTCAACGATTAAGTAAAACGGATGATTATTAGCAGGACAGTATTCTTCGCAGGCATAACAGGTTACGCAGTCATGCAAGACAAAAGAATCCTCACTGTGAGCTATTTTCAGTATTTCTCTTTTGGCGGTGTCTCTATCTATGTCTATATATTGGCACTTTATTAGGCAGTCCTGGGTTTTGCAACGTAGGCATTTCTTTTCATCGAATTTTAGTTCGTACATGCTTAGCCCCCTTGACCTAAATTCCCGGTAGGAAGATGGATACAACAATCAACTCTGTATTACTCCCAATATCTGGGTTCAAGAGTTATTCGCGATTTGAACAGTTTTAACTGGGATTTACGTTTTAGTTCACAATAAGACTTCTTTTGCCCTGGCACTTCTGGCGTAAAGTCTACTCCCGTGGGGAAGAGACTGTCAAGTTATACAAATATCTACTCTAGACCTCTGCCGGGCCTTCGATTTCCTGAAGTTTCATGTTCTTCTTCAGATCATTACCAAGCTTGATTCCTTCCCGGAATGCAGCTAGATTCGACCGGATAGTTCCTTGGGGCATCCTTCTAGCGATGGCCTTACGGATGGAATGGGCAGAAAACCAAGAACAGAAAGGTACCAAAGCCCCTACGGCCAATACATTGGCAAACTTCTGCTCCCCATATTTCCTTTGAGACAGTCTTGATAAAGGCACTGGCTTCATATCGTGCAGGTTTTCATCGCAAGCTTTCTGATTAAAAACCAGCAATATGTCCAGTCCCAGCGTCTTAGGATAATCTATTTCGGCATCGCTGAGGATCACCTCTGAAACGGAACTCCCGCCTCGTGCTTCGGGACCATAGTTTTGACTTTGGATAACATGGTATCCCTCAAGGATTCCGGCTTCAGCCAGGATAATCCCTGCTATTATTATTCCCTGTCCCCCACTTCCAGCAAGCCTCATTTCATAACGCATTATCTTCCAACCTGCATTTTGCTATCAGTTTTTCATATAGTTCATGGTATGTCGGTGCTTCTCTATCTACCAGCACACCAATCACTATCTTATTTCTGAGTTCTTCCTCACTAAGCTCTTCTGCTTTCTCTACCCTTACCGCGTTATCTCTCTGCCACTTCATCATTTCTACTGGTGATTCCAGGCCTATCTCACGACCGAAGTATGTCGTACAATGAGACATGACCTCAACCACAGAAAATCCTTCCTTAAGAATTGCCAACCCAATCATCTCCTCGAGTAGGCGAGCATGATAGACGGTAGACCGTGCCACAAAGGTGGCTCCAGCTTCTCTGGCCAAGCCACAGATGTCAAAAGTTGATTCTAGGTTTCCGTAGGGAGAAGAACTTGTCCTAAGCCCGAAAGGGGTAGTTGGGGAGAACTGCCCGCCAGTCATCCCATATGTTTGGTTGTTTATGACTATTGAGGTAATCCCAATGTTCCTTCTGGCGGCATGTATAAAATGGTTCCCACCAATAGCGGTAGCATCGCCATCTCCCATAACCACGATTACTTTGAGAGACGGGTTGGCTAGTTTTATCCCGGTAGCGAAGGTAAGTGCTCTGCCATGGGTAGTATGTAAAGTATTGAAGTCTACATAAGTTGGTAACCGTCCGGAACATCCTATCCCGGAAATGAGGACAATGTCGTCCTTACTGTATCCACCGCCATCAATGGCTCTGACCAGTGCACCAAGCAAGATGCCAATACCACAACCAGGGCACCAGATATGTGGGAACCTCTTACTCGAGCGTAGGTATTTATAGATCAGATGTTCACGTTCTTTCATGGGTAAATATCCTGTAAGCTTCCTAGTATCTCTTTAGGAGAAAGCAGGGTTCCATCTGCTTTGTTTAAGGTTACTATTTCACATCTCCCCTGATTAACCCTCTTGACTTCACGCGAAAGTTGCCCCATATTCATCTCAGGGACAAGCACCTTTGTCGAGCTCTCCAGAAACCTCATTACAATATACCGCATGAATGGCCAGAGTACTTTAAGCTTGAGTAGTCCTACCTTTAGCCCTCTTTCTCTGGCTTCCTTTACTGCCCGCAGCGCTGACCTGGCTACCGAGCCATAAGCGATAATAGTGACCACCGCGTCTTCAGTCTGGTACGAATCGAACCATTGAAGGAGGTGGAAATCCCTGGAAATCTTACTGAATAGACGGTCGATGAGAGCTCCCACTTCATCACTACGAGTCGTTGGATAGCCGCGTATATCATGGGCTAAACCCGTCACATGATACCGGTATCCCTCACCGAAGGCGGGCATGGGAGGGACACCTGTCTGCCTATCATCGTAGGGGGTATACCACTCGGGGGGCACAGAAGGTTTACGTCTTTCTTCAATCACTAGCTTTTCCTTAGGTGGAAGCATAACACTTTCCCGCGTATGGGCGACCCCCTCATCCGTCAGTAATATCACTGGAGTGCGATACCTTTCTGAAAGGTTGAACCCTTTTATGGTAAGGTCAAAAAACTCGTACGCTGATGAAGGACAGAGGACAATTATTGGGTGGTCGCCATGGGCTCCCCAGCGTGCCTGCATGACGTCACCTTGTGATGGCAAAGTAGGTATCCCGGTGCTAGGACCGCCTCGCATTACGTCTACTATCACACAAGGAACCTCTGCCATACAAGCGAAGCTTATATGCTCCTGCATCAAGGAAAACCCCGGGCCACTGGTGGCGGTCATGCTCTTAAGGCCAGCCAATGAGGCTCCAATCACAGCGCCTAAACTGGCAATCTCATCTTCCATCTGGATGAAGACACCACCCATCTTAGGAAGCTGCCAGGACATTTGTTCCATGATTTCAGTCGCTGGTGTAATTGGGTAGCCAGCATAGAAACGGCAACCAGCCATGAGTGCTCCGCGAACACAGGCCTCGCTACCCTGCAGCAGAATGCGGTCGTTCCTTCTTGTTCTTTTCATCTCGTGACACAATGATGGCAAAATCGGGGCACCTTATGTCGCACCAGTCACATCCCTTGCAGTCTTCCGGGGCTTTGACAAAGGGATAGCCTTCCTTGTTGATGTCTAGCACGTCAAACGGACAGAATGCCACACAGATACCACATTTCTTGCACCAACCTTTGTAGATTTCTACTCGACTCTTCATTATTACTGCACCCGAGATGCTTGCATCACAACATAGTACCAAAGCTGGCAATCCTTACCATAGGTTCTCCTTGGGAAAATCTATGTGCTCGACAAAATAATCGTTAAAATCATGACGACGGGAGAGTTCAACATGCTCGATGAAATCAACAAGCTTGCCGGCCATTTGCCAGTGCTTTCTGGACAACAGTGCCATAGAGGCTCCGCTGCTGGCAGCATTCCCTAACGACTTGATAATCTCGGGATTAATCTGTGGCAGGAGACCTATGCGCACAGCACTGAGTGGGTTGACGTAATTTCCAAGTGCACCGGCTAGGTAGACACAGTTTATGCCTCCAGCTCCGATGTCCAGTTCGTCCATCAGTGTTTGTATACCAGCGGCAATAGCTCCTTTGGCAAGCTGCACCTCGCGAACATCTTTTTGAGTCAGGTATATTGGTTTCTGATCGTAGCTTTCTTCGGGAGAAGCAACCAAAAAGCTATTACCACCGGCTCGTTTTTTTACTACTCTGGAGCTTAGTTCTCCGGCTGATTTTCTTCGGGAGCGACGAATTGAGCCTTCTTGGTTAATTATGCCACAATGCAAAAGTACAGACACCAAGTCGACCAGTCCACTACCGCACATTCCTCCAGGCTTGACGTTACCTATTACCCGATACTGTAGCTGGCCATCCTCCAGACGAACGCCTTCAATAGCTCCGGTCTTGGCAATCATACCGTGAGAGATTCTAGCGCCCTCTAGAGCAGGACCAGCGGCTGCTGAGCATGTGAGTAACCTCTTGTTATTACCCAGGAAGATCTCTCCGTTCGTACCCAGGTCTAGCCCTAGTATTATTTCTTCCTGTTCTGCGACACCAGAAGTCAAGATATCACTAATCAAATCCCCGCCAATATATCCCGATTTCACCGGCATGATATATAGTCGGGCTTCCGGGTGCAATTTGAGGCCAACGTCCGCCGACTTGACGATCAGACCGTCTGTTACTACCGGTGAGAACGGGGCCTCAGCAATGCCTAAAGGAGGCAGCCCTAGAAGGAGATGCTGCATTGTAGTATTCCCTGCGGCGATAGCAATAAAGATCTCATCAGCCTGGAGTTCTGCTGTTTGCAGGAGATTCGCCGTAAGCTGACTCAGATCTCGGGCAAGGAGATATTGCAGGATTTGCCTGCAGGCGGCTTATTACATCTGAACCGTACTTACTCTGGCTATTGAGGCAGGAGGCAACAGCGACTTCATTCCCATTATGTAAGTTGAAAAGCTTGCCAACCAAGGTGCTAGTGCCGATATCAAAGACCAAGCCGTAGTGGCGGTGTATGTCCTCCCAATTCTGCCAATCCATAAGATAGTCCTCATGGAGTACCGCAGTTCCGTGGTAGAGGCTCCTTTCAAGATCCTGAGGCAATGTGCGAAGGCAATGAAGCGAGGCTTTGAGGCTGCTATACTCATCACCCAGTGCCAGCTTTATCCACCCCAAATCAGAAGGCTCTTCGTTTTGAGGCACTGGTTGCAAAGTGACAAGCTTCTTATCCACAAGAGGCTTCAACTCCGATTCAGGTATGTATCTGCCACTGATTGCATGACTGGTAGTGAGCACCTGAAAATACTCCAGCTCGGCTCTCTTTCATCCTCGGTTGGTTCGTCTACTAGAGAAAGAACCTTAATCTTGCATTTGCCACATTTACCCAGTCCGCCACAATCCCCTTCCAGCTCGACGTCCGCCGTACGTAAGGCCTTGCGTACGTTATCTCCGCTGCGAACCCTGAGCCAGATATCTTCCGGCTGTATATTTAGCCAGACATGTACCGATGCTTTCTTGTGTCTTCTTGTTGCAACCACGGTGCTGGCTTGCTTCGTATCTTCCGATTTCTTCTTTATTACTTTATTTTTATTCATAATACAAATCTGAGCTAAAGAAGTTTGCTCAGTCTCTCTTCAAGGTATGAATAATCAGCGTCTTGGATCTCCAGAGATAACCCTAAGAATTCAGCTATTTCGTTAGCTTTAGCCATTAGGTCCGGGTCTGAGGGCTGACGCACGTACAGTAGTCTGTGGTAATGTTTAAAGCACTGCTCCCGCATTTCCTCATCATAGAGCTCAAGAGGTTCTATGCAGTACTCTGTGAAGTTACAAATGAGTTCTTTTTCTAGAAAATAGGTTCCAGCATCTTCCTCAAGTAAGCCGTTAAAGCGCTCACTGCCGAGAAATATCTCCCAGCAATAAGGTCCTGGTACCCTGCTGGCGCCATGCCGTTGGCAGTAGTCACTGATACCGGGAAAGCAGTCTCCGTAAAGGCATATTATTTTTTCATTTTTTCTTTCTGCCGCAGTAATCTCTCTACGTAGGTATTTAGCCAGCTCTTGGGGCCTAAGATGGAGATTGGGTGGCAAGTATGTCAGGCTGACATCTGAGCATTTATTTTCCAGCCTTAGGTGTTCCAAGGCTGGTTTGAAGACTTGACAAGCAATGATACGCACGATATTGCGCTTAGTCTCCTTTAATGGAGATAATTCAGACGTTCTGTATCCCTGGAAAGGCATTGTAAATTAAGTCTCGAGCCAAGAGGTCTCCCTTTTCATCTTCCAGAATCTGTTTAACCTGAATTCCAGCTCTACGCAACATATCAGGTTGCCCCGCCTCTTGCCAAATGTCGAAGTTAAGACGCACACTGGGATTGGGATAGAAGAATTCATCCATCATATACTCGATAGTATGGTCTTCGGTGACATAGTTCCCACCGGAGCATCACATCGAAACCCAGTGTTGCCTTGTTCACTCTAATACCGGCCAGCACCCTTTTAACCATGCCGATTACCTCATCATCTATAACGTACTGCTCATAAGAGATAGCATTGCCTGAATCCAGCATTCCAGCCGAGAGGTGAATATAGTCTGCTCCTGCCATGCCAACTAACAGAATAGTGAGGCCTTTTTCACAGCCTGCCTGGATGTCGGGTTTCTTGGCTTCGCTGACACCAGCGGAAGCGTATACAGGTAGCTGATAGAGCTTGGCAAGTTGAACAGCGGCGGCATTCATCATTCCCATTTCCACGGAGCCCATGGCCAATTCCATGCTACGTAAGTCTATGATGGTGGGTACCACACCATAGAGTACGCGCGCTCCAGGAAAAAGTATTTGAGAGATAGCCACCCCAGCCAATGCTTCTGCGTGCATTTGGGCAAGAGTCCCGGCCAGTGTAGCTGGTGAAGTCGCTCCAGCAATCGGGGCTGGTGCGCACGTAACAGGTATACCATGCTTAACGCAGAAATGGACAATATTTAGTGCGTTAGACCCAATAGTAAGGGGGCTTATGAGGTTAGTTATTATAGAAAAAAATGGCTTCTCTCTAAACTTGTCCTCTCCACCGGCGATGAAACTGGCCAGTTCCCATACCTGTCTGACACCTTCCAAGCTTCCAAGCTGTCACAGCCACCCATGACGTGTTTCGTGGTGCAGTTGAAAGCGTGATAGAAGTCGTTCAGATGATACTTTTGGGGAGCCAAGTCGTGGGCCTGGCAGGCAATAATATAAGAATCGATGTATTTCAAATGATTTACCAGCTTAGCCGTTTGCGCCACATCTTTTAGCATAGTAATACGGTAATCGCCTGTTTCTGTATCGAAAAGACGAAACACTCGTCCGCCATTAGTAAAGTAGACCTTGCCGTCCCCTAAAAGCAGGTCATTTTGTCCGTCTCTAGAGTGAAGAGTAAAGCGAGATGGGGCACGACTTAAGACCTCACCAAGCAAATCTGCAGGAAAACATACCCGCTCATTGTCATAGTCAACTATTGCTCCTGCTGCCTTCAACTGGTCAAGAAAGTCATGATCGCAGATACGTATTCCAACCTCCTCCAGTACCTGGTGTGCGGTATCGTCGATTCGATTAATATCTTTAGGTGTTAGTGGCTTATAGAGTGGCAAACTTGTTCCCATATTTACAGAATTTACTAGCCTCCTTGTAGAATTCGGTTTATCGCTTTGAGTATTTCATTCATCTTGGGCTCCACCTGGTGCTCTGCCAGAATCCTTTTTGCTTCCAGATTACAGCGCTGATACATGTCAACTGCTCCAGCCTCCTTCCATGAATCGTAGCGATTGCGATCAAGAAGGACCGGCAGAAATTGAGCCCGCATAAAATGCTCGAAAGTGTGGTCATCCATGAGAAATATGGAACCGGCACCCCCAGCCGCCACTCTCTCTATGGCCTCAAGAGCCAGTGTTTCCTGGTTTACCTGGATTCCTCGAGTAAAGAATCGGCTCATGGCTATCAGTTCGTTAGCCATGACTACCATCTCCAGCGAAGAGGTGTTTCCGTACTCCAAAAAACCAACATCATGTATTACATTACAACGGGAAAGCATGGAACTTATGATAGAGAACATGGCTTCTGCTCCCGCTTGAGCATCCACGACTTTAGCATCGGAAGCACCGGCATA
>SMTZ1_10006445_pt1 | contig 14232 bp, 14 predicted proteins | sample DeeMarSWOR136_30_FD_25667 | JGI IMG/M metagenome (IMG submission 25667) | reverse complement strand
AACATGCTCTATGAGAATTAATACGAAGCTTATTCTAAATTTTTTTGGATCATTGTTAATCTTTTGCAGTTTAGCGTCTGAGTCCAAATCACTAAATGTTTCATATCCAAATCTCTCACTTGCAAGGTTTGTAATTATAATAAACAGAAAAAGAAAACCCGATAAGATCATTTCGATAATCAAAGGAAATCCTCTAATTTATTCTTCTTTTCCTCGTTGTTTTTACTCAAAATATAAGTTTTTAGGGTTGGGTTAGGGATTAATTTTAATCCTCGAACCCAAACACTCGCCAAAATGAACGACCTTCTTAAACTCGGCAAAGGGTAAGAAGTAAGCGAAAAAGATTCTAAGGCTTCTTTTTCATCTCATGGCGTATCCACCAGATGAGTCCTAAGACTATAGGAATGCCGAAGATGATTAACATCCAGATTAATACCGTAAGCATAGAATTGACGAGATAATCAAATGTCCAAGTTGCTAAAGCAACATTCCAGTTTCCATCAATGAGAACCTTGATGCAGAATGCAATTGTAAACAATAGCGATATTGCTCCTCCTCCTCCGCCTGTTGCGCCCGAGCGTTTGCCAAAGAAATGATATTCTTTCTTTTCTTCATCGGGTAATTTTTTCCACCATAACCAGCCAGCTATTGCTGCTATAATTACTGGGACTCCGACGAGGATAACTTCCCATAGAATCAGATGTAATGTGAAAGTCACCATATGTCCCATTGTCCATTGACCTAAAGATGTAGGTACCATACCAGTTGATTGAGCATCTCCTACGAACCATAAAAAGACAAGAATTGCACCGAGCGATGCCAAAACAGCTCCCACTATAAATACAACAAGCATGTTCCAATGCTTCTTCAAGAATTTTTTCCAGGCATTGGATTCATTTTCTGATCCAGTTTCCTCCATCATTAATTTCCCCTTCCTCAAGTCCATAAAAGAGTAGTACTTGGTATTTGTCCTGCATATATAATAATTTGTATCGCGAGTGCATTCCAAGATTTCTTCTCGCGGATGCTTTTCTACTTCTGGGTCTAACTCTTTAGGTCTTCCAATCTCCGACTGCTACGCTTTGTGAATACTATAGTAATTCTAATATTGGCTTAAAGAATATAGACTGCAGGCACGTTAGGTAAGTCTGATAATAAAGAAGAATCAAACATTATACTTACCACAATTACTAATTGTTCGATAATAGATAAAAATTAACTTCTGAATTTGTCGACTTTTTCTTTGACATTCCCATAAGAATAGATTCTGCATAGCCTCTAGAATGTAGGTGTATCAGGATATTGAGGAAGATAATGGTAGCCCGGGGGAGATTCGAACTCCCGTCGGCGGGTCCAAAGCCCGCCATGATTGTCCACTACACCACCGGGCTAAATAGGTTCTCCAACCTACGTTCTCTGGTATAATTTCTCTTTAATATTAACCTTAACTCTCAACAAATGATTCTCTGAAAAGACAACTGACCAAAAGTTCATGTTTGTTCTCTGTTATTCCGCAGAGATGAACCCTATCTCACATTGAGTTATGGACTTGAGAAAACTTCCTAAAGAAAAACAGATTCAAGGCCAGTTGGAAACAGGGATGCCAGTTTATTCTGTCTCGTTTTTTTCTTCTGCTTCTCCAATTACTTCTGCTTCTGCGAGTCGTCTACTGATGTTAGTTACTTTTATTCGCAACTTGTCTCCGGGTTTGGTGCTAGGAACGAAGACCAGTAGTCCTTCGATTCTTGTTTATCCTTCGCCTCGGCGGCTAGTCTCTGGAATTTCTACGTCGTACTCTTTTCCAATCTCAACTGGTTTTGGAGGAAAGCCTCGATCATATCCTCTTCTTTCGTATAGCACTTGAATCATCCAAGTCTAGAAAAAGTAGTCTACAGAACTGTCAGTGTCCCGTATTTTCCTGAGTTAAGCTGAAGCTCTCCTCTAAAGGATTTGATGTAACCATTCTCTATTCTTACTCTATCGTCGACATTGACTTGGTCAACCTGCTCATTCCACAGAGTCAAAGTTATGGTGCCTGTTTCATCCTCTATTGTGGCATCGGCGACTCTGTAGGTTTCGTCGGTGTATCTTGAACGAACTTCGCGGGTTTCTGATTTCTGGATCACCGTTGCTTCAATGTCTACTTTTCTCATTCCGTCTCTCAATTCATTAATTTTCAAATCTTTCTTCCTTCCCTTTTGTCCAATGCCACCAAAATGAACCAGCCCGTCATATAACGACTTTACGCTTGCTCGTTGTTGTTGGCGAAATCAAGGAGGATTAATGTCGAATATAAGCTTTACCGCATAAGTTTCAAGTTGTTTTAGAACAAAAAATACCGGACAAACGTCAAGGATACAGTGTTCAGCAGGACCACTCATTTAACCGTGGCGGGTGCTCTTTAGATTCCGATGAATAAAGTTAGAATAAGAGCTTTCCCCCAAGTGGTATTTTTCATGAGACGAATCACTACAGCGCTGAGGGCAGTCCTCCAAACGTATTCAATCCAAATAAGTGGCGTCAAAAGCTGAAAAGCCAAACTAGAAAGCCACAACTCAGAGTTCTGAGGGTAATAGTATGTAGCTGTAGAATCCAAGAGATATGTCAAGTTTGGAAGCGTTGACGCTAACATCACAGTTACTATGTTAGAAACAACAGTTACCATGAAAACATAACCAACAATTATGAAAAACGCGTTCCATTGCCCCAAGTCTTCGTGGAGGAGTCTGGCAACGATTATGAGGAGTCCTGCCCAAATAATCCAATTCATACCAACTTGGAGTATAACAGAAAGAATTTCCACAAAAAATGTCCCCCGCTCAATAGAAGTAGCAAAATTTCTGAAAAGCAAACCATCAATTTTCATTGTCAGGTTCGCCGCATCAGACCAGACCAGATTAAATTCGATTCCTGTTATGTTTTGCCAATCTGGAGAGTTATTTGAAGCCCACCCCTTATCTGAACCAACGTTTAGGGTCGTGTTTGCCCATTCTCCGCTTGACACCGAAAGCTCAGCTATCATGTTATATTCAAAGTAGCTGTCTTCGCTTCCGGAGAACAGTCTGAGGGTTACTGAATTTGGAGACAACCCCTCTTCATGAGTCCATTTGATCCAGAAGAACAGTTCCTTGTAACCTGCCTCCGAACAGTTGATGGAACCTATATCCGCAATCTTCAGCCAGATGTTTGTTGTGTCCATGGCTGAAGAACTGATGCTGCTGTTTCCCATTCGATAATCTGTCTCATCCCGTAAAGGTGACCCGTTGGATGTCCAGACATGTTGATTCATTAACGCTTCAGTCCACTCATCGTTTTCTGGAGTTCTGCTTTCAAGTAGCTGCTTTGAACTAGCAACGTATTGTACAGCTATGGCTGAGACCATCACAAGCAATAAGACAATTATGAGTCCCTTGAAGTCTGGTTTTTCAATGACTTTTCGAAAAGCTTTAACCGGAGAATATAGAACCTCAAATACTTCCCGTACAACCAACTTCAATGCAGTCTCCACAACAATTAATACATATTCGCTTGGGTTATTGATTAGCTAAAGAGTTACTAACCGCCTAATAACTGTTAACATCAAATTGCCTAATTGATCAACTATATGATAACGCGGAAGTTTGCGAAAGACTGAGCAACAAAAAGGCGACATTCAGTTGTATGTGCTTAACTACTATTAGGAAAAGATTCATTAAGACCGAACAAACAAGATAAAATAATAAGGGAAGACTGGTCAGTTAATGGCTTTATCAAACGCAACACCTTTTTGCAATACTGGCAAACCCCGCAGAACTTTTTGTTGTGATGAATTTTGATTAACCGTTTGAAAGCTCTGATTAAACGCTTACGTTTGTACATCCAAATCACTGAGATGGGGCCAATAGCCAGAAGATACTTCGTGAAAAACGGATTTGACGGTTCCATGACTATGCTGGGAATAATTGTGGGCGCCTGGGTTGTGAATGTTATGCAACCAGAGATAATTGTAACCGCTGGTTTAGGTGCCTGTCTGGCAATGGGAATTTCAGGATTATCAGGAGCATACATGACCGAAAAAGCCGAAAGAAAAAGGGACCTCAAGAACCTCGAAGACGCAATGGTAACGAAACTTAATGATTCCGTGATAACCGACGCATCATCATTTGTTTCTTTCTATGCGGCTATTGTTGACGGAGGATCACCAATTTTAACTGCACTTATTTCTCTGTCGCCGTTTATTTTTGTGTTATTTGGTTTGGTAGTAGTTGAAAGCGCCTACATGATCTCCCTAGTAGTAACGTTGATCACTTTGTTCATGCTTGGGATGTATCTAGGAAAAATTGCCAAAGAAAATGCATTACTTTACGGAATTCAAACATTAGTGGCTGGCGTAGTAACCATTGTAATTGCATTGCTGTTAGGAGCTATATGACAGAGCTTGAGGTAACACCCTTCTTTATTTTTCCTCTATTTTTGACCAAAAATTTCGCGATGCCTTAATCTATCTTACATTCTGGCGGATCGATCTTGAGGTGTCATTACTTCTTCAATAATTCTTTTCCCAGCTGCAACCTCGTCAACCGAGTGAATAGTAGCTCCCAATTCACTCAGTTTACTTTTGATGACCCCAAAGTCTATTGGGTTTCCAACAATGATGACCTTAGCATTTTCGACTTGCTGATCAATCTCATAAATAATTATGTTTACTCCTTCCACGCCTTGTAGGTGACTCAGAGCTTCGGAGAGTTCAACAACACTGGGTTTATGCGGTTTCAAGACATCTAGGACAAGTCTTCGTATCATCTTAGAACGACTGAATAGTCTTAGTGCGCATATTTAACTATTCCTCTAGACCAGTGAAACAACAATTACCTTGCCATTCTTATCCAAGAGGATATTTCTTCGATCGTTGGAAATTCTTCCTTAGAAATTTTACCATGATCAACATGGATTTTAGCGATTTCGCCCACTTTTCTGCTAAGATGAATCAAATCTTGGTCCGCCAATTGCCGTCTTGATTTTATCCCTGCTTCTATAAGTAATTCAGCGTCATTTGCTTCTACTTTCGGAATCATCATCAGCTGAGCCATTGCTTGTAGATTCTCCGCCATCTCTTTTGACACTCGTGTCTTTTCTCCAATGATCATTGGATCTGTTATGAGGAAATCGCCAACAGAATTTATTCCAAGACCCCTCAACTCTTTTCCCAACATTGGCCCTATCCCCTTTATGTCCTCAGGATCGTCGAGAGTCTTCAGCCTAGCTTGAATTGGCACCATATTTTCCTCAATCGCTTCAAGTCTAAGTTTAATATCTTCCAGCCTCGCCCCCTGATTCTTCAGAGCTGTGGCACACTCTTCACTTAAATGTTTGACTCCAATCATAGCTGTTTCTTGTTTTCTCAGATCAGCAGACAGTTTATCTCCAGTTTCAACCGCGTTTTTCTCTATCGTGGAGATCAGATCCAGACGAGCTTTTTTGACCGTTTTTCCTTGCTCTGCCAGATGAACAAGCATTTCTTTGTTAGCTTCTTCGAAATTTGAGTTGACTTTGCTGAAGAACTTTTGGTTTACCTTTCTGTCATATTCCATCATGTCAGAAATCTCGGTTATTGATGATTCTTGTGTCCTCTTGAGAGCAGCCAAGTTTCCACCCACTTTCAGGAACATCTTGACGATTTCAGGGTTAGGTGGTTGTTTACGGTATACAATTAGGCAGGTGATGCCCAGAAAGATGAAGGTCGTAATTACGGATATCCATAAGTAGTACTCTACGCTGAGATCGCCAACTATGCTGCCTAGGATGTAAGGTCTTACGATGGCTCCCGCTCCCTGATTTACCAACATAATGACCATGGCAAAAGAACTCAAGATCGCTAGGAAAGTTGCGAAGGCAAATATCCATACAATTACTCCTCTTTTTGCGGCCATCTATTCACACCTCATTTTTGTTCCAATTCGGTTATTATGAGAAGATTACTTTTGAGAATTGTTTTTGGCGTATTCCTTTGAAAGTGTTATGAAGGCAGAATGAATATTCAAAATTCAGATGCTTGTTTTGACTCATTTTTGGGCCCGTGTGTTCTTCGATAATGGTATATTATATATCAATATTTAATAAACATTATTGTGTAGCAGATGAACATAAATACAGATCAAGCATCTGCACAAGAAACTCTAAACCAAGAGAAACCTTAGCTTCAGAGCCCCGCCTTAAGCCTTCTGTAAGTATTGTAATCCACAAATTCCAAGTTCTCGTTTTCGATCTGATGGCGAACCGTAAACTTCTGCTGGTGCCTCTTCTCCACTATCTGACTGGTGGTCACGAATGAGTATGCATCACTTCCAGCCCCAGAGCCGTAACTGACAATTACTACCCGTTCATCCGGCTTAGCCACATCCAGAACAGCCGCCAAACCGATAGGGGAAGAACCGGAATATACATTGCCGAAATTAGCCACTTTTAGGCTCGGTGCATATTGCTCTTCTTTGAATCCTAGTTGGCGCGCAACTTTAACGGGAAAACTAGGGTTAGGCTGGTGGGGTACAAAGTAATTTACATCCTCAACTTTTAGGTTCAGTTGCTCCATAAGGGCCCTGCAAGCTTTTAGGATGTGTTTGAAGTAAGCAGGTTCACCGGTGAATCGGCCTCCATGTCTGGGGTAAGGTTCTAGGTCTCTTCTCCAAAAGTCCGGTGTATCTGAGGTGCAGGAGTACCATCCTTCCATTTCAGCTATAACGTCGTGCATTCCGAAGATGAAGGCGGAGCCGCCAAAACCCACGAAATGGTCCAGTTCACCTCCAATTTCGTTTCTGGGGGCAGCTTGGGAGTTGTCCGTTCCTATAACCATAACGTAGTCTGTGTTAGTTTTTGGATAATACACTAAGGACGCAGCGTCCTTGAACATACTTGTGGCTGCTTTGCATGCAAACTCGGTGTCGATGGCATCCACACTTTGTATACCATCAGTTTTTTCCTCTTTCCCCAGTTTCAGAACTTGGGCTACTTTGGAGGCGATGGGGTTAACTGCGTATGGGTTTGATTCTGAGCCGACGTAAACTTTGCCAATGAGGGATTTGTCTACTCTGGAATGAATCAAAGTCATTTTTCCAGCTTCTACTGCTGCGGTGACAGCGTCTTCGTCGATGAAAGGTACCGACCTTTCCATATTTCCCTCTTTGATCCTGAATTTTGAGGTGTAGACGCCGTATCCAACTATTCCAGGGGTCTCGTATTCTTTCTGTGGTTTCTTAATCTCGTATTTTTGGTGTGGGTAGTAGTCATCCGCAAGGGTGAAGGCAAGGGAGATGGTTGGAATGATGTCGCTTTCCCCTACAGCGTATCTTCTTCTGAACCTTGGGACAACGTTTTTTCCATCAAAACAGCAGAGGTCTGTTTTTCCTTCTTCAATCAGGACATCAGTTAGTCTTCCGGGGACTCTAGTTTTTCCATCATGGAACGAAACTAGTCCGTAAACGTATGAGCCCATCTTGATGAATCTGTTCGTGGGCTGATTAATGAGGGTGGAGACTTCCAAGCTGCCCTGATCATAGAAGAAGTCTATGTCTTTCATCTTTCCGAAGCTCTTTCTTCCGCAGCTACCACAGTAATTTTTGCCTCTGAAGTATTCTTTTCCGCAGAGAGTACACTGACTACCTCTCAGTCTGTCCCCTATGTAGGAGACTCTCCTTTCGATAGGTTCGCTGCTCATCTTAATTCCTCCCCAAAATGTGTATGTATGCTTTTGTGCCGAAACCTTCCAACTCTGAGATACAACCCAGTTTAGGCGGCTCGCCGTTCACTTTCACCTGTCGGCTCCCAGCTTCTCCCCTTAATTGGTTAACAACCTCAAAGATTTGCGCTCCTCCAGTGGCTCCCAAGGGATTCCCGTCAGCCTTGAGACCTCCATTCAAGTTTACGAAGAGCTTTCTTCCCTCGATTTCGTAGAAGCAACAAGATTCTTTTAAGCTGTTGTAGACATCAAGCCAAGCTTTTCCTCTCTTGGAGAAGCCCAAGTCTTCTAGAGATATCATCTCCAAGAGCGTTGATTGATCGTAGAGCTCGGCTATCTGGATGTCTTTTATGTCAACTTTAGCCTGTTTGAGAGCTGTCCTCATAGCTAAACTGCTGGCTATGAATCCGGTTCTGTCCTCTCGTGAGGGGAAGGTGATGTAGTCAGTGGCTGAAGAGGAACCTAAAACCTGAACAGAAATATCTGAACAGTGCTTGGCTGCCTCTGGGCTTGCAAGAATCAAAGCTGAGGCTCCATCAGAGATGGGAGCAAAGTCAAAGAGTCCCATTGACCTGCAGGCTGAAGCCCGTGCCTTAAATACTGTGTCCACGGTTATGGCACGCTGGTATTGGGAGTAAGGATTGTCGACGGCGTTTTTGTGGTTTTTGACGGATATCTGAGCAAGAGCAATGTAGAGTTTTTCTAGTTGCTCTCCTGAGATTCCGTATTTTTTTATGTAGCCTTTGAGAAGAAGTTCATGGTTTGCTTCGGGTGTGCATCCTGCGTAGTAGCTCCATGGATCCTCTAGGAGCATGAGGTCATCTCTGATTTTGTCCCAGCGGTCAGTCATTTTTTCCATACCGCCTACTAGGACAAAATTATATTTTCCTGATTGAACCGCGTGGCAGGCATTGAGAAGGGCGGAGCTGAAGGACCTTGTTTTTTCCATGGGAACATGAAGCTCCAGAAGCTCAGAAAAGAAGCCCTCTTCTAGGCCGATTTTGTTTGTGACTTGAAGGAAATAATCTGAAAGGTAGCAGGCATCCAAATCTTTTCGTGTTATGCCCGCAGAATCCAACGCCTGAAGTCCAGCCTCCTCTATTAGAGATTCTGGGTCTCTCTCGTAAATCTCTCCAAACTTTGTCCTGCCAACTCCTATGATAGCAGGGTTCAACAATTTCATAAAATCAACGTCCTATTAACTGGGATTCTATTTCTGGAATTACCTTACTTTAAAGAGTTACCCTTCTCCCAGAATAAAAGGAGAGTCTGTTATGTTCAAGTTTGGCGCCGGATCAGCTTCGTGAGGCGTCATTTTTTGGTCAGAGAATATATTGATATAACTAAATAGAGACCAACAAATCCTTTATTTGGAAGCCCGAGGTATTCGTAGGATATCTTGGTGACATCTTATGTTGGCAGCTTCCATTGTCGCCCTCACGCTGGATACGTTGCTTGAGCCATCTGGACTGACCGAGCTTCTTTTTTTCATAATCTCTTTTGCCATAATCTTTGCTGTCCTATCTGTCGTCTTTTATCTGGCAGGCACTGTTGTGGTTGGAAGACAGAGAGCCAGCTTCAAGGATGCCTTCGCGATTTCTGTTCTGGGAACCCTTGTTCTGATTGTCTGCCTTTCGGTTTTTAGCCTCGAGATCGCGATGGTTCTCTCTCTAATCGCTTGGTTGCTTTTAGTCAGACATTACTATGAAACGGGATTATTGGGTTCCATCGCCGTGGGATTAACGTCAGTGCTCATTTCAGTAATTATTCTAGTTATTTTGAATATCCTCCTAGGATATTCAACACTGCTTTTCAGGTGGTTGCCTTTTTTCTCTTAATCGTTTCTTTTTTAAGTGGTAAGGAGCTGAAGCATTGAACCAGAAGAAAAAAACAGTTATTCTCGGTTTAGTTTTTCTCTTGTTATTGCTTTTTGCCTATTTAGAGAACAGTTCTTTTTTCGGAAGTTTAGGAAACGTATTTTCGAATCCGCCCTTGGCAGTTTTGTTCGTTTTCGTTCATAATGTTCTGGTGATCTCTCTTATTCTGCTCGGAATGACTTTCTATGTTGGACTTGTCTTGAACTTCATGCCTCAAAGGAAGACAGAATATGTGATTCTCCATAACCCACGTATATTTGCGTTTGTTTTCACGCTAATGATCATCTTCATTAGCATTCTCAGGGCAAGCATGCTGGTTTACGGTCAGGTTTTTGTAAACACGTTGGCTCTTGTCATTCTTTTAAGCACTCCAAACGCTATTATCGAAGGATATGGAATATTTCAAACCATAGAAAAAACGCTGAAACGGAAGATGACCCTGAAAGCCCTCGCGGCGATATACACGCTTTTTTTTGTGGCTGCACTCATAGAAGTAGGCTACGTAAATCTTCTGATGGCAATAGTCTGAAATGAATTTTTCTGATTATGAGGACTAAAATAGGTTCTGATGCAGTAACAACTTGATTCATCTATATCTAAGCAGCTACAGTTTAGCCAATCACGCCTTTTATGTATGCTTTGGTTCTCGGATTTCTGGGGTTATTGAAGAGGGTTTCAGCTGGTCCATGTTCGACCAACTCGCCTAAGTAGAGAAAAATTACATAATCAGCAAGCCTTTTTGCTTGACGCAAGATGTGAGTAACAAACACAACGGTGTAGTCTGTTTTTAGGACGTGAAGTTGCTTCTCTATGTGCTGTGCTGATATTGGGTCAAGAGCTGATGTTGGCTCATCACATAGGAGAACTTCGGGTTTCACAGCAAGCGCTCTAGCCAAGCAGAGTCTCTGTTGCTGCCCTACAGATAACTTTGAGGCAGGTTCTTTGAGTCTATCCTTCACTTCATTCCATAAACTTGAGGCTTGGAGGCAGCTCTCAACCGTTTGATCTAATTCCTTCCCATTTTTTGCTCCATGAATTCGTAGGCCGTAAGCTACGTTATCGTAGATTGACATTGGCAATGGGCTGGGCATTTGGGCAATTAGTCCCAGTCTCTTCCTTAGATTCGTGACGTCCACCTTGTCATCAAAAATATTGATGCCATCAACGTACACTTTGCCCGTAACTTTAACACCATCCACCAAATCTATCAGCCGATTCATTGTCTTGAGCAGAGTTGTCTTTCCACAGCCGGAAGGACCAATAATGACCGTGATTTGGTTTTTGGGGATATCCACGGTTATGTCCTTTAACACTTGACGACCTTCATAAAAGGCGTTAAGATTCTGAACACTTATGTGCGGTTTATCCATGTTTCATCACCTACTTTATCACATATTTCGTAAATTTCTTGGTTGCAAGTCTAGAGACTATGCTAAGTAACAAAACAATCCCCAAAAGCACAACTGCAGACGCATACGCCCTTTGTTGGACTTCAGGGAATGGAGTTCCAAGTTGGAAAAAGACTGCCAAAGGCAATGTCGCAACAGGATCAAACAGTGAAGTGGGAACATAGTCAGTGTAACCTGAAACAAACAACACTGAGGCAGCATCTCCAATGCCCCTGCCGAAAGCCAGCAAAACTGCAGTCAATATCCCCGGCAACGCCTGTCTACTTACAACATTCAGTAATGTCTCCAATTTTGTTGCTCCAAGAGCATATGATGCCTCTTTCATCCCAAATGAAACCATCTTCACCACCTCGTCCATAGATCGAGTCATTATGGGAAGCACAAGCAAAGCTACTACAATGATGCCCCATAACAACGATGTATTTAGTCCCAAGTAAAGCATGAAAGCGAAGCCAAATGCGCCATATACTATAGATGGAACACCCCACAAAACGTCAAGGGACAACCGAGTGAAACTTGCCAGTCTTGATCCAGAATACTCCTGCAGATACAATGCGATTGGAAGGCTGATGACAAAAGCCAGGGCAGTTGCCCCACCAGCCACATATAGCGATCCAACTATAGCATTTAAGATGCCCCCTTCTTTTCCGAGATAGTATCCTCCTGTCGGGGTTTGAGTAATCATCGAAAGGTTGAGGGCAGGCAGCCCCTTCAAAACCACTACACCAATGACGGCTAAGAGGCTACCTACCACTATAAGAGTGGAGGCTACCATCAACACTTTGAAGAAGGACTCTTCCAGCTTTCTTTTATCCACTATAACGACCTCCTCTTCAGTCGTCTCAGGATAATTCTTGCGACAATATTGAAGAATAGCACAACAAGCAACAAAATTAGAGAAGCAAGTAATATCGCCGAATCATACAGAGGAATGGACATAACTTCACCGTAGGTATTGGCTATCAGTGCGGGTAATGGATAAGCGGGGTCAAACACTGAGGATGGAGCTTTTGGTACGTTTCCAACTACCATCAGCACAGCCATCGTCTCTCCGAAAGCCCTGGAGAAACCTAAGATAATAGCGGCGGCAACTCCTGGAAAAGCGCGTCGCATAACTACATGCTTCACAGTTTGCCACTTCGTAGCGCCCAAGGCAAGGGAGGCTTCTCGAACCCCATAGGGCACAGTTCTAAACACTTCCTCTGAGACGGAGATTATTATGGGAAAGACCATTATCGCCAGCACTATACCCCCCGTGAGCACAGTGTAACCGTGACCGCTGGATGTGATTCCCAAAAAGGGAGCAACATAATCTCTTATTAGCGGTACCAGAGTCAACACGCCCCATAGCCCATAGACTACAGAGGGTATACCTGCAAGCAGATCAGTCAAAGGCTTTACAATTCCTCTAACCTTGGCTGGTGCATATTCAGCGAGGTATATGGCGCTTAAGAGGCAAACGGGGATCGCCAAAATCATGGCTAAGGCTGTTACCCAGAGGGTGCCCATAATGAATGGAAAGAAGCCAAAATCCCCCTGTAATGGGCGCCATGAAGATGAGAGAAGCAACTCACTTAGAGGTTGAGTTGCCAAGATTGGTCTACTCCTGTTGAATAATGTGAGCGCTATGATGAAAACAATCAAACTGGAGGAGACCGTGGCTAATAACATGAATCTGCTTGCAATGAGGTCTTTCAGTCGTCTATTCATCTTTTCTTGTCCTCTTATGGCATAGAACGGGAAAGATGGGAGAGGTCTTACCGTTTTTCAACAAGATCAGTCCAGCTTCGCTAACTCCGCAGCAATTACTTCCTCAGGCAGTTGGATGTACCCATTTTCGGGAATGTATTGCTGTCCCTCAGTCAATATCCATGTTACAAACTCTTTTGTTATGCCCGTGAATGCATCCTTGGTTACGAGGTGCAGATTTCTGGCCGGTGGGGATGGATAAGCTCCCGTGGCTATCGCCTCGACGACCTCGTCTTTGTTGCTGTAAATATCTTCGTCTTCGTCAACTTTGCCGTTCTCGTTGAGATCAAGGGGGATCACCACTATCCCTTGGACTGTTTCTTTTGTTTCCATGTCATAGGCGTAGTTAATGTTGTTGTAGCCTATTCCGAGAGGATCATTTTTTACCGCTTCTGCAAGCCCAGGGTCTCCGTAAACTGCTACTCCCAGTAGGTCTTCTTGCTGGTAGCTTAGGTAGTCTGCCCAAGTCTGAGCAGCGCCGCAAGCATCAGATCTCGTATACACATGGATTGCATCTTGCGACCCTGTTCCAACAACCTCTCCCCATCTGGTTATGTTTCCGTTGATCCAGATGTCCATGAAGGTACGTCTCGTTACCCCTTTGGCGAGAAGTTCTTCTAACAGTGGATTGTTTTTGTTAACGGTTGGAACCACGGCGTCCTTGCAAACAGAAACCCAGAACGCCCCTTGCCCGATTTCCTCTGGAAAAATTTCTCTGGAGATCATGCCTATGTCAACCAATCCTCCGAGGGCATCAGTCATCCCTTTACCTGCGCCGCCCGCGGATACATCGATTCTCACATTCGGATAGACCTTCTGATACTCTTCGGCCCACTTGACCATCATTGGGTAAAGCGCCCATGCGCCTGATACTTTTATCGTTTTTTTTGAAGTGCCAAGAGAGCCATATGCGACCGCGGCCACTATAATAATTAGCACGGCGCCGGCTACAAGTTTTTTGTTCACATTAATCACCTCTCAAGTCCATTCCCAAACTGGAATCACCAAATCCGCACGCAAGTGCGATAAAAAGAGCCGTGAAATCTTTCCATGTCATTTCTTCATTCTCTCCCAAGTGATTGTTCTATTTTTCAACCCCTGTTTAGAGCCCATGAGTCTTCACTGTTCTCTACCAATATCTATTGGTATTATACCAAACAGCTTCCAATATTTAAGAATTTTGGTATGCTACCAATACATATGTTTTTTCCATCGTTTCTTTTTCAAAACATCGTACGAGAATGAGGGGCAAAGGCACACAAGAGTCCTAGACATGGATGTTTTGGTGGTATGCCAAAATATTTATTGAGGGTTGGCCCATTATTTTGAAGGTTAAAATGTTAGACGATGTACTCTCCATAGAAGAAACCAAGGTCACAGTTAGACAATATAGACACAGAACAACTGTCCCTGCAAGCATATTCAAAATGTTGAAACTTAAAGACGGTGATGTCTTGAGGTGGATCGCGATGAAAGATGGAAAAAT
>SMTZ1_10005552_pt1 | contig 14233 bp, 12 predicted proteins | sample DeeMarSWOR136_30_FD_25667 | JGI IMG/M metagenome (IMG submission 25667) | reverse complement strand
GAATACAGGCACTGCTGCCCCATTAGATGCCCAGGCGACTTAGCTTCTGAAATTTATAGAGAAAAGTCCTTCGGATTTGGGAAGCGTGCAAGGTTATAGCCATGATAAGATTTGAAATGTGTGGTTGGGAGGAAGAGGTTAAGAAATGGAACAAGAGAAAACCCAGCACCTGACTTGAGTTAGGTGCTGGGTTTTCGTCCAACATGCATGGAAAGATTCACCCTCAAGGAGGAGAAAGCGAGAATAAGGCAAAAAGTGCAAAAATTCACCTCCCAGGATAGTTCAATCATACCACATCAGTGGACGCAAATCGGATTTGCAAAGTATTGAAATAAATTAACTCAAATGATTAAATTAATTTCTTCAACTTGAGCTCAATATCTTTTTCTTTCCCATCCGAATTAATTGTCAAACTCACCTTTTTGCCATCACCCGCTTTCAACATTTTGCGGATGTCGCGTAAAAGAAGATCTTTTGTGGGCTGCCCATTTATCTTCACCACCAGATCTCCCTCTTTGATTCCAGACTTGGCAGCTGGAGATTCCTCGATCACAAAATCGACCGTGGTTGTGTCATTCTCTTTTGTCAGCCACAAGCCAGCCATATCAAAATTGTCTTCGTAAGCAAAATTGCGATTGGGCTCCAGAATCATCCGTTTGTTGGGATAATCGAAGATTACGGCAAACCTCTTCAGGATGCCACCGCCGATATTTCCATCGATCTTTTCGCTGGCAAATGCGCCCTTTTCTGAGGAAGCTAAGGTGGTAAGAGGGGCAGATATTTTGAAACGGCCGATCTGTATGCTTTTCACTCTGGTGACTTTTCCCTTCACCTTTCCCCCTATACCAATTCCGGAGAATACATCAATCTTTTTGCCTGTCTTTTCCAGCAGATTATGCTTTTGGACAAAAGGAGTATGGAGAGCCAAACTGCTTCTGGCTCCGCAGTCGATCAGGAAATTGCCTTCGAATTTACCATCGACCATCGCTTTGATGTGAGGATGATTGCCCTCGAGCGTAATGGGAAGGCTCTCTCCCTTACCCTTATATTCAAAACCTGACGGCTCATACAAAGTTAGTTTTTGGCTTTCATAATCGATTTTGACCACGAATCTGCTGAAGATATCATATCCAACAATCCCCTCCACCGGCATTCCTTCGTATTTGTTCAAGGGTCGCACCAGAAACACTGTCTATAACCAGATCACCAAGTCGGACATTTGGAAGTGTAAGCAGATTAACCTCCTGGGTCGCCTCACCCACGCCCCGACCTTCGAGCTTGCCAACGGTTTTCAAACCCAGGTCTTTGGCAGCCTCGGTATCCAGAACCGGTCCACCTGCACCGCTATCCAAGATAAAATTGAGCGGCAAAGCCTCACCGATTCTAACCGGGATATGAATGTGATTGCTGTTCAGGACAAAGGGAATTTCAACAAAGTCTTTTCCAGATAGGAACTTATAATCTTTTTCCTGCGGCAAAGGAATTTTGAAGAGATCATCAGATAACTGGGGATTAAATTCGATGTTGGTTAAGGTGGATTTTATGTCATAGGATCCCTCCGAAATCCTTGTAATCAGACAAGTAACTGGTAACCACAACAATGTCATGCTTGCTAACGGTTTTGTCTATTAAATATGTCTCCGGATTGATAAACATTTTCACCGGTTCAGCATCTTCAGGAGTTGCCTGGACCACATAATAGTTTATGCCTTCATCCTCCTCCCGCCCCAGGTATTCCACCTTTCCTTTAACTCTTTCCGGAAACAGGTATCCGTAAACACTGAAGTAGATTTCGCTTCTGGCATTCTCCAATTCCATGCCGGCTAATTCGCGAACCTGTCCATTGGGATCCCGAATCCATCCTTTTTCGCCATCATAAACACTCAAGCTGGTCATGACCTTTAGATCCGTTTCAGATCTAAGCTTGTTGGGGTATTTGAAATAGGACTTATGTTTCCCGGTCAATCCACCGGGAACGATGATGTCAAACTCCGCCACAGAATTCCTCTGCGCTTTAAGCACCTCCTCCCCACCCAGAGCCTCCATATGCTTGCTCAAAATCTCCTCCAGAGTTTGAGCCTTCAACTCTTGCAAGCCGAAAATGAGGACAAGCAAGCTGACACTTAAAACTAAAAATTTTTTGGAAAACATAAAAGACCTCCTCTCTCTTAGGTTTTACAACATTTTACGGAACATCTCTCCTTCTAGTTGTATTAAAAATATTGCACGGCTGCTTCAGGGACGTATTCTCGTCTCCCCTCCGGGGAGAGGACCTATCCTGAGCGAAGTCGAAGGATTAAGGTGAGGGGGCGTACCTCATAGCTGATTAATGAGCATCCGCGGGTCGCATGAATGCGACCGCTACAGACATCAATGCGGACGAGGCGTCCGTGACGAACAAGGCTAAGAGGCGGTGTCGGGTGGGGTTGGTGACCTTACTGGGCTTGGTGACCTTGGTGGACTTTGTTTTTAAAAAATTTTTTCTTCTCCACTAATCATAGCAAATCGATCTGGGAAACTTGTTCTCACGTTCTACCATACGGTTCTCTCTCAATAACCGGTGACCTATCTTGTTCACCACAAAATTAGTGGTAAAAGTGCTTTAGATACCTGTTGGTGTTCTTCGCCAACGGGAGATGAAGGGCTGGCGAAGCCTACCAGCCATGAAATGCCCACCTTGAGCAGGAGAAAGGTGATTCAAAAAGCGGTTGACATGGTTGCACAAATGATTATAATAAATATTGAATATGTGGCAAGATGCATTTAATGCGCGATATGGGTGGGTGTCTTTGGCTGGCGCCAAGGCAGACAAAGGTTCTTGCACGAAGACTATGTAATCAATAGTTGGCCTCCTAACTCTGTGCCTTATGATAATTATGGAATTATGTGAGAAAATAGATAATTTAATATTGTTGCAAAACAATCTAGCACATATCGAAAGCGAGCTTGTCCTTAAAGAACCTTCATATTTTAGAATAGCAAGAGAATCTCATCAATCATTGTATCGGTCAATGGTTGAAGCATTGAAAGGTTCAGCTAATCTCTCCATAACTGGCAGGCCAAACGATAAGAAAAGAAGTGTCAAATATCAAGTGGGAGACAAACCATGGTTGGAAATCCATAGAATAAAAATAGCAAATTGTAATCACGCATGGAAATATTCTGATCCAAGCCCTTGTGACGAGCCTCTTCAGATACATAGACGATTTAAAGTTCCAAAAAGCGAAAACTATTTAATTAGTTTTTATGACTTGTTGGCAAAAATACAGACCGAATGTTTTATGCATCGTTATGTAATGAGTAAGTCTATACAAGTTTCTAATGATGAAATGAAACTATTGGAATGGCTTCATGAAGCGGTTAGAAATGAATTTGAACATTTTATTCCGAAGCTTTATTCAGTATTCATACTCGACCTAATTAAAAGTTCATTGTTTGCATTACAGCTATCTTATCGTCTAATATTTGAATCTGGTAATATTATTATAGATATTCCGAAACACCTATCCGAGACATTTAGAAGAGTTGAAAAATCACTTAATATCAAAGAAAAGGGCTACATTAATTTGTGTGAAAAACATGATAAATCTAACAACATCATGCGGTGGTAGTAGGACAGGAGCCCCCGTGCTCCTGACACTAATCATCGGTCGGGTGCTCGGACGAGCCCCCAGGTGAGAGCGTCCGCTCGTCTGGGCGCGGGTAACCTGAGCTACAAGGCTATTCAAATGGATTGAATTAAAACGAAGGGACAGCAATAATGGCTAAGCTTTATAACAGATTCTGGGTAACCGTGACGATAGTGCTGTCTGTTGTGTTTGCTATATTGTTTTTCCCAATTGTACACCCGAAATATGGGTTCCCGCTATCGCTACTGATTACACTTTTGGGACTGCTTTTCATCTGGGCTAATTATTTTATTCGTGCATATATATTTTCGCGCAATAAACAAGATGAATCTGAAAAGTCAGAGGCCCCGTGCTCCTGACCATTCATTTGTCAGGTGCACAGGGCAACTGACTTACGAGACTTGCCCTTTAGGCACATCCCTGCTGGGGTGCGGGTCCCCCCTTGAAAAGATAGTTGATTAGATAGACTACGTCAGCTGAATTGATAACACAGTCGTTATTGGGATCGCCAGAAGGTAGAGGTATGGGTGGAGGACCCCCTTTGAATAGATAGTTTATTAGAAATACCACATCTGCTGAGTTCACCACGTCATCTCCGTTGGCATCTCCCCAGACATAGGGGACTGGCGCAATGTTTCTAAAAACATAATTGGATTCGCCCCAGTTGCTCACGCCCAAATCAGGCTTATAAGAATAGTGGTAATCGAAAGCGATCTGGGACAGGGGTGCAGATGCCACAGATATCCAGCCACTTGCCAAGTTATAACAATATTCATTTAGGGAAAGAGTATCTCCATCGGCTATCACGTTTTCCAGAGAGTGAGCCGGATAATGATTCAGATAAAAAACCTTTTTCAGTCCATCACCTGGGTGAGTTTCTCCGGTTACGATCAAAACCCCATCTCCATCCACATCTCCCCAGACCATCTCCTCGACCACACTCCTGTAGTTAGTGCTACATTGCCAGACCGGATAGGTGGTCAAAGTTCCCCCAACATTCTCATAGATCATAGAATATCCCCACCATCTGCCTGCAGCCAAATCCTTGTCACCATCATAGTCCACATCACACCAGGAGACGGATGAACCATATCCCCCGTTGCTCGACCGCCAAAACCAGGTGCTGCTTAATGTGCCTCCCAGATTTCTGTATACTTGAAAATAGCCTTCCGGTGCAAGTTGGTGGTTGTTGGCCACAGCCAAATCCAGATAACCATCATTGTCCATATCTCCCCAGTTGAGGGTGTTCCCACTGTAGGAATTGGTGGAAGTCCAGGAGGCAGAGTGTTCAATGGAATCGCCGTAATTGTAGTAAACATAAACCGGACCTATGGCACTGGTGAAGGCTAAATCCAAATCTCCATCATTGTCCACATCTCCCCACTCCACATCGTAACAGGGAATGCTATCCACAGACATCCAGGAGGGAGTCGTCTCTAATGTTCCTCCACTGTTGTAATATATGCGTTGATTTTCATGTTGACTTGTATAGGCTTCTCCACAGGCGACGGCTAAGTCTAAATCACCGTCTCCATCGGCATCTCCAAAGGCACAGGCAAAAGTATGCATGGAGTCGGCGGATTCCCAGGAGGGAGATGTCTCCAAACTGCCTCCCAAGTTCATATACAGCTGAACCGTAGTCCTTTCCCATCCATTGGCGGTGTAGTTTGAAACCGCAAAATCCAAGTAGCCATCGTTGTTGACATCTCCTAAAGCCGAGTGGCCGGAGTATTGACTGTTAGAGGAAGCCCAACCGTGCGTAGTCTGAAGGTTTCCACCGGCATTAAAATAGACATAATTGGGAGCTAAAGCCATGTCATTGCCATTAGAAATGGCGAAATCCAAAAAGCCATTTTTGTCGATGTCACCCCAATTAGCCCCGGTGGAATAGACCCCGCTCTCGGTCGACATCCAATATGGAGCCATTTCCAAGGGTATCTCCGCAAGACTAATTTCGACACTTGCTAAAAAGAGCAGAAGTATAAGCCAGAGTTTCTTCATACGTGCCTCCAGGTTTATAACGTTTATAAGTGAATCAACCATCCCGGCAAGGATGATTTATTACTCTTGGTCTTAAATGAAATTGATCACCGCCTCACTCTTTCTTCAACAAGAGCTAACATGTTGATTTTTTTACTGACAGTTCAAGGACTTGAGATCGGTTTTCCTTCCTGATTAACCATGTAAAACAGCGCCTCCATCTTTAATAATAATATCATTTCCAGATATGTCAAGATATTAAGTGTCCGGGTTTGATAAAAAGCCAACTTGCCCGCGCCTGAGGTTGGGTTTCCCAAAATACTTTTGAGAATCGTCTTTCAGAAATTCTTCAAAAACATCTTGACGCCCCTTGACTTCCTCCTATATTCAAACTTAGCCGTTGTGGTTAACATCCATGATTTGGTTAATTTAAAGCAGAATTTTTGCAGAAATCATGACCAAATGGATTTTGTCCAGTTTCTCAAGTGGAGGAAGGCATGTATTATGAAAACATCTCGGACTTAGTAGGAGATACTCCTTTGGTGAAATTAAATCGCATCACAAAGGGAACAAAAGCTTTGGTTTTGGCTAAATTGGAGTTTCTGAATCCTGGTGGAAGCGTAAAGGATCGCATGGCTTTTTATATGTTGAAAGAGGCGGAGAAGGAGGGGAGGCTAAAGTCGGGTGGAACCATAGTGGAGGCCACATCCGGAAACACAGGAGTGGGAATTGCAATGTATGCGGCCGCCAAGGGATATAAGGCGATCTTTACCATACCCGATAAGATGAGCCAGGAGAAAATCGATCTGCTTAAGGCTTTTGGGGCGGAGGTTGTAGTTACCCCAACCGATGTCCCACCCGATTCTCCGGAAAGCTACTACGAGGTGGCAAGGAGAATTCATTCCGAAACCCCCAACAGTGTTATCCTGGAGCAATATTTTAACCAGAAAAACCCGGAAGCACACTACAAAACTACAGGACCTGAGATCTGGGAGCAGACAGAGGGCAAGGTGGATTATGTAATGATAGGAATAGGCACTGGTGGAACCATGTCGGGAGCGGCTCGCTTCCTTAAAGAGAAAAACTCGGGAATAAAGGCGATCGGGGTTGATCCTGTCGGTTCGGTTTTTTATGACTATTTCAAGACCAAGAAATTGATTGAGCCTCATACCTATCTGGTGGAAGGAATTGGTGAAGACATGGTCGTTCCCACCATGCATTTTGACGTGATGGATGACGTGATTCAAGTCACGGATAAAGATTGTTTTTTGATGGCCAGAAGATTGGCCAAAGAAGAGGGAATTTTTGCAGGAGGTTCAAGCGGAGGAGTAATCTGGGCCACTTTGAAGGTGGCTGAGAATTTGAGTGGGGATAAAATGGTCGTGGCGGTTCTTCCTGACGCAGGATCCAGATACTTGAGCAAGATTTTTAATGATGAGTGGATGAGGGAGAAGGGGTTTCTGTAAAGATGTTTATGAAAAGTGAATGGTGCGGTCGGGCAGGGTGCCCGACCTACGAAGGGCACTCAACAGACACTTACGTAGGCAGGGTTCTCCCGCCTCTGGCGGGATCTGCCTAAGGCATGACCAGCCTTGCAAAGGAGACTCCTCAGAGCTTTTGCAGGCTCAACTATATTATGAACAGAGTGATTTTTCGCCAGACCATTGTGAAGAAACTGTCAGGACACTAGATTCTTGGGCAGTTTTTTTGTTTGACAATCACCCCACCATTCTTTATTTTTGTGAAAGTTTTCTCAAACTCGAAGGAGGTCTTAAGATGAATATCGTGGTTTGTATGAAGCAGGTTCCGGATACCGAGACGAAGATAAAGATAAACCCGGAAGGAAGAGGAATCGTCACCGAGGGGATAAAATATGTGATGAACCCGTATGACGAGTATGCGGTGGAGGAGGCTTTAAAGCTCAAGGAGAAGTTCGGCGGGACGGTCACCATAGTCTGTATGGGTCCATCAAGAGCGACCGAAGCGATACGCACAGCATTAGCTATGGGTGCAGATGATGCCATCCACCTGAATGATCCGGCCTTTGAGGGTTCGGACAGCGTAACCACTGCCAAGATTTTAGCAAAAGCCATAAGGGATTTGAAATACGATCTGATTTTAGCCGGAAAGCAGGCGGTTGATTTTGACTGCAGTCAGGTCTTTGCCTGTCTGGCTGAAATTCTGGACCTGCCCTACGCATCAGTGGTGACAGGATTAGAAGTAGAAGAGGACCAGAAGAGTGCCACTGTAAAAAGAGAAACCGAAGGAGGCATACAGGAGATCATTGAAATCAACCTACCTGCAGTGATTGCCGCTCAGAAAGGTTTGAATGAGCCAAGATACGCATCCTTGCCTGGAATCATGAAGGCAAAGAAAAAACCGATCAAGGAAATGAATTTGGCTGCCTTGGGAATGGACGCAAACGAGGTGGGCGAAGAAGGGTCCAAGCTAAAAACTATGAATTATTCGCTTCCGCCGGAAAGAAAAGCGGGAAAGAAAATCGAAGGGGAACCCAAGGAGATAGTAGCACAGCTGGTTACCTTGCTTCACGTGGAGGCGAAATTGGTTTGATCTTTCTCAGTAGATGTTCTCGAAAACAGATGATATCTTAACCTGTCATTGCGAGGAGCCAAGCGACGAAGCAATCTCATTAATTTTCAGCCTCTTAGAGATTGCTTCGCCCCGATTTCATCGGGGCTCGCAATGACAACCAGAGAAGGACGACCATAAACCTTGCCCGTGCATTCAAAATATCAAGTTTGGTTCTAAAAACGCAGGGACAGGGCTTGCTTTGCACCGAGCGCTCAGCAGGAGGTGTCCCTGTCCGGAAAGTTTCAATTGAAAGGAATAAAAGATGTCTAACGGAGTATGGATCATAGCAGAACAGAGAGAAGGAAAACTAAAGAAGGTTTCATTTGAGCTCTTAACCATCGGCAGAAAGTTGGCTTCAAAAATTGGTGAGCCTTTGGCTGCGATTCTATTGGGTTATGAGGTGGAAAAACTGGCCGAGACGCTTGATGGTTATGGTGCAGATAAAATATTTGTCTGCGATGACGAGGCATTGAAAAACTATTCCAATGAGGGATATACCAAGGTTATCGTTGATTTGGCTAAAGCTCATCAACCATCTATCCTCTTAGGTGGAGCCACTGCTCAGGGAAAAGACCTCTTACCCAGAGTGGCGGCACGAATGCAAACTGGCTTGGCATCTGACTGCGTTGGGCTTGAGATAAACCAGGAGGGTCACCTGGTGGCAAAAAGACCAATGTATGCAGGTAAAGTTTTGGTGGATGCAATCACGCCTGAAGCAAGACCACAAATGGCTGCTTTAAGACCCAATGTTCTGGAGGTTGAAAAAACGGATGAGCCCAAGAAGGCAGAGATCGAAAAGGTCAAAGTCGAGGTTAAGCCTGATGACTTAAGGGCGGTGATAAAAGAGGTGGTAAAGACCGCAGGGGAGAAAGTAGATCTGATCGAAGGCTTGGTAATCGTTTTTGGAGGAAGGGGGATGAAAAGCGGAGAAAACTTCAAGATCTTAGAAGAGCTCGCTTCCGCACTGGGGGAGGGGGTGGCTGTGGGAGCCTCCAGATCAGCAGTGGACTCAGGTTTTGCTCCACATGATATACAGGTGGGACAGACCGGCAAGGTGGTGAATCCAACTCTTTATATCGCCTGCGGTATCTCCGGAGCCATTCAGCATCTTGCCGGAATGCGCACTTCAAAATGCATTGTGGCTATCAACAAAGACCCTGAGGCTCCCATTTTTCAAGTAGCAGATTATGGCATCGTAGCTGATCTGTTTACAGCGGTTCCTCTGCTTACAGAGGAGATTAAGAAGTTAAAGGAGCAGGATTAAGGATTCAAGATTCAAAATTCAAGATTAAAAAGTGGAGATTACTCGCGAGATATTTTGGAATGTGGGATCGGGGGTTCGGATCCCGGTTTATCTATTGGGTCTGATAGTTGTAATAATTCTGATCTATGGATTCATCAAACATGTTCGACTTTGGCGAATCGGCAAAGCTGAGAATAGAATTGATAAACCCTTCAAAAGAATCCTTTCGTTTCTCCTTTTTGGCTTGGGACATAAACGAATTTTGAAAGAACCCTATCCCGGAATCATGCATCTCTTCTTATTCTGGGGATTTTTGGCTCTTTTTATTGGAACAGTTCTTATCTTCTTTCAGGAAGACTTTACCAAACTATTCTTTAACAAAATTTTCATCTTCGGCAATTTCTATCTTATCTTCTCCTTTTTGTTAGACCTTTTTGGTCTATTGGCCATAATCGGTGTGCTTTTGGCTTTATTCAGAAGGTATGTTCTCAGGCCAGAAAGATTGGACAACAAATTTGAGGACGGTCTGGTTTTGGTTTCGCTGCTCCTCATTTTGCTCACCGGATTCACCAACGAAGGTCTTCGAATAGCATCAACTTCCCCGGAGTTCGAAAGATGGTCTTTTTTGGGCTGGCAATTCAACAAGCTGTTTCTGGCAATAGGATCAAGTGAGGGTTCCTTTGAAAGCCTTCATCTGGTTTCCTGGTGGATTCATGTAATCTTGGCTTTTGGATTTATCGGATATATCTCCTATTCCAGACTCCTACATCTAATTTCTTCGCCTTTGAACCAGTTCTTCAGGTCTTTTTCGCCCAAGGGAGAAGTCAAGCCCATTTTGGATCTTGAAAATGCAGAGACTTTTGGAGTGGGCAAGTTTTCGGAGTTCACCTGGAAACAACTTTTCGATACCGATGCATGCACCCGCTGCGGCAGATGTCAGGACAATTGTCCTGCCTATCTGAGCGAAAAGCCCCTTTCCCCTAAGAAGGTTATTCAGGATTTAAAAAGCCATTTGGTGGTGCAAGGGAAGAGTCTTTCTCAGAATAAAGATGCAGAAGACCAAACTCCACCCATACCAGGAAACGTGATCACCGAAGATGAATTGTGGGTTTGCACCACCTGTGGTGCCTGCCAGGAAGTCTGTCCGGTTTTCATCGAGGTAGTGGATAAGGTGGTGGATCTCAGACGATATCTGGTGTTGATGGAAAGCAAATTCGCTCCAGAAGTTAAGCTATTCTTCAAAAATATGGAGACCAACTACAATCCCTGGACCATCGGTTTTGCCACGCGCGGAGATTGGGCTAAAGATTTGAAGGTGAAAATTATAGCCGAGGACAAAAATGTTGATTTCCTGTTTTGGGTAGGGTGCGCTGGCTCATTTGATGAAAGAAACAAAAAGGTGAGCCGAACTTTGGTTAACCTTTTGGAGAAAGCCAGCATAAATTTTGGAATTTTGGGAACCGAGGAGATGTGCTGCGGCGAAACTCTCCGGCGCATGGGAAATGAGTATCTGGCTCAAATCTTGATGCAGCAGAACATTGAACTGTTCAACAAATATGGTGTCAAAAAGATCATCACTTATTGCCCCCACTGCTTTAACACCTTCAAGAATGAATATCCTCAGTTTGGCGGAAATTATGAGGTATTTCATCACACCGAATTTCTCTGGGATTTGATCGAAAAGGGAAAACTTAAATTGACCACAAGCGTGGAGATGAGCGTGGTCTATCACGATTCCTGCTACTTAGGCCGATATAACAATATATATGATGCTCCCAGGAAGCTTTTAGAATCTGTAGAAGATACCAGATTGTCTGAGATGGAACGTAAAAAAGACAGGAGTTTCTGTTGTGGAGCAGGCGGAGGAAGAATGTGGATGGAAGAAACCCTGGGCAAGAGAATAAATCAGATGCGAGTGGTTCAAGCCGTAGAAACAAATGCCTCAGTTCTGGCAACTGCCTGTCCTTATTGTCTCACCATGCTTGAAGATGGGATCAAAGAAAAAGAAATGGAACAAATGATCTCCGCCTTGGATGTGGCCGAACTGTTGGAGAAGGCTTTATAAGAAAAGCTCTAAGGGGCCTCTGGATAAAACTCTAAGCTAAAAGAAGTCAATGAGTTAGCAGTATCAGATCCGCCCCCCTATTTTTCTTGTAAATCCTTAAATTAGAGTTAAACATTTTCAAAAAATTTGAGTAACAGTATACGCCTGAGAATCCTGGGATTGGTTATATGTCTGAAGATTTTTTTGTTCACTATTGCAGATTGGGTGAGTTAGCCCCCCAGAGTATTAGAAATAAAAAGATTGAGCAGATGGGCAAAAAAACCGAGACTGAAAACATTCACAGATGCCAGGAGAGATTTTTCTCTTTTGGCTTTTTTGTCTGCATCGAAAAATGAAGTTTGGCTACAACTTTTCAAATCAATGGTTGAAAGAACCTTTTAATTACAGTGAGGAAAAGGTCTTTCGATTGTTATCCAAAGTAAATCTAGATTGTTTAGAGATACAGTTAGCTGTGGTAGGAATAATAGACAGTAAGGGTGACATAAACAATACACAAAAAGAAAAGATCTTGGGATTAGTTAGAAAGTATAAAATAAGCGTTGATTCAGTCCATGCCCCTTACCCTTATTATGTTCCAAATTATTTGAATTTCAAAAAAGGTCGTCTGCATAGGAGGGCGATCAAATGCTTAAAGAACAGTATTAGGGTAGCGAATGAGTTGGAGGCTAAGGTTGTGGTGATTCATCCCTCACATACGTTGGGTTTCTACAAAAATGATGTCAGATATGAAAGAAGAATTACACAAACCATTGTTGAAAATCTGAGCGTAATCAGAGATTACATCGAGAGGAAAAAATTTGATATAAAAATTGGCATTGAGACAATGGCTCCTAAAAAAGACAGGGTTGTGGTGGGTGATAAGCCGCAGGAGATTGTCAACATAATCCGGACTTTGGACAGCAAAAAGATAGGGGTAACCTGGGATATGTGTCATGCCTATAGGTCCTTGGTTAAATATAAGTTAAAAGAGAAAGATTTTAAAGAGCTGGCAAAATTTACCTGCCATATACATTATTCGTCATTTTCCCCCATATTCTCCAAATGCCATTGCCCCACAGAATATGGCAGAGAGAGACCAATCCATAAGATGGTCTCTTTATTGGAAGACTATAACAGTATTGTAATCAATGAAATCTCACCTATAATGTTGATTTATTTGAATCCCAAAAGAACAATTGCAGATTGGCTAAATTTAATTTTAAAACAGAGTAAAAAGGATTTCAAAAAATGGACGCACTAATTTTAGCAGCAGGGGATGGAACCAGGCTAAGTCCTTTAACCAAGGAGAAGCCAAAGGTGATGATCGAGATTTATGGGGTTCCCATACTCGAAAGATCCTTACATATCCTCAAAAATGTTGGTGTAAAAAGGGCGGTGATTGTGATTGGATATAAAGGCGAAGTAATAAAAGAGCACTTTGGAAGTAAGTGGCATGGAATGGAGATGATTTATAAGGAAACAGACTGGTTCGATGATGGCATATTGAAATCCGCTATTAAAGGAAAGGACGTAGTTAAAGATAGATTTATCTTCTTGTGTGGTGATACCATCCCTGAGGAAAAAAGCCTTAAAATAGCATTGGAAAAAGAGGGACGTGTTGTGATCGCCGTTAGAAATTCACAGGATGATTCTGTAGTCGCACAAGTTTCAGAAAATGGAATAGTGGAAGATATAGGGATGAGAAAGGGTGTTAAGAGATTCAACAGAACCGTAGCAGGGGTTTCCATTAACGATCAGATATTCTTTGAAGCTATAGAAGATTGTGTTGAGAATAATATATTTGACAGACCAGACGCAATAAAATGGATGATTGAGAGGGGCCATAAAATTAATTCTTTTGACATTTCCAATCACACACTTTTGGAGATCGATACTCTCGAAGACTTGAAGAAAGCTGGGGAAATCGTTTTTGAAAACGCATGGAAGCAACGTCTTCCAAATCCCAGCTTCCATATGAAGATCATAAATCTCCCTATATCCCTGAATGTTGTAAAACTACTCGCAAAAACTCGGATCACTCCATTTCAGATAACCGTTTTTTGGCTTTCGCTTGGCATTCTTAGTGGCATTTTGTCTTTTCTCTCCTATTTGAAGATTGGTGCTCTTTTAGCATATTTATCTGCGATCGGTGATGCCGTTGATGGGAAACTGTCAAGATTAAAGTGTCAAAAAACGGTAGGTGGAGCGATATTAGATACTCTTGCTGGAAGAATAACAGATTCCGCTATTTTAATAGGATATGGATTTGGTTTATTCAAGCTAACTGAAAAGGTGGATTATGTCCTCCTTTCCTCTATCGGTGTGGCAAGTATATTTGGGTGGCACTACCTGAGGGAAACCTATCACAATAGGGCAAAAAGCTATCTGAATTTTGATAGGATTATTGAGGGGTCCTTTTTATTTAAACTTCAACACAGAGATCTTATGTATTTTCTTTTCCTGTTAGTAGCTTTAATCGGGTTTTACTCCTTAGCCATTTGGTATGCTACAATAACGTCATTTGTCTTTTTCGTTTATAGCTCTCTAAAAGTATTCAGATATGTTAAAGAATCGGAGATATCCGCTTAGTTTTATACCATAGCAAACGAATTAAGTAGATTGACATAATCACCCCCCTTACCCCCTCATATTGTATAGACCGGAGAGAAGGGTAACAGGTGTTCGGACACATGGGTAACACTATTATATTATACACAAGGATCATTTTTCTTTCAAGTTAATATG
>SMTZ1_10004369_pt1 | contig 14233 bp, 14 predicted proteins | sample DeeMarSWOR136_30_FD_25667 | JGI IMG/M metagenome (IMG submission 25667) | reverse complement strand
GTTGGGTAGAGGGACTGATGTAGGTAAAATTCAGATCCATATCCATAGTCCAGATAACGTCGCTAACGTTGTCCGTAATCAGACGTAACCTTTCTTCGCTCTCCCGCAGTGCCTCCTCCGCCTGCTTGCGGTTCGTGATGTCTCGGTAGTTAACAACAACACCTTTGACTTTGGGGTCATGGAGAAGGTTATTTAAGATGGCTTCCATTACTCGCCACGCCCCATCCTTGTGTGGGAAACGGACTTCCATCTGTACAGGTTGCCCCGGATTGTTAATGGAAGTATCGAACGTGTTAGCGGCGCTCTGTACGTCATCCGGGTGAAGGAACTCAATCGCATTCCTGCCAATCAACTCCGCCGGCTTGTAGCCGAGAACTCTTTCCGCAGACGGGCTTTCATAGACTATGGTCCCTTCGCCATCCAGAACCGCGATGGCATCCAATGAGTTCTCGATAAGCGCTCGGAACCATCCCTCTCTGCGTATCACTTCTTTATCCGCAGCTCTGCGCGACACTGTTCTACGCTCTGGAATGTCATTAGCTGTGGGGCTAGCTTTGTTCAGCACTGACTTCCTTTTTGTTACCACGTCTTGCCTCCGCTCCCTCCCACTCGTGGTGATAGGGGAGATATCGATAGTACCCCTTTCTTACACAAACATTATCATGCCTAGCAACAACTATGAATGGTTATTTCGGAGGATTATGGATGACGATATAGTACCGCAATCCCTTCTACCTTGGCCAACTTATTGCGTATGTAACGGGGGCCGGACAATCGGTGTTGCCTGGGCCAAAGCCAAACAAGAGCAGCGGAATAGGTTCGTAAATGCCTTGTTTCAGGACATCATTATGTAGCATAATAGAGTTGTCCAAGTTAGACCGAGGGCGGAATTACGACCATTACCTCGGCTGTCATATGAGGAGCACCCAAAACTATCACATGCGAATCGGACTGATTTCAGACACACACATCCCGGAGGTGGCGAAGGCCACCCCTCCCCAGGTAATGGAGGTTTTCAGCGGTGTAGACCTGATTCTACACGCTGGAGACATATCCGTTGTTTCCGTGTTGGACGAACTGCAGAGTATAGCGCCCGTACTTGCAGCTAGAGGTGACGACGACTACGGGATACAAGATGAACGGTTACGGGAGATGCAGAACCTGACCATTGAGGGTCTTTCACTGTACGTAATACACTCTTCTCAGTACTGGGCCCGTGACCTGATTGAACACCCGGAAAGGCATGATCTTGAGAAGGCACCTGATATCGTCGTTTTTGGCCATACCCACAGGGATATCGTGCAGACTGTCGGAAAGTCCCTCTTGGTGAACCCTGGCAGTGCAACTCTTCCCTATTATCAACAAAGGTTAGGTACGGTAGCCCTCGTTGATATCAACGCGGGCAAAGTTGAGGCGCATATCGTCCCTCTTGGAAAAATCTGAAGGTACAGGCCGAATCCAATGTCAGAGGAACCCAGCCCTGTTGAAAGAAATGCCGGATCTAGAAGCCGCAATGCCCAGGCGCATGCAGCATTGCGCAGAGAACGGTTCTATGATCTAGTCATGAAGGTTATTCACGAGCTGCCACCGGAATTTCAGGACAAGCTTGAGAACCTCGATGTAGTTGTAGCGGATTGGCCGACTCCATCACAACTCGCCAGTTCCGGCATCAGGAGCCGCCTCGGGCTTCTGGGCCTCTACGAGGGAGTGCCTCATACCAAGCGAGGCAGAGGCTATGGGATGGTGCTGCCCGACAAGATAACCATTTTTCGCAAACCAATCGAAGCTCTCTGCCACTCCTGGGGTGAGATTGAAGAGGAGATTAAAGGCGTGGTATGGCATGAGATAGCACATCACTTCGGCACCAACGAGCGGAGATTGCGGACGATTGAAAGCAACAGGCGGAGAAAGAAATACCCACGCTAGATTAGTCTCGGGAGCTATGACTCCACACCCTTTGGCGTCAGCGGACAAAGCCCCCATCGGGCTATGCAAGTGACTGCCGCTAGATACAGTTTGAGTGCAGCTTTGCTTGACACCGAGGCCAGCTTTTGCTATCCTCGTAGATGCCAGTGGTCTGAAAGGCCTGTTCTCGATGCATCGAGTGATAAAGCTGGCTTTTATTATCGTCCGGACGGTGAAAACGGGGATATAGCTCAACTGGGAGAGCGCTGCGTTCGCATCGCAGAGGTCGGGGGTTCGAATCCCCCTATCTCCACCATGCCCCTGTAGCTCAGAGGATAGAGCAGCGGTTTCCTAAACCGCGTGTCGGGCGTTCGAGTCGCCCCAGGGGTACCATCAAAGCTAAATTTCCCTAAACCGGAGGTTTTTTACCCCAGATGTGACACCCGGTTTTGAATACAACTTAAGGTCACCTCCTGGTCAATCGCAGGTCAACTTTGGTTCAAGGTGTCAAGGCCCCGTCCCCAATCGGAGTCGGTTTGAATAACATAGGCGATTTCACGATCGCCCATATTATTCCTTAAAAAACTGACAAGGCTAATCTGCATCCCCAAAATGTCATAACTTCTTCATCTTTTTATCTTTAATTTTATGATTTCTTAATTCCGCGTGTCCTACAATTGGGTAGTCAGGCTCGCACCGGGTGATGTAGTAATTGATTTGCGTTATGGCGCAGCGAGCTGCAGACCTATGAAGGGGGGCAGGAGTTGCTTCTCGTCCCCTTTGCGTATCGAGCGATGTGAGTAGGTAGACTTGAGTGATTGACTATTCATACGGAGGCTATCGATTAAGTCTGGAAGCAAATACCTTTCGGCAGGGGAGGTGAACTAGGAATGCGGAGGTTCAAGGTCTGTCACAGATGCAAAGGCAATGTGCTGGTCGACAAAGACCAGCACGGCTGGTACGAGCAGTGCCTGCAGTGCGGCTACCTCCGAGACTTGGAAAGCGTGGTTGAGGTAGCTAGAAAACCAAGCTGGGAGGAAATAGTAACAGCACCAGCACGCCCCAGCCGCGGGATAGGGCGTGAATGACTGATGTATCACCCACTGAATCCCGACTAGGTCGCTGTATTTCCAAGAGGCAATGTGAAGAAAAAGGTGGAACCCCGGCCTGGTTCAGACTCCACCCAGATGCGGCCGCCATGTGCTTCTACCAGCCTCCGGCACACCAGGAGTCCAAGCCCGATTCCCTTGACTCCATCGAGCCTGGAATCTTCCAGCCGCTGAAAAGGCTCAAAGAGTTTGGCCTGATCGTGTGGTGATATGCCTATCCCTTGATCGCTAACACCGATAACCAGATGCTTCTTGTCCGGTTTAGCGAAAACCTTGATATCGCCTCCCTGGGGCGAATACTTAACAGCGTTTTGCAGAAGATTGTACAAGATGCGTTCCACTCTCAGTTGATCGGCGGGGACCAAGGGAAGTCTCTTGGGGAGGTCTATGACAAACTGGCTTTTTGGAGATTGCTGTTTTACTTGCTCGATCGTGTTTTGGATCGCGTTTTCGATACTTATTGGCTCAACATGCAGGAACAGGCGATCTGCCTGCACTCTGGAGAGCTCCAGCAGGTTCGCCAGTAAGTGTGACAACGATTCCGCTTCCGAAGCTGCATCTTCAAGAAGCTGGCGGGTTTCCTCTGCGGATAGACGTTCCCCCTCGGTCAGAGCCGTGTTCACTGCCCCTATGACCACAGTCAGGGGGCTACGGAGCTCATGGGACACCAGGCCGATGAACTCGTCTTTCAACTGGTCCAGCCTTTTGCGCTCGGTGATATCGCGGAATATTGCCAACTTTGATACACTGCCGTCGGGATTATTCACGGGAGTATCAATGAGGTCATATGTCCTCTGGTTCTTGGAGAAATACCATTCCCAACGAACCGTTTCTCCGGCAAAAACCTCCTGATTCCTGCACCACGGACATGCCTCTCGCCGATGGTGAAAATACTCGTAGCATTTCTTGCCTTCCACAGAGCCAAATTCTTCCTCGAGCACTGGATTCACGTATTCAATGTCATATTGCTTATTGACAATATACACCCCATCTTGCATCGCTCCCAGAATACTGATGAGGTTGTCTCTCTCACGAAGCAATGCCTCCTCTGCCTGCTTCCGCTTAGTGATGTCCTGGACAATACCAAGCATGCGGATCGGCCTCCCGGTCTCGTCCCGAAAGACGTCTCCCTTTTCCGAAACCCAGCGGATGGTCCCTTCCGGCCAGATGATGCGGTGCTCAATGTCGTAATCCTCATTCTTTTCTACCGCAGCATTGACTGAATCTTCGACATACTTGCGATCCTCAGGATGGACGCAGTTTAGAAATGCTTCGTAGGTCGCGCCGAATTCTCCGCGAGGGAATCCAAACATGGGTTCGATCTGATCCGACCACTGCAGATCACCGGTCAGGATGTCCCAATCCCAGCTACCAACACTGGCCGCCCTCTGAGCCAGGGCATAGCGCTCTTCGCTCGCTTGCAGTGCTTGCTCTGTGCGCTTGCGCAGAGTAATATCGCGGGCAATGCTCAGAAGGTATTGCCTGCCTCGAATACTCGCTACCTTAGATTTGAACTCAATAGGGGTAACCTCTCCATCGGGTTTTTGGAATTCGAGTTCTGCAGACCCTCCAGCGCCCTCCTCCCTTACTTCAAGGAATTTTTCTCTAGCAGCCCCCATCTTTTCAGGAGGCCTTATCTCCCAAATCTTCAGCTTTTTCAGTTGCTCGAGTTTCCTACCAGTCTGCCTCTCAAATTCTGGGTTGCAATCAGAGATATAACCTGTTTCAGAGTCAACTAACACAACACCATCTCGTGCCGCATTAAATATGGCGCGGAATTTCTCCTCACTCTCCCGCAGTGCCTCCTCAATCCGCCTATGCTCAATTATTCGTCCTGACTGCTCAGCAATAGCGTCGATCAGATTCCTCTCTTCCTTTAAGAAGGGGCCTTCCTCCATTTCCGTTTTCTCCTCCAGGTAACGAACCTCCAAAGTCCCGATTCGATCGCCCTGCAGATTGATGTCGCTTGCCTGCTTCCATGTGGTTTCTCTAAAGTTCTCCGTCCTGAATTCCTTACCCTCCAATATGATCCGTGCGCAAGTGATATCCGGATACTGCCAGGCAGAGGGGACGAGCTCAACTATTCCCTGAATTATCTCCTCCAACGAGATTCCCTGCCTTTCAGCAAGATTGGAAATGGCGTAGAGGCAATTCAGGTCCTTGACCCGCTCGCCAAGATCATGCGTCAGCTTCTGCAAGAGCTCCTGCGCTCCATTGTCCACAGTATTGGCACTGGGCCTATTTGAGCGCTCCCCCATTGCCCTCTGCCCCTTTTTGATTTTAGTCACCGCGAGTCTCCCCTCAGCCTCTTTGCGGAAAGCTAAATTGGCCTCTAGCGTGAGTAGGCCATATTCTAGTCTGGACTGGTGGTTGAGTCAAGATTACACTCATATGCTACTGAATTTTGACAGCTGTACAATATGACGCTATTATTTAGCCTGCTGTAGCCCACCCGGAGCAAGTTCGTGAAGCAATTTCGTATACTTATAGTCGACGATGAGGAAAGGATCCTTAACTTTCTCAGCGCTAAGCTTAAAGCCTCGGGGTATGGGGTGTTGACAGCAAGTAACGGCCTTGAGGCACTCGAGCAAGCTCAGGCTCAAGAGCCTGACTTGATAGTGCTTGATCTGATCATGCCGAAAGTGGATGGCTTTGAGACGCTCAAGGAACTGCGCAGCTTTTCCTCGGTGCCGGTTATCATTCTCAGCGCCAAGGGGGCCGACGTTGACAAGATTAAAGGCCTTGGCCTTGGCGCCGACGACTATCTGCAGAAGCCCTTCAACCCTGATGAACTGGTAGCCAGGATCGAGGCGATAAGGCGCAGGCTTCAGTCCGCGGAGGGACGCAGAACCCCCGAGCTGTTATCTGTAGGCGATTTGACCATTGACTTCGAGGGACATTCTGTTGTTATCGGGGGTAAACAGGAGCACTTGACCCGAATTGAGTGGCTTTTACTCAGCGAGCTTGCCCGCAATGTCGGTCGCCTCATGCTCTATGAAGATCTCCTGACACGCATATGGGGGCCCGAGTATCGCGACGATGTTCAAATCCTCAGAACATGGATTAGTCGTTTGAGATATAAGCTCGAAAGTGATCCCAACAACCCCACGCTGATTCGCACCATACCCAAGACTGGCTACATCATGGACCTTCCGTCAGCTTGAGTCGCTTCAAGTAATTCCCCCAAAAAAGCTATAGTTGGGTTTCGAGTATTGCTTGGAAACCGTGTCCCAGAAAATGTTACAAATTCTTAAGCTTTTTTGTCCTCATTTTATGACTTCTTCACCCCTAACTGCATATCATCATCTTAGCGTATTCCTTCTTTAGCTAAGCTGTACTGTCAATAAACCTGCAAAGTACTTTCGCCTGTACTGTACTGGAAACGGAGACTAAGAGCATGCTCGATGGAAAGCGGATTGCTATTCTGGCCGAGGACGGTTTTGAGGATTCTGAAATCATTCAACCGCTGAGGGCAATGAAGGATGCTGGTGCCAGGGTGGTGATCGTTGGCAGTGGCTCCAAGGAGAACTACCAGGGCAAGAGAGGCAGCGTAATAATTAAAGTTGACGTTACTGCCGATAGGGTTAGTGCTAAGGATTTCGATGCAATTATCGTACCGGGTGGGTACGCCCCGGACAAGATGCGCCTGCATCAACCCATGGTGGATTTGGTAAGGGAGGCATTCGATTCCGGCAAGGTGATAGGGGCTATTTGCCACGGGCCACAACTCCTTATATCAGCCGACATTCTGAGAGGACGCCGTGTTACCTCCTGGCCCTCTGTAGCTGTAGACCTGAGGAATGCTGGGGCGGAATGGGTTGACGAGCCTGTTGTTCAGGATGGAAATCTGATCACCTCGCGTAAGCCAGCTGACCTGCCCAGGTTCAACAAAGCGATAATCGAGTCTCTGAGATCTTAGAAAGAGTCACCTTGTGAGGAAAGACAGTGGCCTAAGAGATTCTGTCCCTTCTTCCCACAAATGAGACTAAGTACCGGGAGTCTTAGCCTTGCACCGAAACAAGACTATCTTCGAAGGAGGACAAAGATGACAAAGAGACGCATAAAAGCCGTTGACGCTTTGAAGCTAGCTATTGAAAGGGAAAGGGGAGCTAACAGATTCTACCGCCAAGCGGCGGATATGGCTGAAGACCCAGATGGTAAAAGAATGTTCAATTGGCTGGCCAAAGAGGAGGCGAGACACCTCGCGAAGCTGAGGCAGCAGCTAAAGTCAGTGCTGGACAACAATAAGTGGCTGGAATGGAAAAGGGCGACTGCTCCCATCGACAAAACCGAGTTCCCATCCACTTCTGAGGCAAGTGGCACAATCAGTGCCAGTGCAGGTGAGCTGGATGCCCTGCGACAGGCAATCAAATCGGAGCAAGAGGCTATCGCCTTTTACAAAGAGGCTGAGGCCAGCACGCCCGACCTCCGTGGAAAGACAATGTTTGGGTCGCTGGCCAGAGAGGAGGAGGGGCATCTGGCGCTATTGGAAGAAGAACTGGACTGGCTCACCAAGTCTCGCAAATACTTCACGCTGCACAGGTTCTCCCTCCGCGGCCACTAGTGAAACCCCGGCGGTTAATACTACTCGAGGTATCTAGGTTACCTTTGCGATACGGCGGAAGGAGGTGTCACGTGACAACCTATGTAGTTCTTACCCGGCTTTCCGCTGCGGCGTTTCGAGACCCCAAGAGCTTCAAGCAACTTGCTAAGGCAGTGTCGGCCAAGATTAAGAGTGAATGTCCTGATGTTGTCTGGAAGAACCGTTATGTGACTTTGGGCCACTTTGATGTGGTCGATATTGTTGAAGCTGATGATCAGAAGCAGGTCGAGAAAGCGGCTATGATCATCCGTGCGTACGGCCATTTAACAACCGAGACATTGGCGGCGACGCCATGGAAAGAATTCTTGAGCAACTTTTAGCTTTAAGATTCAGGATGCAGTAAGATACTAGCTTGAGGCTGTTCTTGGATCCTATCTAGCGATGTCGTGATGGTAATATTCGCTGCCAGGGGGTATAGCAAAGAGGAAGAATGGGAGTGATAAGGATGAAAGAGTATGATGTTATCGTGATCGGGTCTGGATGCGGAATGCTTATCGTAAATGAAGCATTATCAGAAGGTCTCAAGGTTGCTCTGGTAGACAAAGGACCGTTTGGAGGCACTTGTCTGAATCTAGGTTGTATACCTTCGAAGACGCTGATATATACAGCGGATAGAATAGCTGAAATACAGGAGGCGAGGAAACTGGGCGTGGATGCGGAAATAAGAAGCATAGATTTCGGTTCAATAATGGAGCGAATGAGGAAAAGCAAACGGGAAAGTCAAACTCAGCTCAAGGAAGCAATCAAGCAATTGGAAACCCTGGATTTCTATGAAGGCGAGGGCCAGTTCGTCGAAGACTACACTATAGAGGTCAATGGAGAGCAAATAAGAGGTAAGAAGGTATTTATCGCTTCCGGGTCACGACCTTTAATCCCTCCTATAAAGGGATTAGATAGTATCGACTATTTAACAAACGAAACCGTGCTGGAACTCAAGGAGCGACCGGACAGCATCATAATAATTGGAGGCGGGTATATCGCGGTTGAATACGCACATTTCTTTGCGGCGATGGGCACCGAGGTCACGATTCTGGAAATGCTCGACAGGATTGCACAATCAGAGGAACCTGAAATATCGGCTTTGCTAGAGCGAGAATTGAGCAAACGTATCCGCATCTATACCAATACCCAGGCGGAAGAGATAAGTAAGCGCAAGAACAGCTGCGTAGTCATCGCTAAGAACAGGGGTACCGGCGTAGAAAGCGAATTGTCTGCCCAGAGGGTCCTGGTCGCAGTGGGCAGAAGATCCAACGCTGATTTACTCAGTGTGGAGAACGCCGGCGTGGAAGTGGATAAGAGGGGTTTCATAAAGGTTAACGAGTATCTTGAGACGAGCAAGAAAAACATATTCGCTGTGGGAGATATCAACGGACAACAGATGTTCCTTCACGTGGCAAACAGAGAAGCGGTTGTGGCCTGGCATAACTCAGTTTCCAGGAAGAAGGTAATAATGGACTACAGTGCTGCACCTCATGCTGTTTACTCTCACCCCCAGATTGCCTCCGTAGGACTAACTGAGGACAATGCCAGAAAAGATTATCGTATATCGGTGGGGAGGGCGAAATACTCGGATACTGCAAAGGGTGAAGCCATGATGGAAGAAGAGGGGTTTGCCAAAGCAATTGTTGACCGCCACAGCGGGAGAATACTGGGCTTTCACATCATCGGGCCCCACGCTCCCATGCTTATCCAAGAAGTCACTAATGCTATGGCAACGGGAGGAAGTCTCCAGGGCATCCTCAGCGGTATGCACATACATCCTGCCCTCTCCGAGCTGGTGCAGAAGACATTTGAAAACCTTGAAGAGGCTTAGTCTCACATTATCTGGGCACTATAGGACAGAGGTAAGAGAAATGGCGCTTGAACAGCATAGGAAGCACGTGTCAGGAAAGAAAAGTGGGGACGTCCTTCTGTATGCTCTCAGTACGTGTGGATGGTGCCGGAAGACGAAGAACTTGCTTGATGATATGGGCGTGGAGTATGACTACATAGATGTTGACCAGTTAGATCCCGGCACCAAGAAGGAGGCAATTGAGAACATCAAGGTCTGGAATCCTAGTTGTTCATTTCCTACCATGGTGATAAACAACGAAAAGTGCATAGTAGGCTACCAAGAGGAAAAGGTCAGGGAGGCGTTGTCAAGTGGAGCCGATTGAAGTCAGTGATGAGACGGTCGATTCCTTGTATGAGAGGTTGAATCGAGAGGCGGAGGAGAGTGGGTATCACCTTAATCCGGATGTGAGCATCACTAGGTACCTCGTAAGGGGTCTGTTGATCAATGAGAAAAGATACGGCTACTGTGCATGTCCTTGCCGGCTTGCTTCAGGGGTAAAGGAAGAAGACCTCGATATCATATGCCCCTGCGATTACAGAGACCCGGATTTGAATGAGTACGGCTCCTGCTACTGCGCCCTGTACGTTTCTGATGAGATAGCCAAGGGGGAGAGGGAGGCCGGCTCGATACCGGAGAGAAGGCCGCCAGAAGCGGAGGGAAGGAAGTTATTAGAGGAGGCCGCGGAGTCTAAAGCTGCAGGACCTGCATCCTCCCTTCCGTTGCCCGTGTGGCGCTGCAGAGTATGCGGATATCTGTGTGCCAGAGATGAACCACCCGAGACCTGTCCTATATGTAAGGCGAAGAAAGACAGATTTGAGCGCTTCATGTAGCGAAGCTCATTCTTGATTTTTAGTAGAAGCCCTACTCAATGGACAGAAATTCGTCCTCTAAGTTTGGTCGCACAGCGGGCGAGACAGTTCTGATTACCACCAAATCTTACTTAGCTGTAGCTTCTTTACGCTCCTCATCTGACATTTTTGCCAGTCTTTCAACCTCTCTGATATCCAGACTAAGACCCTCGGCTACACGCTTCCCATACTCCTGATCTGCCTTATAAAAGAGAGCAGTCTGTCTGAGTTGTATACGCTTCTGTGCATTGCATAAATGGGTTGTGATATTTCCAATGAGATGGTCTCTATCCTCATCTGTCATTACTCTTCTGTACAGCTCCCCTGCTTGGAAATAATCGTCATTGGGATGTACGTAGGGATGCCGATCCGCCACGCCAGATACTTCAAAAGGTGGCTCGCCTGCCTCTGGTTGCGGCTCTGAACCTCCAAAGGTATTTGGATAATAGTTTGGCGCACCTCCGAAGTTCCCATCTACACGCATAAATCCATCGCGCTGATAATTGTCTACCTTAGCAGCTTTAGGTCTATTTATCGGTATCAGGTGATAGTTTGGGCCCAGACGATGGCGATGAGTGTCATGATAGCTAAATAGACGGCCTTGAAGTAGTTTATCCGGTGATGCACCAATTCCTGGAACGAAATTAGCTGGTGAGAAGGCAGCTTGCTCAACCTCTGAGAAGTAATTCTCTGGGTTGCGGTTGAGAACCATGCGACCAATCGTGATTGGCGGGAAGTCGGCATGGAACCACACCTTGGTAATATCAAATGGGTCGAAACGATATTCCAAAGCCTGCTCAGGTGTCATGATCTGTACTTCCAGCCTCCATGATGGGTGCTCACCGCGTTCAATTGCTTCGCGAAGGTCTCGTGTGGCGTGATCAGGGTCTCCTCCCTTAAGCCCGGTAGATTCCTCACGGGTCAGATTCTGAATCCCTTGCTCGGTTTTGAAATGATACTGTACCCAGAAGTACTCGCCTTTATCGTTATACCACTTAAAAGTGTGACTGCTGTAACCATTCATGTGACGGTAGGTTCTGGGCGTACCACGGTCAGAAAATAGAATGGTCACTTGATGTATAGATTCAGGAGTCAATGAAAGAAAATCCCAGAACATATCTGCGTCTTTTAGGTTGGTGGCTGGGTTACGCTTCTGGGTATGGATGAAATCTGGGAACTTAAGCGGATCACGGATGAAAAAGACTGGTGTGTTGTTACCCACCATGTCATAGTTACCATCCTCTGTGTAGAATTTCACCGCGAAACCACGAGGATCACGCTCTGCATCAGCCGAACCTTTTTCACCTCCAACGGTTGAAAAACGAACAAATAGATCGGTACGCTTTCCGATTTCAGATAAGAATTTGGCTTTAGTGTACTTGGTCACATCAGCGGTTACTTCGAAATAACCATGTGCTCCTGCTCCTTTAGCGTGAACAACTCTTTCAGGGATTCGCTCACGGTCAAAGTGGGCAAGTTTTTCTAGTAAATGTATATCTTGAATTAAAGCCGGCCCTGGATTTCCTGCTGTAACAGTATTTTGATCGTTTTCTACTGGTTTTCCAAAGTTTGTGGTCAGTTTCTTCTTATCATCCGCCATTAGTAGCCTCCCTATACCGAAAAAGTAGGAAAGTATTATATCACGAAAATGCAATGTGGTAATCTTGACATGCAATGAGCGTCAAGGTATAAGTTGACCAACTGAAAATGAGAATCCAAATGTGAAAATCAGTAGCTAACATTTAGCTAACGAACTGCGCAGCACAGGTGTGGTTCTCCGTTACCTCGTGATTCACAGCACTGGTTTCTTATATGGCATTCAAGATGCGTCTCACAGCCCTTCTCAAAAACAGCAGCTTCATATTCATACTCGCCATGGCCACGGGCTTTGCACTCAACGGAGGCGCGTCCTACACAGAGCCTGCCTTAGTGCCAGTGCTTGCCCTGATTATGACCGTTTCTATAATGGGTGTCTCTGCCAGAATATTCCTGGATTTCAAGGAAATCCTCCTTCCTATCCTAGCTGCCCTGGCACTGAATTACCTTGTCCTGAGCGGCGTGTTCATAGGGCTGTCATCCCTCATTATTTGCGACTCCGAGTTGCATACCGGCTTCGTACTTTTGGCTGCAGGACCTCCTGCAGTTGCGGTGATACCTTTGACCTATCTCCTGGGCGGTAATACCAAGTTCTCATTAGTTGGAAATACTGCTGCATATATTGCGGCGCTCGCCATAACCCCAGCGGTTAGCCTATTGTTCTTGGGGACCAACTTTATTGAGCCTACCAGGCTGCTCACAACTCTCGCCGAGCTGATAGTTGCGCCGATCATCATCTCCAGGATATTGAGGCGTATGCCCATAGTCTCCACCATAGAAAGGTGGAGAGGGCCTGTGGTGAACTGGGGCTTTTTCTTGGTAATTTACACCATTGTTGGGCTTAACAGAGATGCTTTTCTGCATGAGCCTTACACGTTGCTGCTCGTCTCTGCTATCGCCTTCGTAAGCACATTTGTCCTTGCCGAAGTGATCAACCGCATATCGATAGCTTTGGGCGCGGGGAAGGCAGATAGGATCAGCCTTCTGCTATTGGGCACCAGGAAGAACAATGGTATGATCGGGGCTATTGCGCTGGTCTTCTTCACTTCCAGGGCTGCAATTCCCGTCGCAGTGGTGTCTGCCTTCACCATACTGCATTTCGTGTGGCTAAGCTGGTGGGTCAAGAGGATGCGCTAGATGGAACCGCTACCACCGCTCCCTCATATTGGACCTTATACCTTGTTGCCAAACCCCTATCGCCTTATAATGGAGGCAACGCGAGAGTCTCGTCCACCTCAGGCTCCGATCCCATTGAAGGGTGTGGTGTCATTGGACTTAAACGAGCGAATAAAGACCCTAGCTCACTGGATGTTTGAGGCAAGATACCTGGTGGTCTTCACAGGCGCTGGGATCAGCACCGAATCAGGTCTCCCCGACTTCCGAGGGCCTGATGGCATCTGGACCCGACAGGCGCGTGGGCTTCCCACGAAAACGCGAGATTTCTCCGCCGCGGAGCCTAATGCGAGCCATATGGCTATTGTAGAGCTACAGAAGCTGGGCAAACTGAGCTTCCTCATCTCGCAGAACGTGGACAACCTTCACTTGATGTCGGGCATCCGTCCCCACCTGCTGGCAGAACTACATGGCAACGTAGCCAAGCTGCGGTGCAGCAACTGTCAGGCCCAGATGGACACGTCTATGGGCCTAGATAGGTGCTCCTGCGGAGGTAAGCCGGTATCCAGCGTGGTTAACTTCGGCCAGCCCTTACCTGAGAAAGAACTCGCTGATTCCTATTGGCATTCACAAAACTGCGACCTTTTCCTGGTCGTCGGCTCCAGCCTCGTTGTTTACCCAGCAGCTGATACGCCCAGAGTAGCCCTCGAATCTGGGGCTCGATTGGTGATCATCAATCAGGGTGAAACTCCATTTGACCAACTCGCTCATCTGCGCTTTTGGGAAGGAATAGGTGAGGTCCTGCCCTCAGCAGTCGATCAATTAAAGGAACTTATGGAAATAGCCTGAGCGGGATTGAACCCATGGAGATGCAAAGCCTCATCATCTACGAAAGACCAAATCTTGTTCAGCCCTATCTGGTCATGGGATTTGAAGGCTGGCCGGACGCAGGAAGAGTTTCCTCCGGTGTTGTTAGTCAATTAAGGGACAAGCTGGAGGCCAGGAAGTTCGCTGAGGTCAAAGCCGATGATTTCTACATGTTTCAATCCCCGGGTGTTGAGGTAAGGCGACCTCACACCGATATAGAAGACGGCCTTGTAAAGGCGCTCAGCCTACCTTCGACCACATTCTGGTTCTACAAGAACGATGTGTCTGCTCATGACCTGATCATTTCGCTTGGCATGGAACCTGAGTTGCGATGGAATACTTACGTTGACCTGGTTCT
>SMTZ1_10004367_pt1 | contig 14233 bp, 13 predicted proteins | sample DeeMarSWOR136_30_FD_25667 | JGI IMG/M metagenome (IMG submission 25667) | reverse complement strand
CACATGACGCAAAACAGCCTGATCGCCTGAGATCGTGCGTTCGCAGATACTCGAGGGTGAACCCCGCCATGTACGTATCGCCGGCGCCGGTCGAATCGACCAGGTTGATCTGGTAGGGGGGGATATCGATGAAGCGGTCGCCGTCGTAGATGATCGACCCCAACTCGGCCAGGGTCAAGATGACGATCGTCGGCCCCCACGATCTGATTATCCGCGCCGCTTCGTACGGGTCCTGACGGCAGTCGATGCCGGTGAGCACCTTGCCTTCCAGTTCGTTCGGTTTGACTACATCGAACAGCCCGATGATTTCTTCAGTCCCGGCCGGTTTCTCGTGGTAAATGCGGCCGGTGTCGTCGGCGCGGCGAAGCAGCCCCTGCGGGTCACAGAAAAACAGACCGTCGAAGTTCCCGCGCAGATCCCGGAGGCTCTGAAATGAGACCTCGCCCAGAATCGGAGCGATCAGGACGGCTTCGGAACCTCGGTACCAGGCCGGGTCGATCTCGTCGATGTTATCGGCGCGGTCGATCAGGTCGAGCGTGCGGTTGCCGAAGTCATCGTAATATATGAGGGAGAACCCTCCGGTCGCGCGGGAGGGGGTGATCTCATACTCGATGCGATACTTGTCGAGACTCGCGATGAACTCATGCTGGTGGTCGTCGCCGATCGCACCCACCAGCCTGACCGGGTGCCCCAGCTTGGCCAGCGCCAGGGCCGCGTTGGTCGAGCAGCCCGACAGGACACGGCCGTCGGTGTCGATTTTCCGGGTCCTGATATAATCGTAAACCGGGTTGCCGATTGCGGTAATCATTTACCATCCTCATGATTAAAGTCAGAGTAGACTAATCAGAACCAACTAACTAGTGTATCCGCTCAGCGGTGTCAAGGGCAAACGCGTTAGACCTGCCGGCGGTCGCCGAGTATCTTTCGCGCGTAAGCCAGGCGTTGAATGGCGGTAATCACCGACGTCACCCCGATTATGATCAGGGCCAGTTCGAGCCAGCGGCCTTGCGGCCAGGTTCCGTGAGGAAAAAAATGCTCCAGGACCGAGCCGACCATAATCAGCACGAATTTCTCCAGCCGGCCCATAATGCCGACGGCACAGTTTTCGATCTTTCCCATGGACTCGGCCGCCGCCCGCGTGTACGAAGCTATCAGCATGCCGAACAGGGCAAACAGCCCCCACCCCGGGTGCACGGTGTGTGACAAGGTGATTCCGGCCAGGATGAAGAACTCCCCGTAACGGTCGGAAACATGATCGAGAATCCCGCCGAACACCGTTCCCATGTCGCCGGCGCGGGCGGTGGAACCGTCGAGCATGTCGGTCAGCGAGGTCAGCAGCATCCAGAACACGCCCCAGAGCATTTCGCCCTGCCAGAAGTAGAGGCCCGACACGATCGCGCAGCAGAACGAAAGGGCGGTCAAGAAATTCGGCTTGAGGCCGAGCTTTAAGCAAGCCCGGCCCAGTACAAGCGAAGATCTCTCGTACCACTGTCGTTTGCGCTGGTTAATCCCTAGCACCGTCTCTTAACCTCGTCCCTGTGTCAGCCGCTAATATAGGGGAGCCTGGTGGGGGCGTCAATCGGAGTCGAGGATCATTTTTACGCCCTCACCGGTCAGGCATTGTTTGACAATTGTCCGGGTGAGCGGAATATTTCTTCAATGTTTGTCGACTATGTCGAGATCGAGGTCGCCGCGGGCGCCGGCGGGGCAGGGTGCGTGTCATTCCGGACCGAGAAATACGTGCCTAAGGGAGGCCCCGACGGCGGGGACGGTGGCCGGGGGGGCGATGTGGTGGCGGTAGCCGACGCGGGACTCAAGACGTTACTCGACTACCGGTACCGGCGCCGCCTGCGGGCCGACAACGGTCAGCCGGGGGGCGGCTCTCTCAAGACCGGGCGCTCGGGCGCCAATGCCGACCTCCGCGTCCCGGTTGGGACTCTCATAAAAGATATGGACAGCGGCAACCTGCTGGTTGATCTTGACGAGCCGGACAGGCGGGTGGTCGTTGCCCGGGGCGGCCGGGGCGGGCACGGCAACACCTACTACAAGTCGCCAACCAACCAGACGCCACGAAAGGCACAGCCGGGCCTGCCGGGAGAGCAGTTCAAGCTGGCCCTGGAGTTGAAGTTGCTGGCCGACGTGGGACTGGTCGGTCAGCCCAACGCCGGGAAATCAACCATCCTGGCCACCATCTCGGCCGCGCGTCCGAAGATTGCAGACTATCCCTTTACGACTTTGATACCCAACCTGGGAATGGTGAGACTGCGGGCTTCCAAATCGTGCGTTATGGCCGACATCCCCGGTCTTATTGAAGGCGCCGCGCAGGGGAAAGGACTCGGTCACCAATTCCTCAGGCATATTCAGCGTACCCGGCTGCTCGTTTATATCATTGATATCAATGACGAGGATATCGTGCGTACCCGCCGGACTCTTGAGACCGAGCTGGCCGAATACGATGCGGGGCTGGTTTTACGGCCGGCACTGACGGTCATCACGAAAATCGATACCCGCACCGAAAGTGACTTGAAAGCTGTTTCGGGGCAACTTCCGGCGGACTATATTTACATCTCGGCAGTGGCTCACCGAGGTTTAGACAAGTTCCTTCAGGCTCTTGAGGGGAAACTTGATCAGTTCGGAAACTAAAGATCGCCTGGTTGATACGATCGCGTTGCTTAGCATCCCCGGGGTCGGACGGGGTCGCTTTGCGCGATTGGTCGACCGGTTCGGGTCGGCGGCTCAGGCCATGGGGGCCGGCTACGAGGAGTTGGTTCAAGTGTCCGGTCTGTCTGACACCACCGCGACTGCGATCAGGGAAAAGTACGACGGTGAGGCTGCCCGCCGGATGGCGGCCCGGATCGCCCAACTCGGTTGGGCGGTGCTGTTTCCGGACAGTTCCGAGTACCCACCTCTGCTGGGGCACATAGACGATCGTCCGCCCCTTCTATTCCGCCTGGGCGAGCCCTGTCTGCCCGGCGACAAACTTATGGGGATCGTCGGGACCCGACATGCCACCGAATCCGGCCGCCGGTTCACGCACAGCCTGGCCGCCGATCTGTCTCAAACCGGTGTGACGGTCGTATCCGGGATGGCCGAGGGGATCGACTCGGCCGCTCACCGCGGTGCCCTCGATGCCGGGGCGCGAACGGTAGCGGTCTGGGGCACGCCCCTGGATCAGGTCTACCCTCCGGCCAACCGGGAACTGGCCGAGCGGATCAGGAATCGTGGGGCAATCTACTCCGAATACTGGCCGGGAGGGGTTGCCAGTCCCTCCAACTTCCCGGAACGCAACCGGATCATCGCGGGCATGTCGGAGGGCGTGATTGTGATTGAGGCCGGTGCCAAGTCAGGGGCGCTCATAACCGCCCAGTTCGCGCTCGAGCAGGGGCGCGAACTGTTTGCCGTGCCGGGGAGGCCGGGCTCGGAGAAGTCTGTTGGGACCAACAACCTGATCAAGCAGGGGGCCAAACTGCTGACCTGTGCCCAGGATGTATTCGATGAAATTCCGCGTCTGGCCAGCCAGATCAATGCCCGGCGTGCCAAAGACAAACCCGATCTGACCGATATCGAAATCAAAATGCTGGATTTGTTATCTGAGGGCCCGCTCCAGATCGACCAGCTTTGCCGGCAGGCCGGGATGCCCGTCTCGGAACTCCTCGAGTACCTGCTGGCCCTGGAATTGAAGGGCGTGGTGCAGGAACTTCCGGGGAAACGATTCGTTCTGTCGGACCAGTAGCCGATGACCAGTCGCACCGCCAGAGTCGTTAACAAATTGGGTCTCCACGCCCGTCCTTCGGCGCAATTGGTGTCGGTGACTTCGAAGTTTGAAGCCGAGGTGTTCATTACCAAGCAAGACTTGCGCATCAACGCCAAATCGATCATGGGCGTGATGATGCTGGCGGCCGAGAAAGGGTCGGAACTGTTGATCGAGGCCGACGGCCCGGACGAAGAGGCCGCGGTCGAGTCGGTGGTAGCGCTCATTCACACAGGCTTCGGGGAAGAGATCTGATATTTGGCTTGCCTTTCCGCGCATCCAACCGCTATATACTTCTCCAATTCGGATTGGTTAGAAGATGGGTGCTGCGGCAAGTAAACGTAAAGTAATCAGAGGGATACCGATCTCCTCCGGCATCGCGCTCGGGTACACCCATTTGATCCTGCCCGGCCTGCTTGACGTGGCCGAGAAGCTGATTAAGGCGTCGGAGGTAAACCGGGAGATAGCGTCGCTTGAGGAAGCGGTCGCCGAAACCGCACGGGATCTGAAGAAGCTCCAGCAGGCGGCCGACCGCAAGATGGACGGTTCAGTATCGAAAGTCTTTGACGCTCAGTTGCTTATCGCAACCGATCGGGATTTTCTCGACCGGGTAAAGGAGGAAATCACCAGCCAACTGCGGAATGCCGCCTATGTGTATAATCTGATGGTGCGGCGAAATACCCATCAATTACGGTTGGCCGGAAACCCTTACCTTCGCCAGTCGGCGCGGGAGATCGAGGCCGTTGCCGACCGGGTACTGTCTCATCTGTCCGGGGCGGGAGAAAAATCGACCGCTCGGTTTGATGAGAATACTGTTCTAATCGCCCAGTCGTTCAGTCCGGGCGACGTGCTGGACTACCGCCAGCGCCGGGCGGCCGGTTTTGTGGCGGCCGAATGCGGGGCACACTCGCACACGGCCCTGATTGCCCGCTCGCTACTGATGCCAATGATGGTAGCCCCCCAGGCGCTCTCCAGGGTTAGTAACGGTTGCCGTGTAATTGTGGACGGCGCGAACGGGCGCGCGATCCTGAATCCGACTGAAGAAGAGTGGACCGACTTCGGCAAGAGACGGGAGCGGCTCGGCCCGGCCATGATCAGTCGGATCAAGCAACTGACCGAAATTCCGCCGCGCACAGCCGATGGCGTGCCGGTGCAGGTGGCCGCCAATCTCGAGTTTCCCGGTCCGGTGGAAGATATCCTCGCCGCTCGGAAAATCCCGGTCGGGCTCTACCGCACCGAGTTTCTTTACCTGGAGAGCGACGAGCCGCCCAACGAGATCGCCCAGTTCAAATTCTATGACCGGATTGCCGGGCGGTTTGCCGGTTCCCACGTGGTTTTCCGGACTTTTGATCTCGGCTCCGACAAGATCAGGTCGGACGACCCGCTCTATCGCGATCCCAATCCGGCGCTCGGCTGGCGGGGGATTCGGTCGATGCTGGATATGCCGGATGTTCTTAAAACGCAGATTCGGGCTATCCTGCGGGCCTCAACCCGGCGCAATGCAAGCATCCTGCTGCCGATGATCTCGGATCTGAGCGAGTTCCGTCGCGCTCGGAAGCTGATCAGCCAGGCGATGCTGGAGTTGCGGCGCCAGGGAGAGCTGTTCGATGAGCGAATTCCGGTCGGGGTGATGGTCGAGGTCCCGGCGGCGGCTCTCATGGCCGACTCGCTGGCCGAGGCGGCTGATTTTGTGCACATCGGAACCAACGACCTGACTCAGTACACCATGTCGGCCGATCGCGGCAACGACCGCGTAGCCCACCTGTACAATCCATTCCATCCCTCGGTACTCGGCCTGGTAGAGATGACCGTCCGGGCCTGTCGTCGCCACAACAAGCGGGTGTGCATCTGCGGCGAGGTCGCCGGCGACCCGCTGGCGATCATACTGTTTGTCGGTATGGGAGTGACCGGGCTATCCATGAATCCAGGCAAGGTGTTCGATTCATGCCGACTGATTAAGAGAATCGACTTCAGCTTGGTGCGGCACCTGGTCGAACCGGTACTGGCAAGTCGTAGTGCTACGGCCTCGGTGAGAAGGCTTCAGAGCTATCGGAGTACGATTGAGAACAAGTAACCTATATTGTAGGAACAGAGATTTTGGCACAGCTTGACGATCTGGATGCTATACGCACGTTGGACCCCGGCAACATGTACAACGCGATATTTGATTTGCCGGAGCAGATGGCCAAGGCCCTCAAAATGGCCGGGGGCTGGAATGTTCCGGTCAACCAATTTCCCGACGTGAAAAACGTTGTCGTGGTCGGTATGGGCGGGTCCGCTATGGCCGGCGATATTGCCCGGTCGGCCTTCGCGGCCGAACTGATAGTACCCTTCCGGGTATGCCGGGACTACGCGCTCCCGGAGTTTGTGGACGACGAGACCCTGGTGATCGCGTTATCATACAGTGGCAACACCGAAGAGACGCTGTCAGCCATCGACGATGCCCTTGGCCGCTCGGCTATGATTGTTGTCCTGACTACCGGCGGTCTGCTCGAGGAAGTCGCCCAGCTCAACGAGATTCCGATGCTCAAATTGCCGGGCGGTCTGATGCCGCGCGCGGCGCTCGGCTATCTCTTTGTGCCGCTGGCCATGTTTCTGGAAAAAGTCGGCCTCGTCAAGGATGTGGGCGACCGAATCCGGGCCGTCATCGAACATCTCAAGACGGCTCGTGAGCGGATGGTCGAGAACGGTACCAGCGCGATCAACCCGGCCAAGCAGCTGGCTCAACTGATTCACGGGAAGATTCCGATGATCTACGCCGGCCCTTCGATCACCGATGTGGCCGCGCTCCGGTGGAAAACGCAGATTTGCGAGAACGCCAAGACCATCGCCTTTGCCAACTTCTACCCTGAGTTCAATCACAACGAACTGGTCGGCTGGTCGAAGCTGACGTTCGAGCAGAAAGAACAGTTTATTGTTATTAACCTGCGCTGTAACGACGATCACGAAAAGGTCTCGGCCCGCATGGATGTTGTCAAGCGACTGATCGAAGACGAAGACGTAATGGTGATCGATCTGTACGCCTCCGGGGAATCCGCGATGGAGCGGCTGTTCAATCTGATTCAGATGGGTGATTTCGTCTCATACTACCTGGCTATTCTGAACGACGTCGATCCGACCCCGATCGAGGTGATCGAGAATCTCAAGAATGAACTGGCCGGGCAAGTGGAGAGGCAGGTGGAGAGTGAATCGCCGGACACCGGTGCCGAAGAAGGCATAGATTGACAACCGGTGGCGGAACGATATATTGAACCGTGTGTAAGTATCCTCGATTGACCTGCTTCCGACTGTCTGCGGTTGTCCTCTCTCTGGCGGCTCTCTATCCCGAGGTGTCCTGGGCCCAGGACCAGGCCGATCCGCTGTTTCGAGCCGACCGGATCAACGCCCTGGTTCTGGTTCTGGTATTCTCCGCCGCTATACTGCTTTACACCAGGTGGGCCAGGGCGGGCAAACCGCTCTTTCTGCGCAGAATTCCCGGTCTGGATGCGGTCGAGGAAGCGGTCGGCCGGGCCACCGAGATGGGCCGGCCGGTGCTGTTTATCCCCGGAATTCAGGAGCTTGACGATATCGAGACGATCGCCGGGGTATCGATCCTGGGTCGGGTGGCCAAGATTACGGCTCAGTACGAAACGCCGTTGATGGTCCCGGTGCGCTACCCGCTCGTTCTGGCGGCCAGCCAGGAGGTCGTGGAACAGGCGTACACGGAGATGGGCAGGCGAGATTCCTACGACAAGGATACCGTCCGTTATGTCGCCGGCGAGCAGTTCGCTTTCACCGCTACGGTCAACGGCTACATGATGCGCGAGCGCCCGGCCGCCAACATCTACATGGGCGCCTTCTTCGCCGAGTCGCTGCTGCTGGCCGAGACCGGGAACGCGGCAGGTTCGATTCAAATCGCGGGCACGGCGCGCCCGGAGCAGTTGCCTTTCTTCATTGCGGCCTGTGATTATACTCTTATGGGCGAGGAGCTTTACGCCGCCTCGGCTTATCTCTCGCGGGAACCGGTCATGACCGGCGGGTTGAAGGGGCAGGATTTCATCAAGATGATTATCGTCGTACTCGTAATTATCGGGGTGGTGCTGGTGACCTTTGGGATGGGTGACTGGTTTGTGCATCTTTTTGAGGAAGTGTAGCGGCCGATGAGGACTACCGTACCGATTGTCACCGCTTTTATAGCCGGGTTCGTGCTGGTCGTGGCGTTCTTTTTCCGCGGCAGCACACTCATCGGCAGCCTGCGAGATGAATTCACGGCCTGGATAACGATAATAGGCGGGTTCACCCTGGCTCTGGGGGTGGCCTCGATCATAAGAGTCAACTGGACCGCGGTGGCGCGCCGCAAACGTGACTGGCCGTATAAAATACTGACCCTGGTGGCCGTCCTGGGCATGGGGATACCGTCGGTGCTGCCGGTCTCCTGGTCGTCGCTGTTGGGGAACACTCCGGGCTCGATTTACGACTGGCTGTTCGAGTACATGCAGAAGCCGATGATGGCGACGATGTTCGCCACCCTGGCTTTCTATATAGCCTCGGCGGCGTACCGCGCTTTCCGGGCCCGCAGCCCCGAAGCCACTCTGCTTCTGGTCACCGCCACCCTGGTCATGCTCTGGCGCGTGCCGATGGGTGAGGCCTTCCTCAATCTGTTCCCCGGCGACGTTCCCGAGTGGCTTAACACCTACGTCATGGGCGGCGCCAACATGGCGGTGCAGCGTGGTATCATTATTGGTGCGGCGTTGGGGGCGGCGTCCATGTCGCTCCGGCTGATCCTCGGTATCGAGCGGATGTATATGGGGAAGGGTTAAGCCATGACTTTCTGGGAGCGGATGGACAAGATCGACCGCCGGTGGATTTACCTCGCCGTGGGTGTGGCGGGCGTGCTGCCGTTTCTCTTCCCCACGCCTTTCCCGATCGGTGTCACCCCGGAGGCCCGGTCACTGTATGACGCGGTCGAAGCCCTTCCCGACGGGAGCAATGTCATGGTGGTGTACGATTATTACCCCTCGACCATCGCCGAATGCGAGCCAATTGCTATCGCGGCCCTGCACCACCTGTTTCGCAAGAACTGCAAGGTCATCACGCTCAGCAACATCCCCTACGGCGGGCCGACGATGGCCGAGAACGTAACGCGGATGATGGCTGATCAGTATGGCAAGGTGTACGGTGTTGACTTTGTCAACCTGGGTTACAAATACGGCTATGTCGCGGTTTTGTCGGGCATGGGGCAGTCGATCGAGTCGATCTTTCCGACCGACCACACCGGCACGCCGCTGGCTCAGTTGCCGCTGATGGATTCGGTCAAGAACTACTCGGACGTCGCGTTCATTTTTGAGATCGCCGACAACGCCACGGCCGACTACTGGGTGTCGATTGTCAACGCCCAGTACGGCGTGCCGATCGGCTGCGGCGGAACGGCCGTGATGGCGCCCAAGTTCTATGCCTATGTGGCGTCGGGTCAGTTTGTCGGTCTTCTGGGGGGGATGAGAGGTGCCGCTGAGTATGAGATTCTGATCGACCGGGAGGCCGATGGCGTGGTGGGCATGCAGGCGCAGTCGCTGGTTCACCTGCTGATCATTGCGCTTGTCATCCTGGGGAATCTCGGCTTCTTCCTGAGTCGAGGCCGCATGAAACGGGGGGTGGCATGAGCGGCTGGGAGATCTTCCAGCTCTGGGTAATGGCCGTTCTTACCCTGGCCCTCTTTTCCTTCATGTATCGGGATAACCCGGTTTACAAAGTGGTCGAGCACATTTTCGCCGGGCTGACGGTGGGCTACCAGATCGGCCTGATCTGGCACTCTATTATCCTTCAACAGGTGTGGGGTCCGGTCCTGGCCGGACAGTGGTGGAAGCTGATACCGGGGCTGTTTGGAGTGCTCATGCTCAGCCGTTTGTCCGGCAAGTACGCCTGGGTCTCCCGCACGTCTCTGGCCTTTGTGATGGGGGCCACTTCCGGGATCTTTCTCATCTCCGAGCTCCACGGCCGGGTACTTCCGCAGATGCAGGACACGATGATAGCACTCAACGGCGGCGACGGCTTTGGCGCAACGATGCACTCGATCATCGTCGTGATCGGCGTCCTCTCCACGCTCATCTATTTCTATTACTCGAAGGAACACAAAGGCGTGCTGGGGGCTACGGCGAGGGTTGGCATCTGGTTTATCATGATTTCGTTTGGTGCGCATTTCGGCTATACCGTGATGGGGCGCGTATCACTGCTCATCGGGCGGGTCCAGTTTCTTATCGAAGACTGGATCGGCTCGTTCTTGTAAGGTGGTTTGGTCTGAGGGACCATGGAGTATTCCGGATGATCTTAAGGTTGGTGGTTGCGGCGTTCGCCATTCTGACGGTCGGCTGCGGTCAGAAGCAGGATCAGGCGGTGTATGACACCGACCGCAACCCGGCGAACTTCCCGCCTCGGGCGGTCGAAATTCTCAAAAACATCGAAAACGGCACTCTGGTCGGCGGCGAGGCGATCACCGAGGCGTTCGGTGACCTGTTCACGCAGCACTCGGAACTGCTCGACCGAGAGGAATGGAAAGCGGTGGTCGAACGGTTGGGTGGCTGGTTCGAGAAAACGGCCGATAGTCTGGTCGGGCAGGGCATGGCATCGTTCAGTGTGGCGGCTGAATATTACCAGTTGGGATCGTTTGCCCGGCCCGAAGACACCGCTTTAAGCCATGACGCCGCGCTGTTCGCCTGCTGGCTGGCCGCCCGTGACGGCCTCCCGGAGAATGTCCAGGCCCTCCAAAACGGCCGTTACGGGCTGGACGAGGTACTGAGTATCACGCGGTACTTCATGTTAGGCGACGCCGTTCGCAAGCAGTTCTTTGAAACCTACCTCTCCCGTGAGATCAAAGAGACTATCGCCGATTCCACCGTTTTCGGAGCGGCCACCCGGTCGCAGCTTGGTTCGGCGGACCGAGCCCTGCTGGCCTACGCCGGGCTTGCTGAAGCGTCCGAGTTGGCTAAACTTACCACTTTTGCGCCTCCCGCCATCGACCTGGCCGGGGCGCGGGTCGCACGGATCGATTCGGCCGAATACCGACTGGAACTGTATTTCCTGCCGCGCGAGGTCGTACGCCGGGAGCTCGAGGTCTATCTGCATCTTGAATCCATAGATCGAGGGGCCACGCCCATGGAGATCATCCCGCGTGAACCGACCACCACCTGGGTGCCCAACCGAATGGTGGCCATAAGCCGGATAATACACTATCCCGCCCGCCTCGAGAAGGTGGCGGTAGGTCTGGCCGACTTCGCGACTTCGCCCCCCAGCTTCATCCCGCCCGAGGGATCGTCGAGCGACCTCTTTTTTCTGGGGCCGCCTGAACCGGTTCGGGATTGACCGGTCAGGTCGTTCCACCGGTCATCCAGATTCACACTTGTCAGACACCGTGCCATTGGCTACCTTGCGACCCTATGACGATGGAGAAGCGGTGAGAGTTGTCATACCGGTTGCCGGTTCCGGCACGCGGCTGAGACCCCATACCTATTCGCAGCCCAAATCGCTGCTGCAGGTGGGCAGCAAACCCATTATCGCCCATCTACTTGACCCGATAGTCAAGCTGGAACCTGCGGAGGTGGTGTTTGTCATAGGCTACATGGGCGACCGCATCCGGGAGTACGTGGACCACAACTACGCGTTCAAGGCTACTTTCATCGAGCAGGACAAGCTGCTGGGCCTCGGCTACGCCGTTGACATGGCGGTCAGGACCATTCCGGACGGCGACATCCTGGTCGTGCTTGGTGATACCATTGTCCAGTGTGATCTTAAGCGATTCGTGGCCGCCGGCGACAACGTGCTGGGCGTGCTGCCGGTCGACGACCCCAGCCGGTTCGGGATTGTGACCGCCGAAAACGGACGGGTGACCAGGCTTGAGGAGAAACCGGAGAAACCCAACAGCAATCTGGCCATTATCGGGCTGTACTATTTCAAGGATGTGGCGCTGCTTCGAGGTGCTCTCGGCGAGCATGTCGGTTCAGGGAAAATGACCCGCGGCGAAATCCAGCTAACCGATGCCCTGCAGATGATGCTGGAGCGCGGAGTGGAATTCGTTCCATACGAAGTACGGGAGTGGTTCGATTGCGGTAAGAAAGAGACGATGCTCAAGACCAACCAGCACCTGGTCAGCGCACTGGAGCAGACGCCGGATATTCCGGGTTCAGTCGTCAACGGATCGGTCTATATTCACCCGTCCGCCCGGGTCATCAACTCCGAAATCGGTCCCTACGTGTCCATCGGCGAGGGCACGGTGATTCGGGACTCGCGCGTGCGGAACTCAATCGTGGGTTGCAACTCCACCATAGAAAAAACCGTTCTCAGGGATTCTCTGGTTGGAAACGATGTCATTCTCAGGGGGGTCGACCTGGCCGCCAACCTGGGGGACTCGTCGGAGGTCGAAAAGGGTTGATGCGGAGCTGTCCGGGCGGAGTGTTTTTCGTGAAGGAGCAACGGAATGTCCAAGGGTAATTTCTTGTTTACCTCGGAGTCGGTGACCGAGGGTCATCCGGACAAGCTGGCCGACCAGATATCCGACGCCTTTCTGGATCGGATTCTGTCCCAGGATAAGAAATGCCGGGTAGCCTGTGAGACCTTTGTCACCGGCCGGCTCGTGATCGTGGCCGGCGAAATCACGACCACCGGTTATGTCGATCCCGACGATCTCGTGCGCGGGGTCATCAAGGAGGTCGGGTACGACCGCCGCGAGTTCGGTTTTACCTATGACACCTGTGCTATACTCAACGCTATCGGTAAGCAGTCGGGCGATATTGCGCAGGGCGTGGATAAAGGCGGCGCCGGTGACCAGGGCTTGATGACCGGCTACGCCTGTCGGGAAACCAGACAGCTCATGCCGATGCCGATCATGCTGGCCCACGGTCTGACCCGGCAGCTGGCCAAAGTACGGAAGAAAGGAACCCTGCCGTTTCTTGGTCCGGACGGCAAGTCGCAGGTCACGGTGCAGTACATCGACGGCATACCGGCTCGGGTTGAAGCCGTGGTCGTTTCGGCTCAGCATACCGAAGAGATTCTCGATCGCACCGGCAGGAAAATCACGAACAAAGCGCGCGAGGAGATAATCCAAAAAGTAGTGCTCCCGGTCATACCCAAACGTATGCTGGATGCGAAGACCAAGTACTACGTCAACCCGACCGGCAAATTCGTGGTCGGCGGACCGATCTCCGACGTCGGCCTGACCGGCCGCAAGATCATTGTCGACACTTACGGCGGGATGGCGTCGCACGGCGGCGGAGCGTTCTCCGGCAAGGACGCCACCAAGGTCGATCGTTCCGCCTGCTATATGGCCCGGTACATCGCCAAGAACGTGGTCGCCTCCGGGCTGGCCCACAAGTGCACGTTGCAGCTTGCTTACGCCATCGGCGTTCCCAAACCGGTCTCGTTGATGGTGTTCTGTGACGGTACCCAGCAGGTGTCGGAGAAGAGAATCGCGGAATTGATCCGGAAGCACTTCGATTTAACCCCACGAGAGATTATCAAGACGCTTAAATTGCTGGAGCCGAACTTCCGCAAGACCGCTGCTTACGGGCATTTCGGTCGCGAGAATGAAGGCTTCACCTGGGAAGATACAAACATGGCCCGAACACTGGCGAAGGAAGCATAACAATGGCAGTCAAGTATGATGTTGCGAATGTCGAATTAGCCGCTGACGGCAAGATGAAGATCGAGTGGGCGGACCGGTTCATGCCGGTACTTCGGCTGATCCGGGAGAGGTTCACCGAAGAGAAGCCCCTTAAGGGACTGAACGTGGCCGCCTGTCTGCACGTGACCACGGAAACGGCCAACCTGATGCGGACCCTCAAGGCCGGCGGCGCCAAGGTGGCCCTGTGCGCGTCCAACCCGCTGTCCACTCAGGACGACAACGCCGCCGCGCTCGTGAAGTACTTTGATATTCCGGTATTCGCCATCCACGGCGAGGACAACAAGACATACTACCGCCACATCAATCAGGCGCTCGATATCAAGCCGCACCTTACTATGGATGATGGCTGCGACCTGGTGACCACCCTGCATCAGAGCCGCCGCGACCTGATCGACAACGTCATGGCCGGCACCGAGGAAACCACCACCGGAGTAATCAGGCTGAACGCGATGGCCGCGGACGGGGCCCTGCGGTTTCCGGTGATCGCGGTGAACGATTCCAAGACCAAGCACTTCTTCGATAACCGCTACGGCACGGGACAGTCGACCATCGACGGCATCCTTCGCGCCACCAATATGCTGCTGGCCGGATCGACGGCCGTGATTGCGGGCTACGGCTGGTGCGGCCGCGGCGTCGCCCTGCGGGCTAAAGGGATGGGAGCGCGGGTAATCATCTGCGAAGTCGACCCGCTCAAGGCCATTGAGGCGGCCATGGACGGCTACATGGTGATGCCGATGGCCAAGGCCGCGCCGAGGGGTGACCTTTTTATCACCCTGACCGGCGACCTGAATGTGATCCGGCTGGACCATATCAAAAAAATGAAAGACGGCGCC
>SMTZ1_10007832_pt1 | contig 14234 bp, 10 predicted proteins | sample DeeMarSWOR136_30_FD_25667 | JGI IMG/M metagenome (IMG submission 25667) | reverse complement strand
AAACGTCCTTCTGAGAGTATGTCTAGGGTCACTGTTTCTCTGGCTAGTTTCCACGGTCTTCTTCTTGTTATAGGGGTTACCGTAGTACCAATATGGATTTTTTCAGTGTTCTCAGCTACACTGGTTAAGGCAATGAAGGGATCAACGGTATCTGGGAAACCTTCTTCTGTGTAAATGATATGATCCCATAGAAAGAGTCCATCCCATCCGGACTTTTCGGCTTCTATAGCTAACTTAGTTATAAGTTTGGGGTTTCCAAACGTATTACCAAAATTTGGCGCATATATTCCAAATTTCATTATTCGATCCCATATGACTATTAGCATTGATATGTTTAATTTTTTGTGCGCGCCATCCTAAACCGTCAAAGCCATGAAATAGGTGTTTTGAGGGGTACCTATAGGGGTCGGGCACGGGGACACACGGGCACGAACGTACGTACGGGGGGACACGAGAGAGAGAAAAAGATTAAAATTTAATCCAACCAGCCAAAACACTATGATATGCAAAAAGCCATAGCTTAACCAACTTAAGTCATTGAGACGGTCAAACACTCGAAGGTTTCTATTAATTGTGGCAGAATCTTTGACTGGTGCAAGCTCAAGAAAATAGAGGAAAGTAATAGGAATATCAAAGGTATCGTTGGCGTTTCTGGAATTCCACTATGGCTATAGCCTTCTTGTATTCTATGTCCAGCATTAAACTGGAGGCTTTTTCTCTAGAACCGTAATCGCTACTTATATGGGGAGCCTCCGCTTCTCTGCCGAGAAAGACCCGAGTCTCTGAACCCGACCTTAAGAGCCGTAGGAAGTGGCTCGTCAATTTATCTATGCTTTGGGCACTCTTTATCTTATTTAGAGTCCTTTCCATTTCTATCACTCCTTCAACTACATAATGTAGTTCTTCATCGATAATTATGTAACTGAAGAATCTTCAAATAAGAGCCAAAAAACTTTTAAGAATTTGAACAATATTCAATTGCATGAAAGATTTACAGCCGAAACTGATCAGACTCTTCAAAGAAGGCTACTGCACGCCGCAAATTGCGAGGATAGCCCGAGAAATAGATGAGCCCTCAGCTACCATACACTACAACATTAAGAAACTGGAAGGAAAGGGGGCCATAAAGACCTATAAGGGTGTTTTCGACCACAGTAAAATCAATGAGGGATTTTGTGTATTCGTTCTCATCGCCCTCTCTTCTGCAAAGTACAGTGATCCTGAAAGGGTTGCAAGTAACCTAGCGAGACACAAGGAAGTAGAGAGCGTCGATATTCTTGCTGGGGATTGGGAGTTGATTCTCAAGATAAGGACAAAGGATCAGGATAAGTATTTTGAGTTTCTGAAATCGGTTCTCTCCAAGGAAGAAGGGATTGAAAAGACTAATTCCATAATCTCCTTGAAGCAGATTAAAACAGAGTTTGTTCGGCTTTAAACAGATGCAAGAAAAGGCACTAGTTGCGATGTGTAGGAGAATTCGCTAGCCTACTCGCAGTGGTTGGGGTAAAGTTTTATCACCCATGCGTATAGTGTAAGTTGTGGATGTTTGAGTTAGGTAGAAAAAGGATTTTTGCCATTGTACTCAACAAGGTGTCAATTTCTTTTATGAAAGAAAGTGAGAGGCCAAGCGTCGGATTTGAAAGGCAAGCCTATTGGTTGGGTTCAAATCCCACCCCAAACCCAAACACACGTACCCGTCTCGTAACTGTTATTTAACTGTCTGGAAATTGATTTGATAAGATTTGGTGCTTTTGCGCGCGCTAAGGGTATGGTATGGGAAGCGAGACTTGTGACCCAAAGCTTTTGGCGATCAGAGCGATGTCCTTCATGTCTACCTTGTTGTCAGGAGGATAGACTACGTCAGCTTCCATCTCCCATCTGGGATGGCCTGGAGTGCTTCCGAAGGCTTTAGCCGCCATGGCAACATCTTTTATGTTGACTTTTCCATCATAGTTTATGTCCTCAACGAGTGAGTACATCCATGGTGGAAGCCACCACTTGGTTGAATACACTTGATCTATTGGAGACACTACTCGCGTTTCTCCGTTGAGCCACTGGACACAGAAAGCTCTCGTGGCTCCCTCCGTCCATAATGGTCCAGGTTCATTCGAGTAAACATCATGTAGAGAAGTGAATTTGAAGGTGCCTGTCAAGCCTTGCCTTTGATATGATGAACTTTCGAAATGCGCTAGCAGTGTATATTTGTTTGTTGATCCGGTTGCTTCAAAAGCTTCTGCTAGCATGCGTATCCCGTCATACGAACCTGCTGCAGTGTATGTTGGCCACATAGCATACATTGCGAGGAAGTTGTCCCAAAACACATCTGTCAAACCGGGGATTATGGGTGTCCTCGTTCCTGCGAAATTCAGAATTGTCTCATATTCACAGCCACCAAGAGTCGCAGTCCAATATGCGTCATATTGACCCATTACATTGATCCCAACAGGTAGAGCACTAATGTTTAGTGCTCTCATCTGCCCTATGAGAAATGTGGTCGAAATACCTGAAAATGCGTGGATTAGCAGTCTGGCTTCGCTAGCAACTACGTTGTTCAGCCAAGGCGTGAAATCCTCGGTTCTTTCAGGAATTCGCGCTGCGTAGCTTATGTTGACGTAAGGTCCGAGTACATAGGGGTATGTTCCAGGATCTGTCAAGATGTCATGCAGGTCGATTGTCCAAGTTAAGTTCTCTGTTAGGACAGCGACCCTTACTTGATTTGGTGTTGTTTCGTTGCCATCAAGATCTTGTCCATACAATGGAAGCATTTTTGTTGGTATCAGAAAGAGACTCAGGGCAGTGGTCAGTGTCTGACCCAACATCGTACTGTTAAAAGGGTTCACTCTGAAGACGTATTTGTACCTATCGTAGTCAAGACCTACAGTGTCACTCATCAAGCTGTTGTCCGCTGCTCCGTTGATGAAGAAGGGCACACCATAATCAGCAGCTACCTCTATCATTGCTGCAGCGCATTCTGTTCTGGAGCCTCCGATAATATAATTGCAGCCCTCGTCGACTATTAGCCTCTCTACTTCAGAGGATGCAGCAGCAGGATTCGGAAGAGGGAGTGAATAGTCATCTCCAAAGAACAACCTAATGTAGTAATTGTTATCGCCGGCAACGGTAGCGGAGTTGATTTCAGTGGCTGCCAACACAGCCCCTTCTTTCATGCCCAGGCCCCACTGAAGCAAGCCGTCAGGACCTATTATACCTATGTTGACTGAAGGCTCCCCGGGAACTGATATTGTATTTACATATCTCCAGATGCCGGTATTATTCATCAACAGCAGAACAACTGTGAAGTCTCCAGGCCAAAGGTACATATGAGTTGGGGAAATCGTGTTGAAAGCTCCGGGCATGCCATCCCCGAAGTCCCAGTACACAAGTGTATCGTTAAGATCATTATAGACCGGGCTTTCTAGAGAGAACTCTTCCAGAAGATCAGGAAGGGAAGGTACATCTAGGCTTCCGGTAGTCAGGGGAAGACCAAAGAATGAGGCCATACCTGACGCGTTGTTGAGCCCTCCCTCAATGAGTAGATCAACTGAACCGGCTGGAACGCCAGCGAAGTTCCTTATCACAGATCCTCCTCGATAAACTCCTCCATGGCCTATTCTATCCAGCGTTTCTTCGAATCCTTTTGGGTCATGATCGCTACGTCCGGTATCGGTGTCTCTCACAGGAATGTTTTTGGGAATCTCTCTGGCGGCATCCATGGCCCATCGCATGCAATTTTCCACTTGGATATCATAGTTGCCCGGCCCAGCGTTTATGAAGTCCCATATACGCATATATTGCTCCTCTGTTATCTCCCAGCGAACCTTATACGTCCACTGACGGTCTTCATCATCCACTAGATGTCCAGGCGTCGAGCGCACTGGTATCGTTCCTACGCCAGGGTATTTTCCTAGAATGATTTTTGTACCAAGAAGTGTGTCTTCAAGCTCGATAAAGGCGTGACCGGACCATGTTGTGGTGTCCACATAGATGGTGAATACATATCGACCTTCCTCTTCTTGAAGACTTTCAAAGTCAGCAACATTCCAAGTCAATCCAGTAGAATGCATCTTAAACGCAGTTGCAGCAACCAACAACAGAGTGATACATTTGAAGAATCTGCTGTTCACTCTCTTTTTCCCCTCTGGATTTCATGTGTCTGTCTGATCTTCAATCGTGCGACTGAGACAACTTCAGTCAAGGACACAAATGTGAGTAGCGAGCATATCATATTCAACAGTTCCTCTCTACAGCCTATTATGAGATCCAGTTCCCATATAAAACCTATGAAATCTTCTTCTACTGTTCTCTAGCGAGAGGCTTCCCATAGATACTGTCTGTGTTATTTGACTACGGACTTTTAAAGAAACGTGTCGGCTTCCATTTTACTATCGTAATCAGGCTGACCCCAGTGGCGTGTTCGAGGAGAAACCACCGGAATTACGGTATATATAGAAAAAGGGGTTTTGAGGGGGAAAGCGGGTGACGAAATTTGTGGGTATTGGGCGATGTCTCTCTCTTAGGGAGGGTTCAAAAAATGCTTTGCTATGCTCGCGCCATTCAAGTGTTGGATCTGTATGTATGTCTGCATACATAAGGGGTATTTTTCGTTCATTTTCCTCCCCTCGTATTTTTGCTATGAGGGGTAAGTTTTCTTCTATTTTTTACCCCTCACTCTATTTATACTCTATTCCATCCTTCCTCATTCCTATTCCCTTAGGGGAACCTATCCAAATGAGGGGTAAATAGGTCTTTTAGCCGTCCGTTAACCGTTAACCGTCGTCCGTCGTCGTCCATGGTTGGTTGGTTGGTTGGATTAAAATTTAATCCCAACACACCCAAATCTAAATGGTACAAATAGACGCATAGGAACAAAAAGAGATGTGCAGAAAAAAAGAAAGTGAAATTAATGTGTGCATGTTAAGGAAGTTCGATCTCCAGTATTGGCGATAAGTCATCCAGCTGGTTTAAGCATATTTTGCGGCTTGAAACTGTGTAGAGCACATATTCTACGTACAATGATCGCTTGACCCAGTAAGAGTTCTCGTAGATGTCCATTCCGTTCTCCAAGTGAGTTATTCTACCTTCAAATAGAAAACCGTGAAGCAGAGAGACATCAAAGACGTACGCGCCTTGCCACACTGGGGTTCCATAAGCGTTAGGAGGAACTTCGCCGCCATATTTGCTTTGGTCAATCTTGGCTTCTAGAACTGGTATTACTAGCAGTTCTCTTGCTCTGTCAAAGAGGAATGCCTTGTGATCGTAGAGCACTGGCGTGTCGGAGCCTCTGTCGCCTATTATGATGTTGTCCATTTGCACGGGGTTTGTGACGTTGCTCACGTCGAAGAGAGATATTTTGATGCCTTGGTACCATGCAAAATTTTCTTGGTCGGCTTCGACCGTGTGTTTGCCTACTCCGATGAGATGGGTTTCGTCGTAGGGATGTAGGTAGTCTGAGTATCCCGGTATGTGTAGTTCTCCGAGAACGGATGGGCTGGTTGGCTCGCTTAAGTCTATCACAAACAATGGATCGGTGTTCTTGAACGTTACGAAGTAGGCTCTGTCGCCCATGAATCTGGCGGAATGGAAGTTTTCACCGGGCGCAAGCCCCTCCAGCTTTCCAACTATGCTTAAGTTCATGTCGAGCACATGAAGGTTAGTTTGGGTTGTCCAGTCTGGCGCCCATGTGACTGTTTCAATTCTAAAGAAGTCGCCATACTCGTCCATGGAGAATTGGTTGCGTTCACGCCCTGGCACGGCGCCTCTGGCTTCACAGGTCATGTTGCCACCTTGGACGCGTATTCGATAGATAGTGGTGTTGCCGCTCCAGCCACCATAAGTGATATAAACGTTGCTCAGTGAAACATACATGTTACCCGTGCCGCCCATCATGATTGGCAAGTAGACAGGCGCCTCGGTGGAGTTTTTCACGTTCATGGCAACTAATGTGGTATATTGATAGTAGTCGTCGGTCCCATTGAAGTAGCGTATTTCAGTGGGCGCGATCTTTATCAGTTTTTGATCAGAGCGGATTTCAGGAAGCTGCGGTGTGTTATCAATTAAATATGCGGCTTTGCTAACTACGAAGTATACGTAGTCGCCAATCATTCTGGAGTTGAAATAGCTGCCTGAAATCGTGAAGTCACGCACCATAGATGGATTGCTTGGATCGGTCACGTCATAGATTTTAATGAACGTTGTAATGTCAGCAACATGATACCTATCGTAAGTCTTTGGGAACGTGTAGTCTGATCCCAGAACCGCCAGTTTGTTGCCTTGGATGAAAATGCCAATGAGATTCTGATCGTCAAAGCTTATCTGCGAAACTAGTTGGGCTTGGTCCGGAGGATGAGCTTTCACAATGTAAACCACGTTGCCCGACACTAAGTACATGTATCCTCGGTCGTCAACCTTCACTATGTCCGCTTCGTCGACTCCTGTAACTTGGACATTGGTTGTTGAATGAGAGGGAATAGAACTGGCCTCTAACGCACTGTCAAACGTCAATATGTTTTCTGCGCCCAAAAACCTCGCATCTGCAGCTCCGTAAACCCAGAAGGGCGCCTGGGTTTTCGCGTTAGCGGTAAGGAAGTTCGTCAGTTCTTCACTAGACTGGAACGTTGAAAGAAATTGCATCGGCGGCGCCGAGATTGGAGGCTCTCCTGGGGTATACTCAAGCTGAATAATGTCGAAGCTTATGATCATAGCCGTCATAAATGCTCCGAGGAGTATTGCAGCAAGCCCATAGGAAAGTGCTTTACGCTTGACTTTGCTTTCCATCATATTCACTCACTATTCTATTAACACTTCTCTGGCATTTTATCCTAGGCATTAGAACAGTCCGTTCTAAAAGTAGTACACCTTCATTACGCTCACATCATAAAGCGAGGAGCAGCTATGCCAATAACATCCATGCGCGCGCATTATGCACACAGGGTTTAGAACGGTGCGAATACTCCTACGAATGTAAGCCAAGCCAAAATTGTCTTTGCTACGAAACTGAGTATAATGTAGAACCTTTCACCATAGAGATAGTCTTTCCAGCGTCCAACGCCTTTGTATTGCAGAACCATGTTGAGGGCAAAGACATTGAATAATATGAAGTAGATGAATAATATGAAATATACGAATGCGGGTGGATTTGTATCTACTGAGCCTATAGCAGCAATGAAGTAAGCATATAGCACTACCCAAGGGGTTCCTCCTGAAATACATCCAAGGATATAAGAGACCCAATTGGTTTTCTCAGTATGTTGGTTGACAAGTTCCATCAAATACCCAAACATTATCATCATTGCATTCAGGACAAAGATCATAGCCAACGACCAAAAATCCCAGACACCTACAAATGTCGCAATCAACACTATCATTATTGAGCTTGAGAAGGCATATTCATACCATCGATATGGGTTCATTCCCTTCTTCAAATTTTCATTGTAGTTCTTGTTTCTTGGATATGCTATCGCGAAATGTGCTACAGCAGAAATCAGAGGGAAAGAAGCGAGAATTGCTCCTAAATAGCTAACTGTGAATGCGATTTGCGGTTTTGGTATCACTTCAAAAATTGGTGGGTTGATGCTTATTATGTCAAAGTCAAGATAGAAAGTGTATATGTCTCTGCTCCAATTTAAAAGGAGGCCCAGTGCTAACATTGTTATTCCTTGCACTAGATGGAGAACACCTGCAGCAGTGTTGAAACGCTTCAAATATTTGAAAGAGATAGGTGAATCTGCTATTATTTTCTGTCTTTCTTTGTAGTTCATAAACACTCCTCGTATGAGAATGCTTTTATGCTTTATGTTGACTGGATTTTTGTACATCTTTTATGAATTGTGAAGCGTTTAGTATTCAGATACAGTGCACATGGTTTGTAATTCCATATTCCCCGGTAACTGGGTCTCTAAAGGGATGTAGATGTGGGGGATAGAAAGTAAAGAGCACAAAGGCTAGTCCTAACAAGACTAGAGCAACGAGCGAGATCTTGTTCAAAATGTGTGGTAACCGTCTGTAGGTTAGCAGTTTGTAGCTAACTAGTTGCCCAAATGTGACGGCCACAATAAACGTAAGAATGTCGATCACTAGTATGCTTTCTCCGAGAACAGCTGTGTAAGAATAGAAAAGAATTGGTATGACGATTGGAATGAGATAGATTCCAGCAGTCTTGGCAAAGAAATTCTTTCCAGAAGAATTTTAACTATTTTCAGCAGATTTATTTTCAGCAACCATGAATTGAAATTCGACATGCGCCTCTGCCAAACTCAATAGCCAGTGTCTACTCGCCTTTAGCGATCTTTTCAGTTTTGCCTTTCTCAGATATGCCTCAATGCACGCAAGTCTGTGATGAAAAGTAAATAATATACGTATCCGCGAATAACTAGCCGACATGCGACAAAGAATCAGACAGGTTTCACAGTTTGTTCATGATTATCTCAACGAAACCGGCAAAGATCATGAAGATGAGTCCTGGGGACCGAAATATCGTTGGGAACACACCTTGCGTGTTGCCCATTGGGCTTGGATTTTGGCAAAGGAAGAAAAGGCGGACGTTGAAAAGAATGTGATAGCGGCACTGTTTCATGATGTCTCACACTTTGTCTCAGAAGATTACCGCAAACACGGTGATAAAAGTGCAGAAATTGCTAGGGATTTCATGCTGAAAGCAGGGTTTCCTAAAGATTTTGCCGAGGACGTCTCCTATGCTGTAAGTTGTCACGTTGGAGAGCGAAACCCGAGGACGGTCCAAGCGAAGATATTGCAGGACGCTGACACACTTGACAGATTTGGACATTTCAGAATATTGCTCTTTGGAAAAACAGCTGACCTTTCAAATCTAGAAAAAGTGAAGACAGAAATCCAATCTTTCTTGGAATATCTGGAAAAGATTGACCGTGGGGAGTTCGGTCCCATGTGGACTAAGACGGGAAAAGAAAAAGCTGAGGAATTTATCAACGTTTACAAAGCTGTCTATGGCGCGATTCTATCTGAAATAGAAAACACTAAAACTCCCGAAACTTATGTTTAATACAAGCCAAATCATGCTGTTACTGCATGCGTACATGCGTCTCCATTTAGACCCTCACAAACCTTTTCTTAATATAAGGTGCACCACTTTAAAGGTCTATATTTAGAGGGCTTCAAGTTTTTTAACCGCTTTTTTTGCCCATTCTGCATCTTTCAAAAGTGCTCTACCCACAGCCACCAGATCAATCCTTCCTTCCCGGACAAGCTTGTCGGCGTACTCTGGTTCCTCGATTCCTCCAACACCAATGACAGGTATATCCACTGCCTTCTTGATTTGCTCGGCTTGAGGAACAAAGTACCCTTGTTTGCCTTGAAGCACGGCTGGACGGCTACCGCACAAACCTCCTGAAACATCAATTATGTCCACTCCTACCTCTTCAAGTTTCACAGCGAACTTCGCAGAATCTTCAATCTTAGTGCCTCTTGGATCCAAGTCATCTGAGCCTAAACGGTAAAGGAGAAGCCTCCCTACCACTTTTTCCTTAACTCTTTCAACGATCTCTAAAGGAAACCTCATCCTCTTCTCCAAGGAGCCTCCGTACTTGTCCTGTCGTCTGTTTGCTAATGGAGAAAAGAATTGATTTAGAAGGAAACCGTGGGCACCATGGATCTCCACTCCGTCGAAGCCTGCTTTCATCGCTCTTACCGTTGCCAATGCGAAGGCCTCTTCTAAAGCCTCAATCTCTTCACTTCCAAGTTCTCTGGCGTTTTGATATGAAGAAGGCGCCACAGGTTTTTCTCCTGTAATTTCCTCGCTCGCATGTCTTCCTGCATGATTAATCTGGATTACAACAGGAGTGGCCATTGCGTGAATGGTCTTCGAAAGTTTTTCCAATCCGAGAACAAGATCGTCGTTATGTATCCCCAACTGGTTCTTGCTAAGTTTTCCAGCGATGGAGGTGTAGCTGTGCTCAATTGTCAGTAGGCCCAGTGCTTTTGAACGTTGAACATAGTGTTCAACAAGCCTAGTAGTCACGGCTCCTTTAGTAGTAGCAAGACCTGTATACATAGGAGGCATCACGATTCGATTCTTGAATGTTAGCCCCTTTACTTCTAACGAATCAAGTAGACCAGTCAACCTAAATACTTCCTTGAATGTTTCAGCGCAGCGTTTTTCTGCGCCTGTAAACCATGGTGGCGAGTAGCGTTGCCATCATGAATATTGGTAGGACGAGAAGTGACAGGAACTCAGGAATTATCACCACGTCTTGGGCTGAGTGCTCGTAGGTAAAGTACAAAACGCTGTGGGTGCTGTTGGAAGCTGGAAGCAGAGTGTATGAGACTTCTGTTCCGTTGACGAGCACTTTGAAGGGGGTTTTCATTAAAGCAGTGGGGATGGTGATTCGGCAAAATCCACCTGTGTCATCTTGACCTGACATAGTGAAGCCGACAGCCGTGCCATTGAATGTGAAGTTGGAGACGGTGGAGTTGCAGATGGTTTGCACATTGGATTCCGGAGTGGCTTGGAAGTTGGAGAACATGCCCATAAGAGGGGAGCGGTCAGTGTTGTTTGCGTCGATGACATGAAGGGCGTTTCCTATTCCGTCGTTGTCTGTGTCAGCTCCGGTGTAGTTGTTCCAGTAGTTGCCTTCAACACCGTTATCCCAAAAGTTATGACCTGAGATATAGGAGCCAGCCGTATAGATATGTACATGTTGATAGTTGTCTAAGAAGTTGTTATGGTAAAACGTGTTGTTTGGAAAGGTTGATTCAGATTCAAGCCAAACAGCATGGTCATTGTTTGTCAAAGTATTTTCATACATAATGCAGTTTGAAGACTTCCATAGATAGATGCCATACTCATTGTCTGTAATGTTGTTTCCGTGAAGCATGTTATTTGATACTTCATTAAGTTCGATGCCATGTGCATTATTTGTTATGTTGTTTCTAGAAATGAAATTATTAGAAGAATTTCCGTCAAGATAAATTCCGTAATAGTAGCTTAGTGCGAGATTGTTTCCAAAAATGGTGTTGCTGAAAGAGGCATAAAGCCAGATGCCATCGAAATTGTTTGTTATGTAGTTATCTGTTATGATAGAATTGTTTGTGTACGCGAGCAGAAGGCCATGCCCATTGCTTGTTAGGTTTAAGTTCTTAACTGTTGCGTTAAGACAGTTTATAAGAGCCAGATACCCAACTTGGGGATACGTCGCTGGATTTATCGTCAAGTCAGTCTGGTTTATTAGATAATAGATGGGTTTTCCGTCTACAAGGTTTGACCCATTAATAGAATGCATAAAATGCTCTAGTGTAAGCCCATGGACTTCGAGGTCGTAGTTGTTGTCGTTCATTATGTTTTCATAAAGAGTGTTGTTGAAAGAGTTGGTAATGTAAACTGCTAAATCGCCATGATGGTTTGCTATTCTGTTTCCATACATCGTGTTGTTTGAAGACGAAAAAAGATAGACGCCTTTGCGATTTGCAGTTATGTTATTCTCGAATATCTTATTATTTGAAGAATAGACCAAATGAAGGCCTTCCGCGTTGTTTGCTGTTAAGTTGTTTCCATATACTTTGATATCTGAAGAATCCCATAAGCTGATGCCCGTCCAGAATGCTCTAATTTCTATACCACTAATTGTCACGTTGTTTCTTCCGATAAGATCTATTCCCCTGCTGAAGGTCCCACCTCCATAAAGAGTGTGACTTGCTCCATCAATGACTATATTATCTCTCTCCACAACAATCGGTTCACTTATATCCGCTGTAAAAGTGTATGTAATGTTGTCAACGGTGGAAATTGGGGAGCCAGGAGGGTCAACACCACCATCAGCTTTAATGATGATGCTTGGATGTGCCTTCACTCGCTCAACTTTTATTGCCAAGCCCACCATGCCGATAAGAAGCAATATTAGAATAGTTATCAAACAGTCTTTCCGCTTCATATCACGTCACCTTTCAATTTCTATGCAATGCCTTCTTCCCCGATTTCTATATAATAATTGCGGAAGACAGCTCAGTTAAGGTCTCGCATGCGACGTTTCAAAAAACAATGGTTTAAACGAGTGCTTAATGTACTCCGCCATAGCGACGCATAAATCCTCTTGCTAAAGACTAAATGAGCCATCTTTTACTTGATAACTACTAAAAAAACACTTGACAACTAACAAGTCAACTACCACACAATCCAAAAAAGCCCAAAAACCCACCCACACCCGCCCACAAAAATGTAATGACGGGAAGAACATGATGACAATTATGTGTCTCCGAATTGACAAAGATTCGCCCCCATAAACTGTCAATGGTTGAAGAAGCAGAATCTTTGAAGTCTGAATCAACATTCTTGATGTCAGAATGTGTGTGTCGAAGTGTCAACGTGAAAAGAGGCTATCGACGAAGCAACCTTTAAATCCTCAGTCAAGACAGTTAAAACGAATAAGCATGTCAACAAAAAGTTTGACACTTGCTTCCTTAGTTGCCATAACAACATTAACGGCATTACTCTTCTTTCTATGGCAAGGCGGCCAGATGTCCATCCTCAACGTCACCGCCATCTCAAGCGAACCTGGCATAAACGTGTATTGGGATCCAAGTGCCACAATCAGCTGCACATACATAAATTGGGGCGAACTAAGTCCAGGATCCAGAAAGAATATTGTTGTGTATGTAAAAAACGAGGCTAACTCATCCCTTTTCTACTTGCTGACGACAAAGCAGTGGAACCCCTTGGATACTTCGAATTATATGACTCTACAATGGGATTGTGACGACAACCCTGCAAGTGCAGACACAATTAGACGTGTCTGCCTGACTCTCACAGTGTCACCCAGAATAAGGGGCGTGATTGAATTCAGTTTTGACATTGTCATCAAAGGTAGCACTTACATGTGGGGCGACGTTAACTGCGACAAAAAAATAGACATTCTAGATGTTGGAACAGTGGCTTTTGCCTATAACCGGTGGGCCCAAGGTCTAGATTGGAATGAAAAAGCCGACATTGACCAAGACGGAAACATAAGCATCACAGATATCGCAATGACCAGCAAGCACTATGGAAAAACCTATGCCTAGCATCGTACATAAAAAAGGAGAGGCAAGGTTTTTTCCTGATACACCTCCGATATTGAAGGCTTTGATGAGTGCGCGCCTGAAATTCTGAAAATCTTTAAGGCAACAACAAAACATACCTTGTTAGCGTGAGCGAAGCATGCCATTTGTCGTCGTGGATGGATTGAGGACGTTTTATGAATCAAGAGGGAGGGGGCACTCCATACTCTTTGTCCACGGATCCGCGGGCAATCATTCAATGTGGAGTCATCAGCTTGACTATTTTGGTGAAAGATATCATGTGATTGCAATTGATCTGATGGGACATGGAAAATCAGAAATTGCCATACATCCTTCCTCTATCACCGTTGAGCTATATGCGGACTTCATCAAAAGTTTTCTGGCAGCAGTGAATATTGAAAAGGTCACATTAGTTGGGCAGTCTTTGGGTGGTGCCGTTTGTATCAACTTTTGTCTTCTTTCTCCGGAAAAAGTGCAGTGTCTTGGACTAATAAACACAGGGGCAAAGCTCGGGGTGAATTCCACGTTGCTTTCCATGATGAGAAAGAACTTTCGTGAAGTCTTAAGAATGGGTTTCGAAAACACGCTAGGGCAAAGACATGAAAATGCCGAAAAAAGAAACACAAACTGGGTGTTGAATGAAATGTTAACGACTGATCCAGCGATTGGGCTTGCCGATTTTGAAGCCTGCAACAAGTTTGATTCTCGGCAACAACTTTCTCAAATCAATAAACCCACCCTAATTATTGGAGGAAGCAAAGACATGCTGACGCCACCTTGGTTTCAACAATACCTACATGAGAATATTGAATTTTCAATCCTAAGAATCATTGAAGATGCGGGACATTTTTCGATGACCGAAAAACCCAAGGAATTTAATGTAACTCTCTCCAAATTCTTGAAAAGACACCTTTAATGCACACGCGTGTGTGAGGTGGGGTTCGAACCCATCCAACCAACCAACGTGAACGAACATCTGATTGTGTTATTGTTTTTTTATTCTTCCCAGTAAAATGTGTGATTGCAGCAGTCGTCTCCTTGCATTAGAGTCTTCGTTCGCCTCATCTTTATCTTGGGATGGCAAGCTTTGGCATATGCGAAGTCTGGCTGACAGAACAAAACGTAACCAAGGTCAGTGGCATTAATTTCCTTAAACACTTTTGCCCACAAACATTCAGTTACGTGAAGTGTCAGCCTGTCGGGGGTCTCTT
>SMTZ1_10004754_pt1 | contig 14236 bp, 9 predicted proteins | sample DeeMarSWOR136_30_FD_25667 | JGI IMG/M metagenome (IMG submission 25667) | reverse complement strand
TCTATCCCTTTATCTCAATTGGGTTCCACTGCCATCCCTCCCCTTTCTGGATAACGTGGCCCAGATTCGGGAAAGGTGGAAAATGATGGGCGAACACGAGTGCCATCTCCATAGCTGCCTGATTAAAGATTCGGCGCTTGCTAACACCAGCCTGCTCCGGAATTGTATCGAAGTTAGGAACCCACGTCGGATGCTCCAAATGGAGAGGATGGATAACGACATCGGAGATGTGTAGTAGCTGCTCACCAGCGGAGCTGACAGACAAGGCGATATGTCCGGGTGTGTGTCCAGGAGTGGCAATCGCACGGATGCCCGGCACAATTTCAAATCCATTATCAACATAATTCAATCGCTCTCGAAGGGGTTCAAGATTGTCGCGTGCAATGCCAATCATTGGAGCTGGGGCCTTTGTTGTTGCCCTATCTGAGGTCCAAAACTCCCACTCGTCTTTTTGTATGAAGTAGCTTGCATTGGCAAACACAAGCTTTCCCATCTCATCCAATGTGCCACCGATGTGGTCTGGATGGGCATGTGTGATAATTACCACATCGATGTCGGTAGGCTGAATGCCGATCAGCTTCATGTTCGTGAGCAATGTGCCTGTAGTCGTTGTTGAATGGTCAACGTTTGGGAAAAACTTCGCTGCGTGGATCCCTATATTGCCTGCCCCGGTATCGATCAGCACCCGGTGCTCCCCAGTGTTGATAAAGAGACAAGTGTAGGGCGTGGTGATCTGTCCGAGAGGGAGGGTGTGTTGGCGCAAGGTCGCTTCGATCTGCTCCTTGGGGACATTGGCAAAAAAGCTCTCAAGTGGATAATTGAAGTTCCCGTCACTGATGGAAACACATTCGAATGTACCAACCTTAAAACGAAAGCTTCCAAAGTTCATAGTTACCCTCCTTTTCGCCTCTGCAGCTAAGTGCACAACAGGCAGGGTTTAAAATCGTCAATTACGACTTGTAATATACACCATTTTTAAACTTTGTGGAATTGCAAATTGAAGGAGTCTTCGAGAGAGAGAATTGTGAACTTCACCTGCCAAGTCAGATCTCAAGAGAGCATGACATATTCACGATTTGCGATTGAAATGTAGAAACTGGAAATTCTAGGGTAGCGCCTTTCTTATCTTGTTTGCGATAGAACTTACCATTCTTTTTCTGAACCAGCCTGTAGCTCCCTGTTCTGCCATAGAGAGCCTATCTGCCACCCCCTTTGGGAAAAGAAAGTTTTATTCACTTTTATGAATTTTTGGAAAATCTTAGATATTCCCATGGAATTTCCTAAAGCAGTCATTCCTTACACCATCAGGGATTTTGCCCATTCACACCGGGGGCGGGTTCAGAAATTTATCTTGACTATCTCCTTGAGAGTCGCATTGTCATGCAAAAAGACGGTCCGCTGGGTCTATGGTGGAGTCGCCCATTCTGCTCTCTTAAAACCAAACGTTTCTACGAACGTAGAGTCTATCTTGCCAGGGTTTCTGACAGAAGTTCTCTCAAGCGAAGAGGTACAGTCTCCAGATGTCCTTTGACCGATGACCGAGGTGCCCACGACCTAAGATGATTCCCGGAGAACCTCCCGAATCCATCCTTTGATCTCTTCTTTCTGGTCCTTCAATTCTCGGGAGCCTTCCACTTGAACTCGAATCGATTTGCTGGCCTCCCCGAAATAGAGGCTGCGGTGAGGGAAGGGGATTTCAATGCCAAGTTCGTCAAACCGTTTCTTCATTCTCCGGTTCATCTCCCGCCCCACGTACCACTGCTTGATGGGCAGGGTCTTGATTCGCGCTTTGATGATGACCGCCGAGTCGTCAAATTTATCCACGCCCAAGATCTCCAGGGGCTCCAAGATTGCCGGTCCATAATTCTCGTCCCCAATCATTTCTTCACTCAGTTCCTTGAGTACCGCAACCACGCGGTCCGTATCCTCCTTATAAGCTACCCCGACATCGAAGAGGTAATATGAATACAGATACGTCATATTCGAGAGCGAATTAATTCCTCCGTTAGGGAAGACGTGGACCGTCCCATCGAGCCCTCTCAAAACCACGGTTCTCAAGTTTACCTGTTCCACTAACCCCCCTGTTCCATTTATGATGGCCACATCGCCTACGCGGATCCGATTCTCAAAGATGAAGAAAAGGCCACTTATGATATCCCTCACTAAATTCTGGGCGCCAAATCCCACGGCCAATCCGATAATCCCTGCCCCTGCCAGTATTGGCTTGATATCAAAACCGAGTTCCGAAAGGACGGCCATGCCACCAAAGCTTGCAATGACCACCATCGCTGCTTTGCGAAAAATCCTTCCAAGCGTTGAGACGCGCTTTTCCACCTCTGCGGGAGGGGAGGTAGCAGCAGCAAGCATTCGCTTCTTGGTCTGCCCCTCCAGGTGGCCGATGATGAAGTGTGTCAATTGGATCAGAAAAATCGTCAAAATGATGATAATGGGAATGTGAATGAAAATCCTGACCCGTTCGGGATTGGTCACTATCCATTCATACAGGTCCAAACCCCAGATCGAGAGGAGCGTTAGCACAGCGAAAAGGGTGATCGCCAAATAGACCCCCGTCCCCAGATATTGCGTGTAGCGGTTGACCTGTTGCTCCAAGTCGGGGTATTTGGTCTTAACGTCATTGCTTACTTCAAAGATCTTTCTGAAGACAAAACCCCAGAGGATCCACAACCCAATGAAAAAAAGGATAGCTAAGATGCTTTCCCCGGCAGAGTAAAGGAAGTAGGTTTTGATTCTTGACAGGCCCAGAACGGAAGTGGCTACCACGAGTCCTATATAAATGATCGCGATGAGATAAATCTTTCCAGCAATATAGTTGAATAATACTTTCAGTCTGTTTTTCCAAAGTGGGTCCTCACCGCGGACTGCTAAACTGAGACCCTCCTTAATTTCTTGTTTCCACTGAACGAGAATAATGGTCAGGAGTAGAAACATTCCACATTGATAGGTCGCTGAGAGGATGGCGACCAATGAAGGCTTGTTCAAAACAGCACTGGGTGTCAGAAGAAGATAGATCCACAGGGAAAAAAGAAGAATCCTCTGGCACCAGATGATAATGTACGCGGAGAGTTCGGCTTTGAGATGCAGAAGACGCTTTTCCCTGACCTCGGGGGATAGCATAAAGTGGATAAGATATTTGATGGTGAAATAGATAATGAGAGCGAGTAAACTACGAAGAACGATCGACTCCAACCTTCTATCCATGGGAAAAAGTACCAGAGCCAGATAACCGAAGAGATAAAGACTGATCCAAGGAAGAATCTTAAAGAAAGTCGAGACGAGGACACTCGCTAACCTTTTGGAGAAAGTGAAGGGCGGTTCCCATCCGAGTTTCTGCTCCAATCGTTTTGTGTATCTGCGCAATCCAATCCAAGCGATCAATCCAGCTAGCACAGCGATGGCGAGTTTTATGAGAATTGACACCAGTTCTTCTACATGTTCATCCTTTGAGAAATATATTTTTAATTGCTGCAAGGTTTGAGGAAGGGCCTTAAGACGGGAGACAGCCCTCTTTGCTCCGGCGATGACTTGCTTTTTGTACAATCGATAGGCCTGAAAGAGATTTGTGGTTATCTCCTCTTTCTTTTCCGTTTCTGCGGTGGGTTTTTCTTCAAGCTGTTGTCTCGCCTCCAGAAGATTCTTGAGTTCGTTGGCGAGTTTACTTGAAGCCTCCGGATTTTCGAGGAGTTCGAGCACCTGTTGGATCTCTTTCGTATCCACAGCCAGTTGCTGCTGAGACTCCGCCGCTGAATTGAAGCAAAGACTGAATGAGAGCGTCATCATAATGGGGAATAAGAAAACTGGGACCGATTTCCTCTTCATCAATACCTCCATAATTTTCTCGGATTGTTTAGCTAAGATTCTCTATCGCGGTAAACCTGGCTCATGAGGTTTTAAGGTTGGTCCGCCCGGATTCTGTGAACAATATCTAAATTAATTATAGCCCATCTGATGTCCCATTGTGAAGCCTGAAATTCAAATGGGCATCGGTTCCGAATTTTGAGCCAGACGCCTCCAGTTGTTAGGGAAAGGTAAATCACTCACTCCAAAATTATTTCAAAAATCTTCATTTTCAAAAGTTTATCTGTTTACAGGACTTATTTTCCTGCATCCCAGGGCTCACCTCTGGGCCGATGCGAGACTGGCTATTCACCCCAGGGAACTCAAAGCGCCCGAGTTTGACAAAGTGGTAGATAAGTCCAAAAATTCCCTTTTGTGTATAGATCATATTGGCCGTAATCACGATTTACCTTCTTGCCAAAAGATGAGATGGTAAATGCCTATACGACTTCGGTCATCGCTATGATTAAACTTTTGATATTCATTGTCATTCGAATTATTATCGTGGGAGGAAAGATTGAAAAACCATGATTGTAAGAAGAAGCAAATACTCTGTTACACCTACAAATCAATAACAATAGGATATGGTTAGGTTTGAAGATTACGGAAACATTCATGCAGACCTGACAGACCAAAGAAGAATGAAAATTTGTCTCCAGAAGCTATGCTGAAACCGATTCTTCAAATCGACCCGCATTCTGGAGGGCATAGCCTAAAACGCAAATTTACAGAATCGCTCACTCTACTCTAAAATAGATTATTTGTTTTTTTCAGTTTTCTTTGCGTGGTGTTCAAGCTTAACTTCGTGAAAGATTTTATTCCAATTAGTTTCTCTTAATCCTTAGCTCCGGCTTCTTTTAACATTTGTATTATTCTTTTATGACCTCCTTTTTCTGCCCACTTTAAGGCTGTAAGACCGTCGCTATCTTTTTCATTCACATTTGCTCCTGCTCTCAGGAGTAATTTGACCATATCTGCATTACCTCTATAAGCCTCTCCCATCAGACATGTGCGACCCCGATTGCCTTTGGAGTTCACATCGACTCCAGCGGCTATCAAGGTTTTTGCTATGCCGAATTGTCCCTGTTCCAGCGCGAAATCTAACGCGGTGTTACTAGTGTCGGTCTTTGCGTTAATGTCCGCACCTTTGGCAAGGAGTTTCTCCACAGTTTCTTTAGGCCCATACCAGGCTGCAAACATTAAAGATGTGGTTCCTCCTTTTGCTTTAGCATTGACATTAGCTCCTGCTTCCAACAAAACACTCACTGTATCAACATGCTTAGAAGCACATGCTCGCATCAATGGGGTTAAGCCATCTTTGCCGGTCGCATTAACAGAGGCACCTTTCTCTATCAATAGTTTTGCAATTTCACGGTAGCCTTTTAATGCCGCCAACATCAGAACCGTACCAGTGTTGTCTCCAGAATTTGCATCGGCCCCTTTTTCAAGGAGACCCTTAACCTTTACGATATTCCCTTCGGCTACGGCCTTGAATAATTCATTATTTAGATTGGGTTTGTTAGAGATCTGGCTAGTGATTTTGAGGCTATTAATTACAGCAAATACCGGCTGCAAGTCAATCTTATCAGCACCGATATCTGTGTGAAGATCAGCGAAAAGAAAGCAGTAAAATGCGTGTGTTTCTTTAAAGTTATCAGGAAAATATAAATAGAGTACGGCAACTTCTCGATAAGGTTTGTTTCCTATTCTCATTCTCTTTTTATAGCTCATGGAATAGACTTTTTTCTCACCAATGGTACTAATTTCCTTGTTCACATCCTCGAGTGTGTATACACTTTTTTTGACTCCTTCCTCTATCATGGCTTTTTCTTCGCCGTTCCTGAAATCATTGGCCACTTGTTCTTCGCTTAGATGCCAAATATCAGGGCTTATCTTGTTTTGGAAAACCTGGATTGAAACACCACGTTCCTCCGTGGCTATTTTTTTCAAGAATTTAACCATCCCCTTTTCTCTGGCTAATTCAAACTTCCAACCCTCCCCAGGTGGTACTTCAACCGAATAACTACCCATATCAATGATACGTCTTCCACTCCCGCTCTGTATCTCGGGAGTAGTTGCGCAGGAGAATAAAGATATTAATAAGATTAATAATAAGGCCTCAATGGATTTATCTATCTTATTTTTCATAACATGGCTCCTTGAATTTTGAATAAGGTCCGCGCTTTTGACGGATATTTTGCTCTCCTGCATTTTCCTCAACTTTATAAATTTGTTTCTTTAGCTAGATCCAACAATTTTATGCTTTTCTCTTCGTTGGCTATTTCGGGGATATAGGTTTCTTAATAAGATGCTCCAGTGCTAGATTTACTGCCTTTGAATTCCTTCCTTCGTCAACAAATAACATATCCCGAGGAACAGGCACAAACTTCTTAATCCCAGATATCTTGGCTAACACTTGAATGCCACCGCCATCGATGTATAGAGCCGCCCCATTGATATCTCTAATGGTAACTGACAAAACAAGGGCTGGAACGGTACCACTAGTCCTTATGAGAAGGCCCTTAAGAAACGCCTTTGTAATAGGTTCGACCGATTCAGAGGTTCCCCACCAACTTGCCATGCCGTCAGCCCATTCAGCTGCAACAACATCAATGGATGGATAGAGAAAAGCATCTACTTTGAATTTTGCACATAATTCCCTACACGTTAACTCATGAGGGCTCCCCATCTGATCGGTCATCCGTTTATAGATCTCAGAGTACTCTTGCGATGGTATTGTCAAAAATCCTGCATCACGTAACTTATCTCCAATCATTGATTCAAACTTAATCTTGACTGGTTCTGGATCTTGAAGGTCGGAAGGGACTATAATAGGGACTAAAGCGATCACCTTTGTCTTGGCGAAGAATTGTTCTTGAGAAACCTTGAATGGATTATACGGGGTTGCGCAGCCTGTTATGATTAAGATGACCATTAAACTTCCGACTAAGAATGATCGTCGCAACATGGTTGATTCCTCCTTTCTTACAGATTGTTTACAGGTATTAAGGGCTCAATATCGTAAAAAATCATATAAGATTCTTTCCTCAGCAGCTCGGCCATCTTATTTTCCAAAAAAATCCGCCGCTTTCCGCCCCCTCCTCACGAAGGGTTTGGCTTTATCGTGATTAAGTCTTTTATTACTGAATTTTTTTCTTTGGGAGGCCTTTAAAACACTCAAGTCAGAAAGGAGAGTTGATAATGCCGATGGAACTGACTTTGAAGAGGAAAATTCTAAATTGTATAGGAAAGCGTTTGAAGGTCTTCCTCAATCCACCACCCCCTTGGGAAAAAGAACGTTTTGTTAAGGTTGTATGATTAATAGTACAAAAAATGAATCTTTTGTCAATACGTAAAATGAGATTGTGAAAATTATCTTTTTAAGGATTACCCTTTGAAAGCCTGTATGGAGGAGTGATTTTCAAAAATCACGAGTACAGGAAGAAGTCCTCGGTGAAATGAAAAATTCGGACCCTCAGCCAGATTTTGAGGAGTACACCTACCACTCTTCAAACCAAGGTGACCTTAAAAGTTAAGTATTAGTGGTAGAAATATGCATAAAAAAGGCAGAGTCTTTTTTTACTGACCCTGCCTTTGAAAAAACCTGAATCAATCTAATATATACCGAGATTGGGGACTGTAAAGCATAAAGAGCCGTCTGTGGTTATATGGCGACTGCAATTAACGGCCCTTTATGGCACTTCAATTATACATCTCACGGAGAACGGCTATGCATTGACCTAATCCCTGGGTCTTATAGGCCTCCTGATATCCATCAGGGTCAACAATTCTTATCGCCCTGCACATGCACCACTCCATACTATGTCCTGACTCCTCCACACAAGTTTGGAGATAGCTTACGCACTGTCCCAGGTTCTTGGCGTAGACCGCAATCGCAACTTCTACCTCCTTACACAGCTTGGATGCTTCTCTGCGTTCCTCTTGTGCAAAGACACAGAATGGAATTCCGATAAAGAATGTGACTACCATTGTCAATATGACCAATTTCTTCATTGTATCTCCTCCTTTTATGGTTAATCATTTCGAAGTGAATTTAGAGCTATGGCTGCAATATTAATGCCGCCTTAATGCCTGTCAAAGGGGCTTAAGTTGAATCAAATTGATTAAAATGGATAAGTCACACCTTGGTAATTCTTAAAAAGATGACAGACATTTTGTACAAGGAAAAAATCGTTCGATAATCTTTCCAGGTTTCGTTTTTAGAAATGTCTGCTTTTTTACAATATCGGCTTTTTATGGACTTAAACTAATAATTTCTGATTGAAGTGGCGTATCGGAGCATAAAATTACAAAACAGCATTACAGGAAGCAAGAGGTAAGAACGGGGTTGCAGACTCCACCTAATCATCATTGAATGACTTACCAGTCTCTCCACAATATGGGAAAAAGATCGCCTTTTATTTTTTGGAATATTAAAGAGAGTAATAACAATGCCAGATGTAATTTCACGTCCTTGGATTCTTAAGACATTCTAATCACTTGTTTTCTAAATTGAACTTAATCTTTATTAGAACTTTTTAAAAGAATTTTAGTAGCTAGCAGTGAGTAATTTTTATCATAAGTTGAGAAATTTCACTCACCTGAAATTGAGCTCCCACTTACCTCAGACAGTTGGCGACATTTGATTCTCTGTAATTTGCATTTCTTAATTCGGATCTTTTGGCATTTTCTATTGTATTCCAATCCTCTCAATTCTTATTGGCACTCTACTCCTCCCGAGATGCTTCAACTCGTCTCCGACAGTTTGAAAAAATGAATTCAATGAAAATAAGCACTTATTTGGTGGCTGCCCCGAGATCGGGTGCTTTGGCCTTGTTAGCCCTTCACGATTGCACCAGCAGCGTTATGCACGACGATCGGCGTATCGAAGAACTGGCTCTTCGGCTCGCTGCCATACATTTCTTTGATCATTTTCCGGAACTCCTCTCCGTGCCACTTTTCCGCGTGGGCCTTTTCTTTCCACAGATACACGCCACCTGCGATACGGTTTCTCACATCGACTAGATAGTTTTTTCTGATCAGATCTGGATTGGCCCTCCAGCTTGTCGCGGTCCTCTCGCAGTTAGCAACGACGTCTTCGTGTGTCATTCCATCGGGAAGTGTGAACATTACGATTTCGGTGATCATACGAGTTCCTCCTTTTGCTGCGGCTGCATTGGGACGCCCAACCAGGGAAATCAGCCGCTGCATAACATTATTTTTTAAGCTTATCCTACATTTTCGTAACTCTTAATTTGCTGAAGGCTCTTTTCTACTCAAAAAGGGTTAAATTCGGTTATTCCTTCATCTTCTCGGTTTTTAAAGCCCAATAGACTTTCTCGGGCGTCAACGGCAGATGGTTCACCCTCACTCCAATGGCGTCATAGACTGCATTGGCCACAGCTGCCGCAGTGGGAATCGTGGCCGGCTCTCCGATCCCCCTGATATCCTCTGGACTCCTTGCATTTTCTTTTTCAACGATCACCGGGACGATTTCTGGAACGTCCATCATAGTAGGCAGACGGTAGTCAAGAAAGGACTCGTTGAGGACCTTTCCGTTTGAGAAGATAACTTCTTCGCTCAGACCGTATCCCAATCCCATTGCCACACCCCCTTGAATTTGACCTTCAATGCCCGCTCTGAATACTGCTTTGCCAACATTGTGAGCAGCAACAACCTTTAAAACATCAACCTTCCCGGTGGTCTTGTCTACTTGCACTGCAACGGCCTGGGCACCGTATGCAAAAAAGGGTCTGCTTGGCGCCACAGGGCTCTCAACAAACTCTGGGTTGAAGGGTGGATTTGGGGTGGTATTGGTCCCAGTTGCGACCACTGGGCCACCCTTGACTACAGTCAATAGATGTACGGCCTTGGCGATTGGAATCGCGACTTCAGGACGCTCACTCACATAGATCCTTCCGTCACCAAACTTCAGAATCTCTCTCGGAGCCTCGAGATGATGTTCGGCAAAGGCTAAGAGTTGCTCCTTCACCCCATCGATGGCCTGGTGGACAGCCACACCCATCGCTCGCGTAGTCCGACTTCCTATAGCGCCAAAGTCGAAGGGGCAGGTATCCGTGTCACCGCTGATGACCCTGATGCGTTTTAGCGGAATTCCCAATTCCTCTGAAACCAGTAAGGCCATCGCTGTATCGGAACCGGCACCTATCTCAACAGAGCCCATGGAGAGGATGGCCGTCCCATCCTCGTTGAGCCTCACCGTGGCGCTTGAACCGCCACCGGGCATGCCCCAGAAACCACCTGCCACACCGACGCCGAGTGCTTTTCCCTCTTCTGCAACTGGCAGGACAGTCAGATGCTCTTCCATATATTTTTTCAGTTGCGCAAGTGCTTCCTGATAACCGCCCTCCGCCAGCACCTGCCCAGTTGCGGTCAAATCATTGGCCTTTAGTGCGTTTTTCATCCGCAGCTCGATGGGGTCCATGCCCAGCTTGCGCGCGATCCTGTCCATCTGGGTTTCTGCCGCAAAATGGGCTTGCGGTGCTCCAGGACCCCTGCACGGGCCACAGGATATCTTGTTGGTATAGACGCAGATGCCCTCAATGGAGAGATTGGGAATGTTATAAGGGCCGGCAATGAGCAATACGGCATTCGAAGTGGTGAGGGGGCCGAAATAGGCGTAGGCTCCGGTATCCACTTTTATTTGCGCCTGCCTGGCGAGTAGCGTACCATCCTTCTTCACCCCAGTCTTGATCGAAATTTCCATGGCGTGGCGGGGAGTGCCCGCTAAAAAATCCTCCTTGCGGGTCATTTCAACCTTAACCGGCCTCTTGGTCTTTAGGGCCAGCATGGCCACAATCGGTTCGATGGAAATCTCGCCCTTGCCTCCAAAGCCACCCCCAATTCTGGTCCCTGTGACCCAAATATCGGACATCGGCAGGCTTAATATCTCAGCGAGCCCTGATCGGATATTGAAAGGACGCGCTGTGCAGCACCATACATGCAGTCTGCCATTGTGATCCACCTCGGCTAGGACGGCCCTTGGTTCGAGAGGAGCCTGATGAACCACCGGCATGGTATACCTATCCTCAAATATTTCGTCACTCTCTGCAAAGCCGCTTTTTATGTCGCCCTTTTTTATTCTGGTCTGAAGGCAGATATTTCTCTCCCGATTAAAGGGCATTTTGGAAGTATACTCCTTGAACTTTTCATGGATGAGAGGTGCATTGGCATCGATGCTGTGATCAAAGTCAAAGACAGCCGGAAGCTCATCAACCTCCAACTCGATGAGATCTAGTGCTCGTTGGGCTGTCTGTACATCAATGGCGGCCACGGCTGCCACAGGCTCACCAATATAACGGATTCTATCCCTTGCCAGAACTACTTCGTCTTGGATCAAGAAACCAGTCCTTATGTCCGGGAAGTCCTGGGCTGTTATCACAGCTGCAACACCTGGAATGGGCCGTGCCTTTTCGGTCTTTACCTTCCTGATGCGGGCATGGGGTATTTGGCTACGAAGGATCATTCCAGTGAGCATACCTTGGCGTTTCATATCACCGGTAAATGTGGCATTGCCAGTCGTCTTTTCTGGGGCTTCCAATCTCTTAACTTCAGCGGTTGTTGTCAGCCTTTCTTCCTTGTGAGAATAGCGACTCGCCGCCGCTTGAATCGCTTGGACGATCTTGCTGTACCCGGTACACCGACAGAGATTTCCTTGCAAGTATTGGCGAATCTTTTCAGGGGTTGGGTTTGGGTTTTCGTTCAACAGGGCGACTGCTGTTAAAATCATACCTGGAGTACAAAATCCACACTGAACAGCGTTGTAATCGACAAAGGCTTGCTGTAAAGGATGAAGTTTTCCGTCCTGGCTTAACCCCTCGATGGTGGTAATGTCTTTGCCTGCGACCTCTGAAACAAGAATCAAACAAGAATTTACAGGTTGACCATCAATCAACACAGTGCACGCACCACAGTCACCGTGATCGCATCCCCTCTTGGTGCCCGTAAGGCTTAATTGTTCTCGCAAGAACTCTAATAGAGTTTCGTTTCCATGTGCGGAGGATCGTACTTTCTGGCCGTTAATCCTCACTTCAATAGACTGCTTCATTCCTTTTTACCCTCCGTCAGACCCTTTGCTTGGCGATAGGCAGCGAGCAAGGCTTGTTCGCAGAGTTCCCTGACCATTTCCCTGCGGTACCCGGCACTAGCTCTATGATCCGAGATCGGTTTGCAGGATTGAGCGGCCTGTTCTGCAGACTCCCGGGCTGCCTCAAGACTGAGCACTCTGCCTTCCAATAGCCTTTCGGCTGATGGCACCCTGATCGGTGTAGGGGACACTGCGCCCAGGGCAATGCGCGCTTTGATGATCTGGTCGCTTCCGCCCAGCTCAAGTAGAACTGCCACACCAACAAACGCTAAGTCCATCGCATTCCTCGTGGAGACCTTGTAGTACACAGATCCCTGGCGGTTGCCGGTCAGGGGAATCTTCAGACGCGTGAGCATCTCACCGTGGCTCAAAACTGTCGCTCCGGGCCCCAGAAAAAACTCGTCCAGCCCAACAACTCTCGTTCCTGTCTTTCCACAGATCACGGCTTGCGCATCCAGGGCAAGAAGAGCTGGGGCCGTTTCAGCGGCGGGGGAAGCGTTGCAGAGGTTTCCCCCGATCGTAGCCCTGTGCCTTACCTGAACAGAACCCAGCTTAGCCGCAGCCTGAGCCAGTAGTGGCACCTTCTTCAACGCAGACGGAGATGTTTCTAAAGTCCTGACACATGTGAGAGCACCAATGGAGAATTCATCTCCTGAGATCGCCAACCCGCCCATTTCATGAACGCCCTTCACATCGATGATGCACTGCGGTCGTATCTTTCCTTCCTTTATCTGGACCAATAAGTCCGTCCCCCCAGCCAAGTAAACCGAGGTTCCCTTTGAGGCCAAAGCCGCATCTATAGCACCTTGTAAACTCTGGACCTTTTGGTAGTCGAAGGACTGCATTCATAACCTCCAGACTTATATTTTCCACCTCTTTAGAGCTCTGAATGTAACAAAGGCTTATCGGACAATTTCCTATTGCCAAACCTCCTTGGGGAAACCACCAACATACTTGCCAAACAAGAATAACACATTTCCTAGATATAAACATTTTTTTGGACCTGTCCATTATCAGATTATGGCCATACATTGTATCTCTCACAAACTCGGTCACGCCCTTGATGTGTTCGTCTCTTAAGGGATTGAGATGGATCGAAAGAGGAGCTCTCCAAGATAGGAATCTTCTTTACAAAGTATAAACCAAGACAGACGTCCAAATGAAATGATAAAATCTAGCTTTTGGTTTGCTTAAATTTAGGAATAACGAAGTTGTATATCTAGCAAAATAGACTACAAGAGATGAAGGAAGGTCTTTGGGCTAGTATTGCAGGTAACGATGACTAAAGAGACTGCCGATTAAAGAGTAGATTTTTAGAGAAGAAAACGAATGGATGAAAAACCCTCCCGGTCTTATATTTCCTTTAAGGTCACATTTTTAGGCGATTTCTCGATTTCATCAGAAATGTTTTTGAGAAACACAGAGATTTTTTCTGCTTCACCAGATGAAGCAGGAGGGAGATCTCCGCTTCCAATTCGCTCATACATATCGAGGGCCGATTTCACTGTGATATCCTCAATCGTCCTCCCAGGTTGGAAGCCAGTTTCGTGGTTTGATCCTTTTGTTGTTTCAACTAACACTCATTAATTCATGGAGTAACCGGCGAACGAAACGAACCGGAATTTCCAAGGTCTGTGCAATCTGGTTAGCACTTAAAGGTTTTTCACCTTGAGCAAACCTTTTTACAAGAAGATGAAAAATTCTAAGGACGAGAATTTTTCTTGAAGAAATACTGAGCTTGGAATAATCTGGATTGAAGCCATAGGTTTCTGTATTCTCATAGGCAAAAGCGATTTCTGCCCCAAATAGAACAATCATCCAGCTCAATTGAATCCATATTAAGAGAAGAGGGAGAGCAACGAGACTGCCATAGATGGCACCGTACTTAGCTACACCGACCTGAAAGATAACATAAAGCCATTGAACCACTTGATAAATAACTGCTGCAGAGATGCCAGCTAAAAGGCCCGATCGGAAAGGAATTTTTGTATTCGGCATGACTATATAAAGCATAGTGAATAAAAAACACATGGAAACATAGGGGAGAAATTTTAGAAGGAATAGGATTGAAAAGCTGAAGGTTCCTACAAAGGCCATTTTTTGGACAATCAATTTGATCTGACTTGAAAAGAGGACGGTCAGACTGCTTGAGATGATAAAAAGAATAGGAGTGAGCACCATGACAGAAAGATAATCACTGAATTTTCTCACAGGTGATCTCGATTTCTTTATCTCCCAAATGGCATTGAATGACTCTTCAATTTTCCCGAGAAT
>SMTZ1_10007094_pt1 | contig 14242 bp, 12 predicted proteins | sample DeeMarSWOR136_30_FD_25667 | JGI IMG/M metagenome (IMG submission 25667) | reverse complement strand
CCGGACTGTGTATCTCTTCGGGGGCTGGGCTTCCGGGATCGGCTCCTCCAACGACCGCCGTCTTTGATGTTCTGGCCAGTCGCTCTTGGTGTAGCCTCTGCGTGTCAGAATTTTTTGACGCATACTGTCTTTGTGATTAGCCCACACGCGCAGCTTCTGCCTGCCGTTAGGACCGGGAACAGCCAGGTGCTTCTCAGCGAGGGTTATCATTTCCTCCTCCAGTTCTGGTGTTTGAAAACCAGGATGGACCTGCAAATACACTTCACCTTTGCCTTCCGGGTTCAATACGGCTGCAATCTGTCTGTCAGCTGTCTCCCAGATGAATATAACCTCTTCCAGCGGGAAATGAGCGATGTTTTCATTGCCGTGCCACCGCCAGTAATCGAACCGGGCAACGTGCCAGCTCAGTTCCTGTCTGTCATTTAAGAGGAACACCTGGCGCAAAAACTCCCGGATTCGCCAGTAGTCCCCCTCATCCTGATACATGCACATGATTAGGTCCATAATTGCACCTCGTTACCTTTTGATTTTGCTCTTTAAATAGATTTTTGGGACATGTCCCCACATACATCATCTTCTTCGGACCAGATCCTTTTTACAGACTTTTTAAAAAAGAAGGAAGATGCACAGAAAGAGACAGTAAATATGAGATTGGTACATAGGATATGGGAGTGCAGATGAAGTTTTTGAAAAGCGTAGAAAGTCAAAAACTACAAAACCAGGAAGAGGAACAAAACATTGTTTTGTGAGTATGACTCGAACAGGCTGCGAGGTAGTGCAAATAGCAAATAGCAGGGTTTTGACACTCAGAGCACTTTTTGCTTCTGTCTTCTGCTTCAGGCCCAACCTAAGCTTAGATCCTGATTGCATACTTTAGAGATGGTAGTAAACCTCCAGCTCATAGGGATGTACTTTCCTTCTGTAGTGGGCCCATTCTTCTGCTTTCAGAGCAACCCAGTTGTCTAAAGCATAATCTCCCAGTGCTTTTCTCACCAGTTCTGAGTGTTCTACCTGGTGGAGAGCTTCACCCAGACTTCCCGGCAGTTCAATAATACCCTGTTTCTTTCTTTCCTGGTATCCCACATCGTACAGATTTTCTTTCTGGGGAGGTTCCAGTTCCAGGTTCTCTTCAATCCCTGCTAACCCTGCGCGTACTAACACTGAAAGAGCCAGATACGGGTTGCACGCTGGATCAGCGCATCGTATTTCAGCTCTGGTAGCCTTCTCCCTGTTCTTCAATGATAGGGGGACTCTGATCAAGGCAGAACGATTTACCACTGACCAGGACACGTAGGTAGGAGCTTCGAAATTGGGAATTAACCTCTTGTAGGAGTTAACCCATTGGGCCAGAATGCCGCAGAATTCTCGTGCATATTTCAACTGCCCTGCAATGAACTGCTGTGCCATCTCTGAGAGTCCGTATTCCTCTTCAGGGTCAAAAAAGAGGTTTTTCCCTGTTTCATCTGATAAGCTCTGGTGAATATGCATGCCAGAACCGTTCACCCCTTCAATAGGTTTGGGCATGAACGTGGCTACCATACCGTTTTCTCCTGCTATGAATTTGACAATCCACTTGTACAATAATGAGAAATCTGCCATGTTCAGAGCTTCTGCATAGTTCAAATCAATCTCGTGCTGGGAAAAGGCTGATTCATGATGGGAGTATTCTGCTTCAATCTTTGTCTGCTTTCCCAGATCAGATAAGACTTCAATAATGCGTTCTCTCACCTTTTCTCCCCGGTCCCTATAAGGTGAAGCAAAATACCCTCCTGCATCTGTTGTCTGAGCAAAGCCATCTCTTTCAAACATGAAAAACTCTAACTCAGGACCCACATTGTAGGTGAACCCATTCTTTCTGGCATACTCCAAATTTTTTTGCAGAATGTACCTGGAATCACACGGATGTCTGGTCAGGCTGCCATTTCTTGGTTCATAGATATTACACAACACCCGTGCAACTCTACTCCCAAAGGGTAGTTCTACAAATGTGGATAAATCTGGTTTCACCACCAGATCACTTTCTTCTACAGGGTTCATTCCTGTCACAGAAGATCCATCAAAACTCAGTCCCTCCTCTAATGCTTTCGGGAAGATCTTTATAGGAATTTCAAATTGTTTCAACTCTCCCAACAAGTCAGCAAACTGCATCTTGATCAAGAGGATGTTCCTCTCCTGGCAGTACTTCAAAACATGGTCTGGCTGGTGCATATTAATATTGGACAGTGCTGTATATAAAGGTTTCTCCTCACTTTGAGTAATTCAAGAAAAGTATGTATTTTCTGCCATTTTCGGAAATTCACCAAATCATTCTGAGAAGATCTGTCCCTGGAATTTGTAGACTGTAGTTTCTTTGTCCAGCCAGCAGTCTGGAGGTAACCCTGCTTTTACGCAGGTCTGGCACAAAAATTCCTCTGCATCCCACTCCCATTCCACAGGCACCTGGGGAAGTAAGATCCCTTTGAAGATCCCCTTTTCTACTATGAGGCCGTCTTCTCCAACCTTGACATTCTCAGGAGCTGGTACAACTTCTTCTGGCTTGGTCAAAACAGTCACTTCCACCTCAATGTCAGACATTTCCTCTGCAGTAACTGGTGGAAACCGAGGATCACGCACAGCTGCAGACACTGATGAATCCAGCAAAGCAGCTATCAAAGGGTATACTGGTTCAGGATACCCAATGCACCCTCTGAGGGCTCCATGCTTTTTGAGTGTGACAAAAACTCCCCTCTTTTCCTGAAATTCAGAAGGGATATCCATGTTGTCTGTAGATAACATTTCGTGATGAGTCAGGTAGTGCAAGATGTTCTCTCTTGCAATTGAAAGCAACTTGCGGCCTTTTTCTTCTGTATGCATACGTTACCTTTTACAGGATGTATAAAAGGTTAGTGATGCAATGCGGTAATACAACACTTCAACAAAAACTACAAACACTTGTAACCTTTGATAAATCCAACACATAATCCAGCAGCAAACAAGCTGGAAGGGAGTTGGCTCCGCTGAGAGGCCTCAGTGTTTGAGAAGAAGGTTATGGGGGCAATGGTTTGTTGAGCCTCGGGGGGATTTACCCTTCCAACCAATACCTTCCGTCTATGTTATAACAATGTTATTGGAATATATAAAGCTTCCGGATTTGAAGATTTCGCAATATTGGTGAATTTTGACTGCGAGTTTATCTCAAAAAAGAAGGATTTTATCTCTAGATTACTGCTTTTCTTTTAAATTGTCAGAAAAAGTCTAGAATTAAGAATAAAGGTAAAATAATTATATCTGCTTCAGGCGGACACACAGTGTTACACTACCTGAACGTATACAACAGCCTTTGCAGAAAGAGATGGAGTACCACCCAATTGGTCAGAATATTCTATCTTCTGAAATCATTAATTTCAATCTGAAATCTTTGAGATAAAAACGGATTATCCAATACAGGTACCCCAGTTGAGACGCATTTTTCTGCTGGTCTACCCAAACCTTATAAAGCTCCTCTAAAGGTTACACCATGAATCTCACCCAGGTCCTCACCGATGTGCTGCTCCCCATCTTTTTAATCTTCGGAGTGGGGTTTCTGCTGGGGAAAAAGAAGAATCCAGAACCCCGACCCATTGCACACGTGAGTATCTTCGTACTTTTACCATCTCTGGTTTTTATCTCGTTCGTAGAAAGAGATGTACTAGAAAGCCTGACTGTTACAGGAGTGTACATTGTTGTATTCACAAGTATTATGTATGTGCTCTCTGTGGCAGTGTGCAGAATTCTGAAATTTTCAAGAGAATTAGAAAGTGGCTTCTTGCTGGCTGTTCTCTTTACAAATTCTGGTAATTATGGTGTTCCTCTGTGTACGTTTGCTTTTGGTGAGGAGGGTATGGTCAATGCTCTGGCTTACATGATGTATGGTTCTGTCATCATGTATACGCTGGCCGTATTTATTGCGTGTAGAGGGAAATTAAATGTGGGAGAATCTTTTACCAATATTTTTAGAATACCGTTGATATATGCAGTAGTGCTGGCCATTTTATGCAGTTATTTTGCTGTGGATGTGCCTTCTTTTATTAGTGCTCCTGTGGGGTTGTTGGGTTCTGCTGCTATTCCTGTGGCCATGGTCCTCTTAGGGATTCAATTGGCACGCACCAGTATGCACAGAGAGTACAAGCCCTTGTTGCTGGCAAATGTGCTCAGGTTGTGTCTTTCACCTTTCGTAGGGATTGCACTCACCCACGTCATGGGGGTGGAAGGGTTGTTGAGGAGTGTACTGATATTGGAAAGCTCAATGCCTACAGCTATCAATTCAGCTTTAATTGCTATAGAATTTGATGCAGAGCCTGGGTTTGTCTCCAGTACAGTATTTGTGTCAACGATTTTGAGCATTTTCTCACTGGCAGCTCTTTTAGTGTATTTGACATGATTGTATATTGCAGAATGGGTTCCTTCTGATTTTTGAGAGAGGAAAGTATCACAAAGAGTGTCACACTTTTGATTGTGAATCTGAAAATTTTTTTTACTAGATTACCTTGTTCTCAAAATAATGGCTTTCAATAATAGGAGTATATTATGGGACATAAAGATAGTATTTAAACTATTTTGGAGATAATCGCAATCAATAAAAAAGGCTAAATTTGTTGTCATAAAAATTTATGACAACAATTCATACAAAATAAAAGAGAAAAGCCGATAATCTGTAAAGAGAAGAGCAGTATATAAATCTTTCTATTGTGATAAATTTCGTGGCCAGTAGAAATAAAAAGAAACAAACGAATACCTAAAACCTTATGCCCGTTGTCATAAAAATAGGGTGAAATTCAGGTAGATTACATAGTTGTGTTTACCTGTTACCTGTACAACAAACCGAAAAGACTGGAAACCCCATAGTATGAATGTTTATAAGCTGCCTTTCCATACAGTAATGATGAGAAGAGTACTGGTGCTTTCATTCTTTTTAGGTATTGTCCTTTCTTCTGCTATTCTGGGTTATCCTCCTTTGTACTACGTATATTTAGTTCATGAAGTCCTCTTGATTATTATCCTTTTTTGGTTCATCACCACTGTAACCCTAAAAAAATACTCAATACTTCTGGAAAATGTTACATTAGTATTTCTCTTTTTCTTTCTGGTGCTCTTTCCTGTTAACGAGATGTTGGCACCTGACTATGAGTCCTGTTTTTCACAGAGTCCGCTCCCTCACGTGGAGTATTTAGCAGGAGAAATTGGAGAAAGGCCGTATTTCAGTGAAAATGAGAAAAAAGCAGCAGCATACATTCGGGATACCCTTACAGAGAGAGGATTTTCACCAGGGTTAGATGATAATGTCATTGTTTTCATAGAAGGAAAGAAAGAGGACACAGTGCTGTTCTGTGCCCATTATGATACAGTGGAAGGTTCTCCGGGAGCAGATGATAATGCTTCAGGTGTTTCAGTTTTACTGGGGCTGGATGTTCCTGAAGCACCGGAATACACTATAGGGCTGGTATTTTTTACTGGTGAGGAAGCAGGGTTAGTGGAATCAAGATATTTTGCTGATGAATTCGAGAGAGATATTGTAGGTGTCATCTGTGTGGATACTGTAGGTGTGGGAGAAGATTTACACATTTCTTCTTTGAGAGAGAAAAGGTTCACCTCTTTTTTTCTTTCACAGGTCGTGCATGGGTTATCTGATACTGGTGTTCCCTCAATTGGTCCTTTGTACAGTGATCACGTTCCATTCATAAAGAAGGGGATAAGAGCTGTTGGGTTAACCAGATCTACAGATCGGCAGTACCCCCACATTCATTCTGAGAAAGATTCTACTGTTGATGAAGAGAAGTTGATAGAAACTGGTGAGACTGTACAGGAAGTGTTGGTCCACTTTTCATACTCGGAAACCCCTTACCTGTTTGTGTATGAAGCTCTGGTTATTGCAGTTGTTATATCTGAGGGGTTAGTTCTTGCAGTTCAGAAATTACTGAATCGAATAATGGGCACAAAAATGAAATCGAAAACGAATACAAAAGAGAGAGGTTAACCTGTGACACTTTCAAGGAATGCAATAACTTCTTGGTATGCGCGTAGTGCATTGAGTGCAAATATGTTGGCTGCTATGTAGTTTCCGCCAGCAAAGGAGTTTTTCGCAAGAGCCAGGAATTGATCACCTTCTTCAATGAGTTTCTGGCAATCAGATGTATCAGCACCTGAAAGGGCAGAGAGTACAGTTTGAATCTGGTTCTGAAGGGCTTCTGCTTTTAATATTCTGTACTGTGCCAAAGGCTGCATCTGTTGGTTTGGTGTTGTCAGATTGTCTGTGATTGCTGGAATAAGAGGATATACATTGTTTGAAACGAGATATGTTCTTCCAAAATCTCCATCATAACCATCCCAGGTGATATAGCAGTTTCCTTTGTGATCTAAAGCTATCTGGGGGTGGTGGTTACCCCAGGTTACATTGTCTGGGTGGGTAGATATTTTCTGGACTGGTCCAGGAATACCAGATGAGTCTATTTTCACCCAGTACACTTCATAATCATGTCCATCAGACCCCCACCACACAACATAAGAGTTCCCTGCAAAATCTACTGCAATCTGGGAAATCCAGTCATCATTATTAACATTGTCTGGGTGGGTAGATATTTTCTGGACTATCCCAGGTACACCAGCAGAATCTATTTTCACCCAGTACACTTCCCAGTCATGTCCATCATAACCACTCCACACGACACCAGAATTTCCTTGAGAGTCTATGGCAACCTGTGGACTTGGATGGTCCCAGCTTCCATCAATTGGATGGGTAGAAATTATTTGGAGTGTCCCTACAATACCTGATGGACTTACTCTCACCCAGCATATCGTCCACTGGTGTGCTAGAGACCTCTCCCACACAATGGAAGAAATACTTGAAGTACTCACTGCAATCTGAGGATATTTGTCAGAGAACCACCCATCGCCCGGGTCAGTGGAGATTTTTAAGACAGGATTCCAGCTTGACGCAGTGAACCCTGCGGTTGCCAAGAAAAGAAGGGTTAACCCCGAAATTTTTAATTTTTTCATCTTCTTTCCTCCTCTCGAAATTTACGAATTATATATTTATCAGCATCATCGTTAATAAGGTTTTTGTTTCAAAACTTCAAAGTAGTACATCTCCATTCAGTTAATGCTGGATTTGGGACAATTTTTAAAATCTACCAGGAATCATTGAAATATATGCAATGTTACTTTGAATCGGATCATTCATGGCTAGAATTAACATACACTGGACATATCAGAACCTGAAGAAAGATAGTAACCCACAAAGGGATAAGCGTACGAACAGTTAAATCTTTTGCACAGATGCAGGAATCAGGAATTTGTGCGATTTGAGCCTGCACGTGTGGGGATGGGTCGTTGAGCCGACTTTCAAAAGAAGGGTGCAGGTGGTGGCCATGGGGCCACTGCCATGAGGTGACAAAGTCAACGTGTTCAATTGAACATATCTGGTTGTACGTATGAAAGAACTCATAGTTTCCAACTGTGTTAGTATTTGCATTCAAAGAAGCTACATAGCCTAATCTGTGCTGGTGGGCTAAAGCAGCTTCCTCTCTGAAGAACTGTACAGGATCATTCGAAGGAGAGTGAGCATGGTTGTACTGTCCGCATGCAAAGTCTGCGTGAGGCACGTCCATCATGTATAGGGCAGGTGATGTGGAGCCAACCCTCACATTCTTGAAGTGAGATTTTATCAATGAAAAGACTTCTCCGAGCTGCTGTGTATCAACTTGAAAGTCATGAGGGTATCCTTTGGGGTTATGGGGTTCATCCATGAATCTGATCCCCCATACAGTGCCATCATTAATAAAAGGCCGGATAGAGTCTACTACATCAAAAAAAGGAGTTAATTCTGCTAAAACAGAATTCATATCAATATTTCTGTTACCATCAAGGTAGGTTTTAGGGTCCACCCTTCCTAAAGTGAGAATCAGGGTAACATTATGGTCCTGGGCTACCTGTAAATCATTGAGTAACTGTTGGGCTCCTTTTGTACCACGGTAGTATTTGATGTGTCCTGTCATTCCTTTATAGGTTAGGTATTCATTTGGGGTATACATTGCTCCCCAGGGTATGGAGCTGTAACCTTTCTCAGCAGACTCTTTGATGGGTTCTTCAGGAGGTGGATTATCTAATGTGCAGCCCATTACAATGGTTAAAGCTACCACAATAGAGAGTGACCACCTGTTGAATTTCTTCATACTGTACAGTAACTGCCAGCAATTATAATCTTTTTCAACCTTTATCTGCGAATCTAAAAGAGACTTGTAACTATTGCTGTACTGTTTCATCACATTTTAACTAAACAAATACTGATACATACATGTTGTCATACGTATAGGGAAATTCTACATGCCATCCCACTTCATGCAGAATGGGTGTAATAATACTATTTCGTGCATAGTTGCGCTTCTGATTAGGAGGAAGCTCAAAAATGTGTCCCCATGCTTTCCACGCTACAAGAGGATTTCCAGTGTCACGTAATACTGCATTAGCTAATTTTCCGTATTCTTGCCTGTTTCCCATATATTCAAGACATTTTCTAACTTCTTCTTCTGTATCTGTGTCTTGAAGCTCTTCTATCGCGCTCTTTATTGCATACTGACTTGTGAGAACTGCTGCAAGTTCATTTAACCACACAAGTTCACAAAAGCTTCCAACTTTACCCATACGGGAGTGAATAACAGCGTGAACTTCTTCATGTAACAGTGTTTCAATAACCTGGAGTTCTGAACACTCATTTTGAGATATTACATCAAATTGTATACACACTGCCTGCAGGGAAGGCACAAATTTTCCAAATACAGCATTACCAAAGGATACTGCTGCTCCTAGAGCGCCATGTAATGGCTGGACTCCCCATTCTTCAATCTTCTGTACTGCTTGATCAGCAATCTGACCGAAAGGGGAATTCATCCATGTAGTAAGCCATGCAACATATGTGCGTGCATGCAAAGTTGCATTCTCTCTATTTTTTTGAGATTTTAAAGTGTTTTTGAGTCTTTTACTAAAATTTTTAACTAAATTCAGCTTAAAACTATGCCTTTCCATTATTTCATCTATCTTTCCTACTGAAATTTTACAAAAATCATCTATTGGCATTTCGTTGTTTTGGTTAATCAGAAAGGGTAAAAATTCATCACAGAATATCCTGTACTCTCGTAATTCAGCTTTTGATCCCCTTGCGACCCAGCCGATTCCAACGCAACATTTCATGATGGAAACAGGGGAAACCCAGAGTGGTATACTACCAATGTCAAAGCGAGCCATAATTTCCCTCTCTTTACTATTGATTTCAATACTTAAAAAGGTTTCTTCTTAGATTCTTAGATTCAAAATTGCGCCTACTTTCTCAACTTGAAAACAAGAAAGTGACACATCCTTAAATCATCTTTGAATTCAGGATACTTCTGAATCATTTTTACAGATGGTTCCGGTTCAATCAAATCTTCCAGAAAAAATCCTGCTTTTTTAATTGTTCTGAAATAGCTGGTCAGAGTCCTGTGGAAGAGTAGTACTCCTTCTTTTGCACCCGGAGGCCACGGCTGTTCATAAGGTCTTTCATCAAAGTAATGGTCAACCTTCCAGTACAACTTTTCACCATTCTCGTTTCTTACCCATCTGCTCTCAGGCGTGCTGAAACACGGATGCATTATAGAGAAAATGAATGACCCTTTATTAATTAACAACCGATACATCTCTTTAATTGCTCTTTCATAGTCTGAAAGATCCTGTAAAACCATGTTTGATACAATACTGTCAAAGGTTTCACTCTTTAGAAAGTGGAGATCTTCACAGTTCCCGTAGATGTACTCAATGGTAGATTCTGTTAATGTCCTTTTTCTTGCTATTTCCAGTATTTTCTGCGAGTAATCTACAGCTACAACCTCAGCACCTTTACCCGCCAGGATACGACTTAAGTACCCTTCTCCACACCCTGCATCAAGTATCCTCTTGTTTTTTACTGAACCTAAAAGTTCAAGGAGAGCTGGATTTAACAATACTTCCCGGTGACGATCTCCTTGTGAAGTGTATCCAGCAGCCAATTCTTCTGCATGGGTATTCCATCTTTTTATTGCTTCTTTTGTGTCCCATTTATTCATGTCATCACCAGCTCCTTTCTCATGATGTACTGTACTGTGCAGGTGATACATTTTCTATATCCGGAGTATATAGCCTGAGTGATCACCATTTAAAAACCTTCCAATCCAAAAGGGGTCATGAACCTGGAGATAGCATTTGGTGTCCCCGCAAATCAAAAGGTTAAAGCAGCAGAAATTTTTTATGATGCCTTCCAGGACAAGTTCGAAAAGATCTTTGGTCCAAAAAACCGAACAATCCGTTTGTTATCTGAACATCTTTCAAACAACAGAACAGTAACAGCCTCTTATGAAGGTACAGTCGTAGGAGTTGGAGGGTTAAAATTTGGAGGAGAAGAGTTCATAGACATAACTTTCTGGCAGCTCGTACAACATCTCAAGGTTAGAATCTTTACTTTCCTGTTATTGGGATGGGTGTTTGAATCTGCAGTCGAACAGAACGAGATCCTGGTAGATGCGCTGGCTGTTGCACAAAACATGCGCGGCCAAGGGGTAGGGAGCAACCTGATGGAATTCGTAATTGATTTTGCACATTCGAGGGAATATGAACGGGTGAGGCTTTTTGTAATAGATACGAACGAAAAAGCAAAGAAATTCTATGAAAAAATTGGATTTAAAGAAGAAAAGACGTACAGCCTTATCTTCCCCTTGAATAGAATACTTGGATTCAATAAAGCGTTTGAAATGGTGTACAAGATCTAGTCTGAGTTTCCCTTTATTCCCCACATAAATACTATGAACCCCTTTTTTCATCTCACACTCCGGGTCTCCTTTTTGAAGGGTTACCGCTGCCTTACGCTTCTTCTATGACCACTGATATAGGGAAATGATCACTGAATCCTTCTTCATCCAAGGTGCCAGAGGGTCTGCCAAACCGTCTTGGAATGTTGTATCTACCTACCATCAATTCCGGATACTTGTCAATTTTCACTGAATCCTCATTGATTTTCATGGATGCATTGGAATTCAGGAACCCTTTCGAGACCAAGAATTGGTCAAGCATGTTCGGAAAATTCTCAAAGTAATAGGTGCCCAACCCTTGTCCCATGAGAGCCCACATGAGGTTATACAATCGTGGTATTCTGCAGTTCTCAACCCTTTTCACACAGTTTGTGCCGAGAGCGTACTGTTTGATAGACCTGCTGTGCGGCTCGTCATTGAAGTCACCCATGATGAGGATAGGTACGTCTTCTCCTTTAATATCTTGTATCCGCCGGTTCCAGTAACTCAAAGTCTCTGCAGCAATGATTCTGTAGGGTTCAGTGAGCAGTACCTCACCTCTCCTGGAAGGCCAGTGATTTCCAACCAGGATCAAATCCTCTCCAGAAGATTTTCTTTTCAAGTTCACCTGGTATAGATCACGTGTTCCGTTTCTCATGAGCACAACATGGGAAAACTCTCTTTCACATTCAAACTGGTCACTGTCGTAGATAAAGGCCACATCAATACCCCTCTTGTCAGAACAATCATGGTGGGCAACTTTGTAGTTCCGACTCAGATCACTCAAGCTGTTCACTAACTGGAGCATCACTGGCCTGTTCTCAACCTCGCACACCCCCAGGATGTCAGGGCCTTTGCCATCGTTCATCTTCGTAATGATCTTTGAGAGCTGTTGAATCTTTGTGTCCAGGATTTCTTGGTTCCAGCCCTTCAGTTCCTTTTCAAGGGATTTTTGCAGCCATTCTGGCCTTTCAGTTGAATGTTCTACATCAAATAGGTTTTCAAGGTTCCACCAACTGACATAATACTCATTCATATGCTCCACCTCTTTAACAGATCTATTGACCCGTTATGTACAGATTACCTGTATAGTGTAATAGTTGCACATATTAATATTTTCTGGATTACCTTTTTCATTAAATTGGACATTAAAAGAAAAATTCTTTTAGAGTTTGCAGTGTACGATTAACCAGGAATCTTCTAAATTCAGATTTCTCCACAGAATCAAAAGTAAATGCGAACCTGAAGAATATTTGGATCTGGAAGAAAAGAATCAAGAAATAGATTTAAAAAAAACTAAGGAAGACTAGATCACCAATCTTCATCTTCTTCCCAGTCTTCCTCACCAACTTCCAAGAGGTCCCATTCGTCATCGAACTGGACCAATTCAAATTCTGTATCGCACTCTTCACAGACTACTACATCGCCTTCTTTGGGGGTTTTTACGTTGATGGTAGTGTCGCAGATAGGGCATTCCAACATCATTAAAATCACCTCGCCATGTGATCTTTGACGATTTATAAAATCTTTTCTATCCATAAAAAAAAGATAAAACTACATTTAAAAGAAAAATTAAGTAAAGAAAAAAATACGAATAGTAGATTATCCAAAAAATACATCTCGAATTGCTTTTTTATACCATGGACTCACATAATCCACTTTTTAGAGTTATTGATGATCTTTTTGTGTCTGTCCCATTTTTACCCGCTCCCAGATGAATCTGTATGCTTTCCTTTCCAGTTTACCTGCGTCTATTCTTAGAATCACAGAAATGTCCTCTCTTTCACTTTCAATCTTTTGTAGTCCTGACGAATTTGTTCAAGGTTTTTCTGGTAAAAAGCTGTCAAAACCTGCTTCATTAAATGCTCGTCGTTGGCAACTATGCAGTTTTAATGGACGAATTCTGTTAAAGATTTTTCTTCTGAGCTAAAGATCAAGATATGTTACCTGCGTTTTTGAGATTTCTAGATCCTTCAAAAAGTATCCTTCCTCAAAAGATGGATTACCACATTCTGGTGCTGAAGAAGGTTCAGCTGTCCCTCACCTTTTAAAGTGTGAGTGAGAAACAATAACTGAGTATGTACTTCATGAGACAGGAGTATCACACGTCTGGATAACTCCATGTAAGATAAGTATATATTTGAAGACTCTATATTATCAAGATGATTGATGTGACAGGTGATGTATGTGAAAGATAAGGAGAAAGCTCTGGAAACCTACAGCAAAGCTATACAATGTGATCCTGAAGATTCTGAAGCGTACCTCAAACGTGGTACAGTGTATAGTAAGCGAGGTCAACACAAAAAAGCTATCCGAGACTTCAATCAAGCTATCAAACTCGATCCTAACCTGACGAAAGCGTATGTCAACCGCGGCGTGGTGCAAGGGAAGAGAGGCCGCTACCAGAAAGCGCTTACAGATTTTAATAGAGCACTAGAGTTGAATCCAACCCTGGCAGGAACGTACCTCAATCGAGGAATGATGTACAGGGCACAGGGTCAGTACACAGAAGCACTCGCAGACTACAACCAAGCTATAGAACTGAACCCCACCTATGCTAAAGCCTACATGAACCGCGGTGTAGTGTATGGAAACCTTGCCCAGTATCAAGAAGCACTTGCAGACTTCAGTCAAGCCACAGAACTGAACCCCACCTATGCTAAAGCCTACATGAACCGCGGTGTAGTGTATGGCAAACGTGGTCAGTATCAAGAAGCAATTGCAGACTACAATGTGGCTACCCAAATTAATCCTAACCTGGCAGGAGCGTACCTCAATCGAGGCGTGATGTACAGAGTACTAGGTCAGTACCAGAAAGCGCTTGCAGACTACAATAGAGCACTAGAATTGAATCCAACCCTGGCAGGAGCGTACCTCAATCGAGGCGTGATGTACTACCACCTCGGTAAGTACAAGAAAGCTATGGAAAATCTTGAAGAATTTGTTGAATTCAGTTCTCCACTTAATCCCAGAATAAAAGATGCTGAGAGACTGATTTCTCGCATAAAAGGATTTTTGGATAGTTAAACAAAAAAATAGAGGAAAAATTCAATTTTGATGAAATTGTACCCTAAGAGTAGAGGATTCCACAAGAAAATAAGTAACCATTTTCTAAAGATACAGCCCGAAACATTTCACAAAAAGAATGTGAGGAGCTCTTTGGAATTATTTTAAATTCTTTTGTGTCTGTCCCATTTTTGTCCACTTCCAGATGAATTTATATGCTTTCCTTTCCAGTTTACCCACGTCTATTCCTAGAATTACAGATAATGTCCTTCCTTTCACTTTCAATCTTTTGTAGTCCTGACGAATCTCGCTCAGGGTTTTTCTGTCGTATGGAGCTTTCATAACCCGCCTCATTAAATGCTCGTACTTGCTTCTGGTGTAATATTCTGCTCTTTCTTTGATACGTTCTTGCGTCTTTCCCATGGGCGTTA
>SMTZ1_10005731_pt1 | contig 14242 bp, 17 predicted proteins | sample DeeMarSWOR136_30_FD_25667 | JGI IMG/M metagenome (IMG submission 25667) | reverse complement strand
AAATTTGAGTTAGCGCCATCTGGTCGTGCTCCTGGGCACGCCGGACGATGCTCTGCTCATCTTGCACCTGACAACTCCCGGAAGGCGGGGCGGGGGATTCAGGGTGAGCCCGGCCCGAAATAATTATGTTACCCTGTGCATATATTATAACGAAGGAAGGGGTAAAAAGATAGGTTTGGGGGGTGATGAAGTAATGGTGTAAGGATATAGGGCAAAATTGACTTTATGTACAGCAAGTTATTATATTATGATAAATGAAAAAGGAGAAAATATGAAAGGTGTAATCAGAATTATCAACGAATTAGATAAAAGAAGCATAACTAACAGTACACTTGAGAGCAGGTCAAGTATTAAAACCCCACAGATTTTTTTAGTACAAGATGGGAAAATTATCTTAGAAAGGGGGAAGGAAATATGCACGTGGACTACGCTTTCATCTGTGACTTCGCTGAAGCAAGAGATAAAGTAAATGCAATTGGCATAGGTTTTGAAAGGATATTTGCATCAGGATTACCAGCTCGCCACCCACATTTTTCAGTAGTAGTACAACTCAGATTCAGCAGGACTGAAACTGGAAAGAAAAGCATTCAGGTTCATTTAACTGATGCAGATGGGTCAGACATTATAAAGCCTGTTAGTGGCCAGATAGTGGTTAATACACCACCATCGGGAATACTAGAGGCAACAACAAGAATCGTCATGGAATTCGGCAATGTAGAATTCAGGAACTACGGTGATTATTCCGTGAGAGTAAATCTTGAGAACCAAGAAATAGTTAGCATTCCTTTGTCAGTTACAGAACCACCGAAAACGGGTTAATACGAGAAATTTCAACACGGGTCTAAGCTTGTGAGTATAACCATTGAAGATATGCTAGAGAAGCTTACGCGTAGATTAAGAAGAAGCGGGTTACAATCGCCTTCAACCGATTTATACATAGAAGGTATAAAATGTAAATTCCGCTTGGCACGTCATTGTATTGATGTATTATCTCAGATCGAACACTCAAATGAATCAATGATAAAAATTTTATCTGAGTCATCAACTTCCACAATAAATATTGATACTGATCATCAGGTTTTATTTTACTGTGATTCATTTTGGAATCTTCTGAGATCGAGTATAGACATATTAGCACAATTGATTAATGAATTAAGATCTCTTGGTATAAATGAAAGGCAAGTATATTTTGATAACGTTAAAAATAGAATTCGATCAAATGAGCCTAATAGCCCATTACAGATATCTATGAGAAATCTCGAGAGAAGTAGAGTATTCAGAGATTTAAACGAATACAGAAGGTGTGTAACTCATAGACGTCCAGTATTTGTAGAAAAAGCTGAACAACAAATTACCTACAGTACTACTCCTGGAACACCAGGATACAGTACTTATGTAGAGACATCCGATAAATTATCAATTCTTGATAGATATCTATGTAATAATCCATGGGATATAAATCCAACACCTGATTTCAAAAGACCCGTCTTAGCATTTAATAACAATTTATTACAGAAAATTGAAAAACGAATGATTACCATTATAAAAAGAATTCCTTAAAAAATTGGCTACTAATAATACGCAAAGTAAAAAGTAAATTATTATTAAATTCCTTATAATTGGAATGGGGTAAAGGGGAAGGGCTGATAAAGCCCCCCTTTTTTGTTGCATTTGTTATAATTCTGCGTCATAATATCTTAATCGCATTGCGATAGAGGGCTGTTTCTACTAAAATAGATTATCCCGGACATGACAGAAGACGAGAGCACCGGCCTGGTAAAATGGGTGGCCTTAGCCGTCCTGGCGATAACCTCCCTGGTTATTACGTTCATGATGTCGGCGGTGAACGTGGCGGTGCCGGTAATCGGGCCGTACTTCGACATGGGGGCGGTGCTGCTGGGCTGGGTGGTCACGGCGATGACCCTCCCGCAAGCCGTCATCCTCCTCCCCGCGGGCCGGCTCGCCGACATCTACGGTCGCAAGAAAATCTTCATGATAGGCATGGCGCTTTTTATCGTCTCGACCTTCCTCTGCGCTTTCGCCAGCTCGGGCATGATGCTGGTAATCTTCCGGGTCTTCCAGGGAATCAGCGCCGGCATGGTATTTGGCATAGCCACGGCTATCGTGACATCGGTGTTCCCCTCAGAGGAGCGGGGGCGAGCCCTGGGGATAAACATGGCGGCGGGGTTCATCGGGCTGACGGCGGGTCCATACCTGGGAGGGGTCCTGACGGAGCACCTGGGCTGGAGGAGCATTTTCTACATCAGCGCCGCCCTGTTCCTGCTGTCGTTTTTCCTGATACTCTGGAAGCTGAAAGGAGAATGGTCCGAGGCCAAAGGCGAGAAATTCGATATCTCCGGCTCGGCGGTCTTTATCGTTTCGATAACGTTGCTGCTTTACGGCTTCACCGAGATACCGTCCGTACCCGGCATCATCCTGGTCGTGGTAGGCCTGCTGGGAATGCTGGCGTTCGCACGACTGGAACTGAATACGGAAAGCCCTATTCTCAACATCAGGGTCTTCCATAAAAACCGCGTCTTTGTATTCTCTAACCTCGCCATGATGATAAAGTACTGCGCCGCTTTCGCCATATCGTTCCTGATGAGTATCTTCCTTCAAAAAATCCAGGGGTTTTCACCGTCGATGGCCGGGGCTGTGCTTGTCGTGATATCGGTCGTGATTGTAGTTTTTTCACCGGTTGCCGGCCGACTGTCCGACAAGTACGAACCGAGGAAGGTCGCCGCCCTGGGAATGTCTCTTTCCCTAGTGGCCGTTACCATGCTGGTCTTCCTCAACGAGGGGACGTCTTTATGGTATATCATAACGGCATTGATTTTATCCGGTCTGGGCGTGTCGTTTTTCGCTTCACCCAATACCAACGCCGTTATGGGTTCCGTGGAAAAGCGTTTCTTCGGCGTAGCCGCGGGCACGCAGGGCACCATGCGCTCGGCGGGGATGATGATGAGCATGGGTATCGTGATGATACTGTTCTCCATCAACATCGGCGACGCCGGCATCACGCCGGAAACCTACCCGGCTTTCCTGACAAGCATGAGAACAGCCTATATAATCTTTTCCGTCCTGTGCTTTATCGGCATATTTGCCCAGCTTGCCGGTAACAAACCAAAACAGGAACAACCGAAAGCTGAGTGAGGCCGCTGTTCCAATTTTTCATTCTAATAAGTCACCATACCACGCCATTTGTAAAGTGTGTTAAAATTGCATCATGACCTATTGCGTACGTCCCATGGTGAAGGAAGACCTGTCCCAGGTAAGCGCGATAGACCGCGAGGTCTTTCCAACCCAGTGGCCACCCCCCAACTACCGCCAGGAGCTACATAACAGGCTGGCTCATTACATTGTCGTTTATGATACGGCGAAAACCTTTGATGATCCCGTAGTCTCTTCCAAAAAGAACCGAAACCATTTTCTCTCGTGTTTACTGCCGTGGCTGAGAAGGGACCATGAGGAAAATGAAAATTCCATAGTATTCAGTAGACAGTACGTAATAGGTTTTTCCGGCATCTGGCTCATGGCCGGGGAGGCTCATATTACCAATATCGCCGTGCGGGAACAATACCAGCGCCAGGGGGTCGGTGAACTGCTGCTGGTATCCACCGTAGACCTCTCCCGCGAGCAGCGAGCCGAGACGATGACCCTTGAAGTACGGGAGTCGAACACCATCGCCCAGAACCTCTACAGCAAGTACGGCTTCAAGCAGACCGGGGTACGCCGCGGCTACTACCTGGACAACCGTGAAAACGCGATAATAATGTCAACGGAAAGCATCAACTCGGAGGCGTTTCTGGCACAACTGCAGCGGCTCCGTGAGTCGCTGGCAAAGAAATTACCGGTGTAAAATGCGTTTTGACCGCGGGAAAACGAAGTGATAGAATTATTCCGTAAGGGGACTCGCGGTCAAGGAGGATACGACGATGTCCGGGCATTCCAAATGGCACTCAATCAAGCACCAAAAGGGAGTAGCCGATGCCAGGCGGGGCCAGCTATTTACCAAATTGACGCGTGAAATTATCGTGGCGGCGAGAGAAGGCGGCGGTCATCCCGAAGCGAACTTCCGTTTACGTCTCGCCGTGCAGAAAGCCCGCGATAGCAATATGCCCATGGACAACATCGAGAGGGCTATCAAGAAGGGCACGGGAGAGCTTGAGGGCGGCAGCCTGACCGAGGTGGTACTGGAAGGGTACGGACCCAGCGGCACGGCAATCCTGGTGAATGCTCTCTCGGACAACCGCAACCGCACCATACAGGAAGTAAGAAGCGCCTTTACCCGTCACGGCAGCAGCCTGGGAGAAAGCGGCTGCGTTGCCTGGCTCTTCGATTCTAAAGGAATCATAAACATCAACGCGGAGAACGTTGACGCCGACGAACTGGCTCTTGCAGCGATAGATGCTGGAGCCGAGGACGTTAAGGTGGAAAACGGCTACGTGGAAGTATATACCGTACCCGAAGACCTGGAGAAAGTGCGGGAAACCCTGGAAAACAACGAGGTGGAAATAGACTCGAGTGAGTTGATAAAGGTGCCGAAAACCCTCATACAACTCGATGAAAAATCCGCCATGCAGGCTTTGAAGCTGATGGAGAGGCTGGAAGAAATCGACGACGTTCAGAACGTGTTCACTAACGCGGACATCCCGGATTCCGTTGTAGAGGAGTATCAATCGCAGTAATACCCGGTTATTCAGTCCCTCACGACGAAGATAACGATGAAAATACTAGGTATCGACCCCGGTACGGTTGTCATGGGATACGGCATTATCGATGCGATTGACGACGATATTACCCTGATTGATTACGGCGCTCTCACCACGGTTAAAAACGAGAATATCGGTGAACGCCTGCACCATCTCTACGAAGGAATACTCGAGGTTATCCAGCGTCACCATCCCGATGCCGTGGCCGTCGAGCAGCCCTTCATCGCCAAAAACGTACGCTCGGCAATGGCCATCGGGAGAGCCCAAGCGATAGCCCTCCTGGCGGCAACCGGGAAGGGCATACCCACCTACGAATACACACCCACCCAGATAAAGCAGAGGGTAGCCAATTACGGCGCCAGCAGCAAGGAACAGATACAGGAGATGGTAAGGCTGCAACTTGGGCTCGCCGAAGTACCCCAGCCCAACGACGCTGCCGACGCCATAGCGGTAGCCATCTGCCATCTCCGCGAGACGCACCTGAGTCAATTCATATCCGGCCAGTAGAAGGAAGACAATGATATCCAGTCTGCACGGTAAAATAGAGTCGATCGGCAGCGACCAGGCGATAATAAACGTGAGCGGCATTGGATTCCAGGTGTACATGCCGACTACCGTCCTGTCCGCGCTGGGAATACCGGGCGACGAGGTAAAAATATTCACCCACCTGCACCTGCGCGAGGATAACGTGGCCCTCTATGGCTTCACCACCGCCGAGGAACTCTGGCTCTTCGAGACGCTTCTCGGCGTTACCGGGCTGGGGCCACGCCTGTCACTGGCCATGTTGTCCACGCTGAGCACGGAACAGATTACCACCGCTATCGTTACCGGCAGTACCGAGATGCTGGACATGATTCCGGGCATCGGGAAGAAGGTAGCCAATCGCATCATCCTCGAGCTCAAGGACAAGATAGGCGCGGGCTGGATAATCACTCCCGCCACCGAGCTCGCCCGTGAGAATACCGACGTGCTGGCGGCGCTGACCTCGCTGGGCTATTCCGCCGCCGAGGCCACCAAGGCCGTCGCCAGCCTGCCGGCGGATAGCGACCTCAACATCGAGGAGAAAATCAAGCTGGCACTCCAGTACCTCGGGAGTAAATGATGAAAGTGAGCGAGGGGAAAATCGAAAGGGTGTTCGTGGTGCGGCTGGAGGACGGGGACGTGCTGCCCGGATGTCTGGAAAAGTTCGCCGCCGAGAACAACATCAAGTGCGGACAGGTCGTGCTGGTGGGAGGAATAGGAGAGGGACAGGTTGTGGCGGCACCGCGCCAGACCGACGAAATGCCCCCCGAACCTGTCTACATCCCCGTCGATGGCGCCCACGAGGTGGTGGGGGTGGGTATTATCGCGCCGGACAAGGACGGCAAGCCGGTGCTGCATATCCACGCCTCGCTGGGACGCGGGAACGATGTAATTACGGGCTGCCTGCGCCCGGGGGTGACGACCTGGCTGGTGGGAGAAGCGATAATCTACGAGATAACGGGCGCCAGCGCCCACCGCCTGCCTGACGAGAGAAGCGGTTTTGACCTGCTGGAGGTGTGAGAGGAGAGTTCATTAGAATCCTGAGAGAACCCGCAATCCCTCTCTTCTTTATCGCGTGAGGACAAGCGGTGGGGCGTTACGGGGTCTGAATCCTGGCGATATCCAGTCCGAACACCTCGGCGCGCTTCTGGAAGTCTTCCTCATCCTCGTCTTCCCATGGCAGGTATTGCAGGCTCTCTGGGCTCCTGATGGCGTAAAGAAGCAGGTCCATTATCTCCTTGGAAGGATTGCCCAGCTTGATTACAGCCTCTTTCCGCACCGGGTAAATCTGACCGGTTATTATCGAGGGAACGTTGGGATAATAGACGTTAATCAGGTTAAATTCCTCATCTTCACCGTCAATGGACACATTTTCTTCGGAGAGAATCCAGCCGTAAGAAGGACAGGTGGGAGAGTACAGGAAGAGACAGGGAGTAAGTCCCTGGAGCCTGCCCACCGTCATCATCCTGCCGCCCTTTTTCCGGAATAATAATCCGATTATCGGGACAACGGAAAGCAAATCGCCCACCCGGGTATGTTTCAGCAACAATCCCGTAAACAGGAAAATGGCTATCCAGATAACTATGCCCAGACCCGGATAGAAAACTTCATCGCCGATAAAAAACGAGAGTATCTCCTGGCCGAAATCCTCGAGGTTGCTGAAGAAATAACTGCCGATGAGAACGAGAACGCCGACTGGCAGCCAGAACACCACCCCCGACAGTACGTCCCCTAACCTTTCCCCGACGAAGCTAATGAAGGGTTTTATAATGACATTATCGCGTTTTCTTGCCATAAATATAACCTGATAACAAATTATATCAGTCAGCCACTCTATATTATACCAGAGGAATTCATGACACACATAATTTCCAAAACTGCGCCCCCTGTTATATACTATCGACAAATCCAAATACACAAACGAGAGGTGAATCATGCCACCGACTGTATATCCCACCGGCACGACTATCTATGACCCGGAAAAATGCTGGAACGGCTACACGCTGTTCCAGACGGGCGTATTCCAGTTCAAGAGCGTGGGGGCAATCCTCGCCGATATGAACGGCAACGTGGTCAACCGGTGGAAAAGCTTACACGGGATACCCAACAAGATGCTGCCCGGCGGCCATATCATGGGCAGCAGCGACTGCCGGAATGCCAGGTACAGCCACCAGGACATGCTCGACCTGGTGCAGCTGGACTGGGGCGGTAACGTCGTCTGGAAATTCGATAAATACCAGCGAATCAAGGACCCTTACCAGAAACAGCGCTGGATGCTCCGCCAGCACCACGATTTCCAGCGGGAGGGTAACCCGGTAGGCTATTATGTCCCCGGCATGGACCCGCTGGTCGATAAGGGCAGTACGCTCATCCTCTGTCACAAGAACCTGCACGAACCGAAGATAAGCGATAAGCTCCTCCTCGATGACACGATAATAGAGGTAAGCTGGGACGGCAAGATAACCTGGGAATGGATATGCAGCGAGCACTTCGACGAAATGGGATTCAGCGAGGAAGCCAGAAACACGATGTCGCGCAATCCCGGCTTGATGATGACCCAGGGCAAATACGGCGACTGGATGCATATCAACTCCATATCCACCCTGGGACCCAACAAATGGTACGATATCGGCGACGAGCGCTTTCACCCGGACAACATCATCTGGGACGGTCGCGAGACGAATATCACCGCCATCACCGATCGTAAAACCGGCAAGCTCGTCTGGCAGGTAGGCCCTGACTTTTCCGCCACCGAGGCCCTCCGTAAGATGGGACAGCAGGTAGGCCAACACCACGCCCACATGATACCGCGGGGACTGCCGGGGGAGGGGAATATCCTCGTCTATGACAACGGTGGGCAGGCAGGTTACGGCGCGCCCAATCCCGGCGCTCCCACCGGAAACCACAACGCCCGGCGGGACTTCTCGCGGATAATCGAGTACGACCCCACGACGCTCGAGGTCGTCTGGCAATACCCCAAGCCCGGCCCCGGACTCATGAACACCGGGAGCGGTTATTTCTACAGCAGTTTTATGAGCTCGGCGCAGCGTCTTCCCAACGGGAATACCATGGTAACGGAGGGCTCGGACGGACGTATCTTCGAGGTGACGGCGGAGCATGAGATAGTCTGGGAATACCTCAGTCCGTACGCATCCAGAAGGCAGAAAACGTGTATGATATACCGGGCGTACCGCGTGCCCTACGAGTGGGCTCCACAGGCGGAAAAGCCTGAAGAAAAATCCGTACCGCGCATTGATAATACCAGGTTCCGCGTGCCGGGCACGGTGATAAAAAGACCACAGAAGGTGACCTCAAGCAAGTCGTAAATGCGACATTATCGTCCGGTGATATTCCTGAAAGTCTGTACACAAATGATTCGGATTTCTACTTGGGTGGCGGGGGATGTAGCTTATCTTTGGCCTGCGCTGTAGCTGTTTCGACACCCTTTTCTGCCGCCATTTTGAGATATCTACGGAAATCGATGAACTGTCCGACTCCCTTGATGACCGCATCCGGCACTTTTGAATCCTTAAGAACGAAGGTATAAAGCTCTTCACCGATTTTATTACCGAGTTCAGTAGCAGGTATAGTCTCCGCAAGCTGCACTACTGATTCGTTCAGCGAGTCGTAGGCGGCCTGTAGTTTCTCCAGGTTCTTGTTCAGTTTACCATTTTCCGATTCAAGACTTTTTACGGAGGCTTCGAGTTCGGCTATCTTGGTATTAAGTGTCTTTACTTCTTCGACATGCTGGGTTTGAATCGTCATCAGCTTATTTTCATTGGAGCGTTGCAGCTCTTTGATATCATCATTGAGAGACTTTACCTCTTCGCGCCTTTCCTTCTTCAACTCGGTCGTTTCAGCCTGGTGCTTTTCAATAAGCTGTTTCTTCTCATTTTCAAGAGCCGCTATCTGGTCCCTAAGACCGTCGATATCGGCCAAGCTTTCCGCCAAGGCTTTCTGGTCGATTTTAGAGGCTTTGAGGTCCTCACCCAGAGTAGCGTTTAGCTTTTCCATGAACTCCTTAGAGTCTGTCCTCAGTTGCTTGTACTCTTCGCCCAGTATCCCGATAACACGCCCCATCAGCTCATCATAGCGGATATTCGCACGATTACGTTCTTCTTCCAGCATCAGGATATATGACCGCAGGTCGCCTACTTTTCCTCCATACTGCCGGTTCATCAGAGCGTACACCGCGTAGGCAACCCGCTTGGCTACCGCTTCGCCGTAGCCTTTGATATCACTCTCGCGCGGCCCGAGTACCTTGTTGATGAATTTGTTCTCGCTGCGGATGATTTCATCGTAGTCTTTCAATCCAGCTTCCACAACCGGGTCCAGCCCGGCGTTGCTGTAGAGTTGCTCGGCCATCTGGTTTTCATCGACTTTACTCTCTTCGGTTTTTACAATTTGCGTTTCCTGTTTATCTTTTTCCGCCACGGTGCACCTCCTGTGCCTAATACTAGCATTCCCTTAAAACAGAATCCTAAGCAGTAATTATAACCGATTTTATCTCAGAATACATCTTGTTTTGAAGTAACATTTATTAGAATATGCGTTTCAATTCATTACCAAAAGTTATATACTTATGGATAGAGGTAACAACTCATGACGTATTTATGGACGATACTGGGTATAGTGGCCGGAGGAGGCCTGGGCTACTTCTACGGTAGCTGGAGGAAACGTCGTGAGGAAAAAGCCTGCGAAACTCCCACCTGAAGAGCGACATCAGGACCCTGGTCAGGGGCAATATCAGGCGCGGTACTGGGGCTGGTCCTCGTCATCCTGATTATATCGTCATAGTAATTAGAAAATCATGCCGGAATTCAAAATAGTCTCGGACTTTAAAGCTACCGGCGACCAGCCACAGGCCGTCGATAAACTCGTCGACGGGCTGGACAGGGGCTATAAGCACCAGACGCTGCTGGGAGTAACCGGCAGCGGCAAGACCTTTACCATGGCCAACGTTATCGAGCGCGTCCAGCGTCCGACGCTGGTCATCTGCCACAACAAGACACTGGCCGCCCAGCTTGCCAGCGAATTCAGGGAGTTCTTCCCGGAAAACGCGGTGGAATATTTCGTGAGTTATTACGATTACTACCAGCCCGAGGCTTACGTTCCCCGCACCGATACCTACATAGAAAAAGAGGTGGAAATCAACGAGGAAATCGACAAGCTGAGGCACGCCGCCACCCGTGCCCTTTTCGAGCGGAGAGACGTGCTCATCGTGGCCTCGGTATCCTGCATCTACGGACTAGGCGAACCGGAAGAGTACCACAGCTTCGTCGTCAGCCTGAAACGCGGCGACACTTTCGGACGGCAAACGTTGCTGCGCAAGCTGGTCGATATGCAATACGAGCGCAACGAGATGGACCTGGCGCGGGGAAATTTCCGCATCCGGGGGGATACCCTGGAAATACAGCCTTCCTATGAAGAACTCGCCTTGCGCATCGAGTTTTTCGGAGACGATATCGAACGCATCGTCAGCCTCGACCCGGTAACCGGTGAGATGCTGAACGAAATGGAATCGGTAGACATTTACCCCGCCAAGCACTTCGTTACTTCTTACGACAAGCTGATGCAGGCCATCATTGATATAGAGCAGGAACTGGAAGAGCAGCTTACGTTCCTCAGGAGTGAAGGTAAGTTACTCGAGGCGGCCCGATTGGAATCACGTACCAATTACGACATGGAAATGCTACGTGAGGCGGGCTATTGCACCGGTGTGGAAAACTACTCGCGGCACCTAGCCCGCCGGGCGGCGGGCAGTGCTCCCTGGACATTGCTTGACTATTTTCCAGAGGACTTCCTGCTTTTAATTGACGAATCCCACATGACACTGCCGCAGATACGCGGCATGTTCCACGGCGATCGCTCGCGTAAGCAAACGCTGGTAGACTACGGCTTCCGCCTGCCCTCGGCACTGGACAACCGACCGCTAAATTTCGAGGAGTTCAACCGGCATATCAACCAGGTTATCTACACCTCGGCTACACCGGCCGAATACGAATACGAGCACAGCCAGCAGGTGGTGGAGCAACTGGTCAGGCCTACGGGACTGCTGGAGCCAATCATCGAAGTCAAGCCGACCAGGGGTCAGATAGACGACCTGCTGGAACAGATAAGAGTGCGTGTGGATAACGGCACGCGGTGCCTGGTGACCACCCTGACGAAACGCATGGCCGAAGAGCTCGCCGACTACCTGACCGAAATGGGCATCAAAACCCATTACCTCCACTCGGAGGTGGATACGCTGGAAAGGGTTGAGATTCTGCGCGACCTCCGCCTGGGAGTCTACGATGTCGTTGTCGGTATCAACCTGCTTCGTGAAGGGCTCGACCTGCCGGAGGTCAGCCTGGTGGCCATAATCGATGCAGACAAAGAAGGCTATTTAAGGTCGAAGGGAGCGCTGATACAGACGATGGGACGCGCCGCCAGACATATCGATGGGCGGGTGATAATGTACGCCGACACGATTACCAAATCAATGCAGGGAGCCATCGACGAGACAAAACGGCGCCGCGCCATCCAGGAAGCCTACAATCGCGAGCACGGTATAACACCGCAGGGCATCCGCAAGGCGGTCAGGGACATCACGGAGCGCGTGAAAGCCGTCGCCGAAACCCGCGGCGAATACACCTATGAAGCCCCCACCACCCGGGAAGCTACCGCCCGACTGATTAAAGACCTGGAGACACAGATGAAGCAGGCCGCCCGGGCATTGGAGTTCGAGAAAGCGGCGCTGATACGCGACAGGATAATAGAACTTCGTAAGGAACTGGTGATAGAGGACGGGCAGAAGATGGTGGAAACAAAGAAGGAGACCGGTAAATGACGCCTAAAAGCAAAGAAGAAGCCATGAAGCAAGCATATGAGAAGGGATACGCCTACGAACTGGAATATCACGGCTGAAGCCAGTGTATTATTCTTGCGTTGCAGGAAGTGTTCGGCACGAAGAACGACGATATCTTTAAAGCCGCCAGCGGATTCGGGGGAGGGATGGGGATGCAGAGCGATACCTGCGGGGCGCTGGTGGGCGCGGGCATGATGCTCAGCCTTAAGTACGGTCGAGAACGGGAAGATATCGAGAACATGGAAGCATTGAAAGAATCGGGGGTGCCCGTGGCCAAACTTTACAAATGGTTCCAGACGGAGTTTGGCTCGGCGACCTGCCGCGATATCCGTACCAGGTTCGGGGGCGGGGCTTTCTACGACTTTTCCGTTCCCTGGCAGCGGGAGCTGGCCGAGAAGGCGAATATTTTCCAAAAATGCTCCGAACTCGTCGGTAAGGCAGCCGCCAAAACGGCGGAAATGCTATGGGACACCGGTCAGGCAGAGAAAAACAGCACGGAGAGATAAATGGCGATGAAGAACCGGGAAGAAACCATTAGGACGGCATACGATACAGCCCTTACATGCACACCGCAACTCCACAGCTGAAGCCTGGGTACTCAACTTGCGTTGCAAGAAGCATTCGGGGTCAGGGACGATGGCGCCTTCAGAGCCGCCAGCGGACTGCACGGCGGTATCGGGGGGAAGCGTGACGTCTGCGGGGCATTACTGGGTGCCAGCCTGATGCTGGGCCTCATGTTTGGGGACAGCAGGGAGAAAGCCCTTAAACCAGAGAAGCCACACAAACCAGGTGAGATGCATAACCCGACGCAGCTGACAGGTGAACTGTACAGATGGTTTAAGAAGGAATTCGGCACGGTGAAATGCCGCAGCATCCAGAAGAAATATGCCAAAGAAGTAAATGCCGAACCCGGCGCTGCGGGACTGACGGACATGGAAAGGATACAGAGAGTATTCGCCAGGTGCGACCGCCTGGCGGCGAAGACCGCCGCCAGGACAGCTGAAATGATACTGGATATTACCAAGCCGGATAAGAAATAGCCTAACAATACTGGAGCAACAGGAGCAGCAGGCCGCGAGAGCCGCAGTAAAAGAAGGAGTTAATGCCATGATTCCGAAAAGCAAGGAAGAGGCGGTAAAAATGGTGAGGCAAAAGGCTCGCGAAAACATGCTGAAATACGGCAGCTGAGCCTACAGCACGGTTCTTGCGTTGCAGGACACGTTCGATTTAAAGGATGAAGCATTATTAAAAGCCTCGGGGGCGCTGACCGGAGGCATCGGAGGACTGGCCGATACCTGTGGTTCGATGATAGGCGCCACGCTGGTACTGGGTTCGGTGTGCGGGAAAGGAAGGCAAGACGCTGACGATGAGAAGGGCTTGAAAAAACTCTTCGAATCTGTAAGGCAGGCCGCCGATTATTTCATCTGGTTCAAGGGAGAAAAAGATACCGTGAACTGCCGTGAAATTATCACCAGGCACGGTAAAGGCACCTTCTACGACTTCGGCAAGCCGGATCAGGCAAAAGCCGCCCGGGAGGCCGGGGTATTCGATAAGTGCGTGGAACTGGTACAGAACAACGCCGCCGAGGCGGCGGAGATACTCTGGGACGAGCTGCACCCGGAGAACTAACGATAAAATGGTGAAAGAAGAGCCTCCGGAGGAAACACGCCAGGAACGCCGCGAGGAGAAACGGCGCAAGAAGAAAGAGCGCATGAAACAGCACGGCAAGGGCCTGGCGCAAATGTACCGGGACGCGATAGAGAAGAGGCGGAGGGAAAAGGGAAAGTAGAAAGCTACCAGCAGACCATTGAATCGAGGAAGAGTTTCTTTAAATCGTCGGGGTTGAAGGGGCGGGGTGAGAGACCGATTACCCGGTGCTGGGGTAATGTCCCCTCGACGAGCTTATCGACATCATTTTCCGTGTAACCGACGGCGCTGAGTCCGTTGGGCACGCCTGTCTTCCGCATCAGAGAGACGAGAGCATCGGCGAGGATATCGCCGGCATCTTTCATGCCAGCACCGGAAACATCAACGCCCATGAGACGGGCTGCTTCCAAGTGCCTCTCTGGGTTGGCCAGCGCGGTGAAGCGAAAGACCGCGGGGGCGCAGAGGACCACCGAGATACCGTGGGGAATAATGGGGTGGCCGACATCATAGCCCT
>SMTZ1_10004989_pt1 | contig 14243 bp, 10 predicted proteins | sample DeeMarSWOR136_30_FD_25667 | JGI IMG/M metagenome (IMG submission 25667) | reverse complement strand
CATAAAGCCCACACAGGGATCTTATAATTAAGGCTCCAAACAAGATCCTCAGCCGCCCAAGCTGCCTGGATAATCTCTTCTTCAGTCGTGGCCCACAACAAGTTATCGTAGGCCTCCAGAATCTCTTCATAATTTCTGCCTACAGGTTCCCGGACGCCGATTTCATCTCCAAAGCTCATAACCGGGTGAATGTATCCATCCCACCACGGAATATACGTATAGCCTATGCCAAGGTGTGTCCCGTAGAAGTGTCCTATCACCCAGGTCATCGGCTCCAGCTCCACAGCCGTCGCTCTTATCCCTACTGCATTCAAATTCGCTATGATGGCTTCACTTTCAAGGCGCTGGCCGTTAGGAAAGTTAAACCAAGTATCAAAACCATCGGGGTAGCCGGCTTCGGCAAGAAGTCTTCGGGCCTCGTCCGGGTCATAGGGGTCGGGTTCCCTATCTCTGTACCCAAGTACGTAGGGAGCAAAATAGCTTCCCCAGGGAATATGAGTGCCGAAGAGGACATTCTCGGCGATGCCCGCCCTGTCTATGGCCAGGCTGGCCGCCTTTCTAACCATCGGGTCGTGCCAGGGGCTAGGATCATCGGGACGCCCCAGGTCGTAGAGAGTAATGCCCCACATGAGACTGTGCGTAGACATGACTCTAGTCAAGTTTGGGTTCGCGTCCACGTCAGGGACATTGGCAGGCGATATTATTGCTATATCTAGTTCACCAGCTAGTAGCATGGCGTACATGGTCGCCGACTCAAGTACAGTCATAAATATTAACTCATCATAGTTGGGATTGTGTCGCCAGTGATCTTCTACAGCCTCAAGATGTACATATTCGTCAACCTCCCAGTCAATAACTCTAAATGGGCCCGTCCCCACGGGGTTCAGGCCAAATTCCTCATCACCGGTTCAGGCCAAATTCCTCATCACCCACCTCTTCAATGTAGTTTTTGGGAACAATGCCGGGAGTTTCCTCAAGGAGACCCGGAGCCGGCTTCTTTAAGTGGACACGAACGTGGTAGGCGCCGATTATCTCAACACTAGCAATCTGGTCCTCTAGATAATACCACTCCAAAGGATTGATGTCCTCGCTCATCGCCCTCTCAAAGCTGAACTTCACGTCCTCGGCCGTCATAAGGTCTCCGTTGTGAAACATCACCCCCTCCCTGATGAAATAGTCAATATAGGACCAATCTGGAGCAACTTCCCAGCCTGTAGCTAAACCAGGCAGGACGGCACCCGTCACCTGATCCTTGGTAATTAGCTCTTCGCAGTAATTCGCACGGAGGCTCACCCGTACCCCAGAGTGGGGGTCAATGCCATTCGCGCCCATAAAGGTCGTTGGACATCCGAATCGTATGATCCATGGTCTAGGAGGAGTCGGTGTCCCATTCCCATTCCCTCCGTTGCCAGAAGGTGCACATGCCACCAACACTATGACTCCTATTAATGCCGCCACCAGTAGTAGTACGGGAAGAGTGCTGAGTCTTTTTCTAATATCCATATTTACACCTCATTTTATTTTTGATTGAAAAATGGCACCTACTCTTGTTGATCACTTCTTTATCTACTCATAACAACACCCATTGAGGTAACAGTCGAGATTGTTTAATACCATTCATTTGTCATTCTGAGCCCCGATGTATCGAGACTCCTCAAAATGACATTACAAGGTGCTTTCAACATTTTAGTTTTTCCAGAAATTGTAGCTTGTAATCTATAGTATATCACCTACCCGTACCGTCAACTCATTTTTCGAGATTCCTGTCGAAAATTGTTACAACTTCATAATAAAGTCAGTGATGGGAACGAGCGTGAAGTAATCTAGGGCAAGGGATGGCAATGTCCCGATAGATTGGGACTCTCAATGATTAAAGGTGAGTGGGGACAAGCCCCGCCCCTACGAAAATCCTTTTGCATAACTCACCCCTCACGGCGGCCAAGTATTAAGAATGCTTCCCTCTAATTATTCTTTGAACCTGATATATTCAAGTCCCGGAGAATGCTCCATACCCGGAAGCGGCTGCCACCACTCGATTGTTGGCCCATAAGCATAAGCCCCCAATACAGCAAACACAGGGATCTTATAATTAAGGCTCCAAACAAGATCCTCAGCTGCCCAAGCTGCCTGGATAATCTCTTCCTCAGTCGTAGCCCACAACAGGTTATCGGCGGCTTCCAGAATTTCTTCGTAGGTTCTGCCTACGGGATCGAAGGCGCCTACTTCACCTGCAAAGGATATGAGAGGGTGACGATTTCCAGACCACATCGGAATGAACGTAAATCCAATGCCACTGTGTGTCCCGAGCAAGTGTGCTGTTACCCAGGTCATCGATTCCATCTGCTTAGCCTCCACCCTTATCCCTACCTCTTGCAGACACGCTATGGTGGCTTCACTCTCGATTTGGTAGTTGGTAGGGAAGACAAACTCGGTATCAAAGCCATCAGGGTAGCCGGCTTCGGCAAGAAGCCGGCGGGCCTCGTCTGGGTCATAGGGGTCGGGCTCCCTATCTCTGTACCCAAGTACGTAGGGAGCATAATAGCTCCCCCAGGGAACATAAGCGCCGTATAAGACATTCTCGGAGATGCCCACCCGGTCTATAGCCAGGCTGACTGCCTTTCTAACGTCGGGGTTGAGAAATGGGCTAGGCTGGCCGGGGCGGGCCATATCGTAGAAAATAATGGCCCGGATGGTACTGGGAGTGGACATGACTTTGGTGAGGTCTGGGTTCGCGTCCACGTTAGGGATAAGCGGGGGCAATATTACTCCTATATCTAGTTCACCCGTTACTAACATGGCGTACATGGTCGCTGACTCAACTACAACCTTAAACATTAACTCATCATAGTTGGGAGTGTGGCGCCAGTGGTCTTCTACAGGCTCAAGTTGTACATAATCGGATCCCGCCCAGTCAACAACTCTGAATGGGCCCGTCCCCACCGGGTTCAGGCCAAATTCCTCATCACCCACTTCTTCAACGTAGTCTTTAGGCACAATTGCAGGACTCCCCTCAAGGAGAAGCTGAGCCGGCTTCTTCAGGTGGATACGGACTTGATAGTCGTTGATTATCTCGAGACTATCAATCAAGTCTGTATAATAATAATAGCCCACAGGATTGATATCCGGGTTCATCGCCCTCTCGAAGCTGAACTTCACGTCCTCAGCCGTCATAATGTCCCCATTGTGAAACGTCACTCCCTCCCTGATGAAATAATCAATATAAGACCAATCTGGAGCAACTTCCCAGCCTGTAGCCAAACCGGGCTGGACCTCACCCGTTACCTGGTCCCGCGCAACCAGCCCTTCGGCGTAACACGCAACGAGCGGCGGTTGTACGGTACCGTGAGGATCGAGGCGGTTCGCGCCTACAAAGTCTATCTCATATCCGAATTTTACGATCCATGGTCTGGGAGGGGGCTCGTATCCATTCTCTCCGTTGCCTCCATTTCCTCCGTTGCCAGAAGGTGCACATGCCGCAAATACTATGACTCCTATTAATGCCGCCACCAGTAGCAGTACAGGAACAGTGCTGAGCCTTTTTCTAATATCCATATTGACACCTCATTTTATTTTTAATTGGATAATGGAACCGGTTCTTGCTTATTACTTCTCCATTTACCCACAACGGCACCTCTCAAATGTAATATCCTAGTTTTTCTAAAAAGCCTAGCTTATTATAATATATTACCCCTCGGCAAGGTCAAACATTTTCCGAGATTTTTCATCCTGTTGGTAAAAAGTCAGTAAATTGATGAGAGGGCACAGCCCGGCTCCCAAACCAACCAACCTATAATTCTAAGCTGATAGGCGAGAAGCCCCATCATGTTTTTAACAAGACTTACCTGTTACAAATTCATCAAGCCTACAAAGCCAACTCCCTCAATGTCTCGTCTACAGCTACCATATTCTCGATTGGTGTTTCTCTTGGCACCTCACATCCGGCTGCGATGAATGTATTGTTGCTGACCACTGCGACACATTTTCTTACCGCCTGTCTGACACTCTCCGGTGTTCCTCTCAGCATAACATTAACGGGATCAAAGTTCCCACATGCAGAACATCTGTTTGAAAAAGTTTTTATCGCTACACCGAAATCGACCATCCAGTCTATATCTATTATATCGGCACCACTCAAGGGCATTAGATTAAGGATAGGTGTAATATCACCGCAGATATGCAATTTAACCCGTGCACCAGCATTATGAATTGCCGCACATATTTTCTCTTCATAAGGCAGTGCAAAGGTCTGGTAATGCTTGGGTCCAATCAATGAGGCTGCGGAATCCCCCACTCCGACAAAATCCGCTCCAGCCTTTACTTGCTCCAGTCCGAATGTTATTGCCTGTTCAGTGCAGATTTCCAGCAGCTCATGGACAAACTCTGGTGCTTCGATAAGATCTATCATAAGATTTGTCATTCCTCTCAGGAGGACAGCTTCGGCAAGAGCTCCTTCAATCCAGCCAAGTATAGGATAATCCCCTGACAAATCTTTCTTATACAGCTCGATAGCCTTGATTCTGTCCCACATCCTTTCACTCTTTAAGGGGTTAACAACAGACAAATTCTTAATATCCGAGTAATTCTTCAAAAGAAAGTCCGTATACCTTGGAACGTCGTCCTCAGGGAAAATGACGTTCCCTCCAAATCCATGTAGTTCACGACAAGGGTCTGATATGGCACTGACCATATCTATGCCAAATTTTTCGCAGCAGGTTATATTCCCATCAACGAGATACCTGTAATCGGTAACATATTTCTTGTATGGAGCCCCTATATATTTGGCAGCAAAGGTCATGACGATGTTTAGATTAGGAATCTTGTCTACTGACTCACCTTTTACTCTTCTCAGAACTCTTTCGTATGAATTCATAGAATCTTATACTTTTTATTAGGCGTCCGGTGGAGCCCTTGCTCTAATAAATCAAAGCGCACACTAGGAATACTAACTTCCATCAGTTCGTCCTTCATTATGCTACGAGCAATTACCAGTAGTTTTGAATCCTGCCTCACGGAAGAAAATCCTTTATTGGAATAAGCTAGTCAAATAAGCAACTTTACAATATACTCGCTTAACACTCCTATTGTTTAACCCCCAACTCGAGGCAACGGAGAAAGGTCTCGTCGAAATCTGTTCTTCCCGCCAATTCAACGTACGACACCTGAGTAGCAATCTCCTCCGCCTGTTGTCTCTCCTCCAAATTGAGCAATGCTCTTAGAGCTCCCCCCATGGCTGCATTACCAACAAAGTGAATTCTATCTACAGGGAATGGTGGGAATAGTCCCAGGGTGAGAGCTTTCTGACGGTTGATATAATTGCCAAACACCCCGGATAAAAGAATTTGCCGGACGTCACTGACATTAACCCCTGCCTCTTTCATCAGTAACTCAATACCAGCTCGAATGGCTCCCTTAGCCAGTTGGAGTTCCCGAATATCTGGTTGAGTAAGGACGATTTCCTTCCCACCATCCCTAACAACTATGAATTCCATTTTCCCGTCTCGCACTCTAAGCCGCTGAGCTAGCTCTGTGGGCAAAGAAGAACCTGCCTTGGATGGCAATAGCATCCGACCTGTCTGGTTGAGGATACCCACTCGAAATAATTCAGCCACCAAATCAATCAACCCAGAACCAGAAATACCACGAGGTGGAGAGTTGCCAATAATGGCGTAGTCCACGGATGGTGTCGCCTGGAATGAACTGATAGCTCCCCTGGCAGCGCGCATACCAAATTTTATTCGACTGCCTTCAAATGCTGGCCCTGCAGCTGTAGAGGTAGCAAGTATACTATTCTTGGTCGCCAGCATGACCTCACCATTGGTTCCTATATCAACAGCTAAACTAGGCTCAAGTGCTTGATACAATTTTGTTGCCAGTATCACAGCAACGGTATCTGCCCCAACAAAACTAGCAATAGCTGGCAAAATATGCAGCTTCCCCCGAGGATGAATCCGTAAGCCTATCTCCTTAGCTGAGATACACAGCGCCTGGTTCAACACTCCCACATATGGACTTAGGGCGATATGAACTGCATCCAATCCAAGTAAGAAATGCAGCATGGTAGTATTACCTACTACAGTAGCCTCAAAGATGCGCTCCCTCTTTTTTCCAGACATCCGACACATTCGTAGCAATAATCGGTTCAACCCCTTAATAAGCACTTCTTGCAGCATTTTTCTTTTTTCAGGACTACGCCGTGTGAACAGTATTCGTGAAACCACATCGGCACCATAGTTAATCTGGGGGTTCATCTCGGCATCCAGGGCAATTATCCTTCCTGTACCCAAGTCAACCAGCCCGGCTGCTATCGTAGTTGTCCCAATGTCTAAAGCTACCCCCAGCATATCTTCTGTCGAACCAGTCGGTTCCACATCTACCACTGTATTCCCCACCAAAATGGCCTCACCTTTGAAATATCCTTCCCGGAGCTTGTCTGGAATCTCCTGCAACAATGTCAGGTCCGCCTTTGGTGGAGCAGGTTCTGAAATCTGTAAATGTTCAGCTAAGCGGTCCCAATCAGCTCGCTGGTCACCTATGGTGGGCTTGTCAAGTTCGAAGTGTCTACGGTAAACATTGGGGCGCAAAGGCATTTCTTCACCTAACAATGTAAGACTTGCCTTGGCCCGGAGCGGCTCTATTTCAGGCAAATGAACTTCACCTGGCATTTCCACAGTAACCTGGCAAGCCAGACGCCAGCCATCGTGTAATTCCTCAGCCGAAAGTTTCTCCCGCTCCAGCTCGGTTATTCTCCTGCTAATCCCTGAAAGCCGAACTTTGCATTTTAGGCATGTCCCTTGTCCACCACAGGGGGATTCGAAGGGAATCCCAGCCTCAATCAGGGCTGCTCGGAGATTGGTACGTGCCTTCAGGTTTACGTCCCTTCCCAATGGCAACACCCGAACTTTCAGTCTCATTTACGACAACGCTTCTCCTGTGCTTTGTTCTATGCTCGAAGCAATAACCACATCCAGGGCACGACAAGTAATCCAGGACTGAAAAAGAGACTGTCTCGCTCCGCTATTACTCAAAAACCATGCTCTCCGTAACAGGCTTTTCTAAAAACGCTAGCTTGTACTCTATAGTATATCACCCCCCGCACCGTCAATCTCTCAGTGGCTATTCGTCAAATTGTGTCAAGAGCTAGAGGATGGTACAAACCCCAGGAACATTTTCCTCCAGTACGCAGCGATATTCATCAGATCACAATACAAATGCTCTAGCATTTCGACCTTAAATAATACTCTCTCTCATACCTGCGCCTCCTTTACTTTATAATATTTAAGTTACAGTAAGATTGTGGTATTATTCTAGTTAAGGTGGCGGACATTGCTAGGAAGGCAGGGCTCTCAAGTGATCATGGAAAGCACAGATTCAAGGAGAATAGGAAGCTATAGATCGTCAATTGCTTTAGCCAAGCAGTAACCGGATTATGGAGAAGAAACTGGAACAACTCCGTAGGAGTATTTTAGGCCGGGATTTTGCCTCATTAGCGGAGCATGTAGGGACGGCGTTGGATTCGGGACTAGCCGCGGACCGGATTATGTCCGAGGGGCTGATTCCAGGGCTGATCGAGGGTGGCAGGATTCCAAAGTCGCAGGTTGATCTGGGAAGAAACATTGAAATGGCTAGCGCAGTATTCCGGCCAGAGCCGACTCTCCAAGGGGTAACAAGCCGAGAGATAGTACGGGCGGCAATTGGATTTAGCAGTCCCCTACGTATACCGTATAGCTTTTATTACAATCCTACAGCAACGGATATCGTTGAGCTTGCTATGGTGGCATCAATTTTTCAGGACATATCACGACGTGTGGGCGACATCTATACGGACGCGTGGGGGATAAAGCAACAGGTCACGGGCCGGGCGTGGAACAAGCCGTTGGAGTACCCGCTGGAAGACCTGAGTAAGATCGACAGCTACCATTTCCCTACCGTTGCTTCTCCAGGGGTGTTTCGGCTAATGGAGCCATTTATTCGATTGGGGCATTCAGCAGGGAAATATATTGTCGCCCCCAACCCGGTTATGATGTACGAAATGATGCGGCAGCTGATGGGTTTTCAGGCACTCATGGTGGCCCACTATATTCAGTCAGATGGATTGAAGGCGCTACTGGAGAAGATGACTGAGATGACAGTCAGCTGTATCCAGGGGTACGCGGGCATCGGTGGGGTTGATGCATTCATGACATGGGAGGACTGGGGAATGCAGAACAGTCTGCAGATGAAGATTGAAGATTTTCGCATGTTTTACAAGCCATATTATGCGCGAATCATTGAGGCAGCCCATGAGCACGGTATGCACTTCATCTGGCACAATTGCGGCTATATTGTGGACATGTTCCCGGATATCCTAGAACTGGGAGTGGACGTTCTCCAATTTGACCAGCCGCGCCTGATGGGGCATCAGCGATTGATTAATGAGCTGGGTGGGAAGGTATGCATGTGGAATACGGTGGATATTCAATGGTCGCCTGATAGTGCTGTGAGCAACGATGCTATTCGGGCTGAGGTGGCTGAAATGGTGCGCGTATATGACATTGAGCGATTCAAGGGTGGATTTATAGCCAGGCATTACCTACAGCCATGGGACATTAATCTAACACCAGAACGACAGAGACTCATCTACGATACCTTTATGATGAACATAGACAGGGACTGATATCCGTCTGTTTATTACGGTTATGAGACTCGGTAGCCTTTAAAATGCACGTTTACAGCCATATAATTGAGGGGATGCAAAACGATGGCAGTGTAGCTCAGCGGTAGAGCAGAGGACTCATAATTCTAAGCCAGATGTCCCAAAAGGTCACTTTACGTATAAAATAGAACTTTTGTGTCAATTACCAAAACTCTGTTTTGTTCGTGAAGTCCCATTGTGTCCAAAACCGTAATAAATAATTTAACTCCAAAATAACGCCAATTTTTCAGGTATGACTTGAAGCTAACTAAGGAACAATAATAATAAACACCATACCAATAAAAACAGCAACGACTGATAACAACAAAATTCGCTCACGCAACGCCGACCACAAAATTTGAAATATTGATTATGTCTCCCCTGGCTTTTAATTGCTTTTTAGGGGTTTAATTACAAAGCAAGAGTATGATACTAAGAGCTAATAAATCTTTCTCTTAAAGCTAAAATGAGGGGGAAAATTGTGCTGGTCTGGTGTTTAGAGTGAGTCCATCCCCTAATCCAAAGGGCATACCCCCTTCTTGATATTCAGATACCTGTCTCTGACCTATTTAAATTTTAGGGATAGTCTGGGGCTTTATCTTGAGGATGGAACAAAGCGATACAAAGCGGAGTAGAAGGACCGGGGCTGGGACTACTGGTGCGTCACAGACCGATGGAAGCCCACGGAGGCCGAATCTGGAAAGAGTCTAACCTCGGTAAAGGATCAACTTTGTTTTTTACGGTACCGGTAGCATTCGAGTGACGTTAACATCACCTGGCGACCTCAATATCTGAGCAATTGACGGCGTTGGCGCTGAACCTATTTATGCCTGCTCGCATGATCCCGTTGTTTTGAACCTTTCTAACAAAGCATCAGTTATTAATCCTACATATGCGTTCTCTATACCATATTTTTTTCACGTGTGCCACGTTTGATAGTATTCCAGGGCTATCCATAATGTCATACTTTTGTAACACTTTTTCGGTTAAATATATGACTTTGTAATCTTGAGGCGGCTAAGATGATTGTATAAAGCGAAAGGAAAGGAGGGTGTTACTATGGCAGTCGAGGCAGTTGGTGAGAAGTATCGTTGCAATATTTGTGGGAACGAAGTTACTGTTACCAAAGCCGGTGGCGGTGTGCTGGTTTGCTGCGGGGAAGACATGGAAAAGCTTGAATAAGCAAACCAGCAGCGGATTTAGTCGAGACGTCATCGGATCAGGGACCATTCACCGTGTTTGCGCCGGATGATAATGCATTTGCAGAACTGCCTGCCAGTATGGTCGAGAGCCTTCTTAAAGATATCCGCAAGCTGAAAGATATCCTAACCTATCACGTCGTCGCTGGCAAGTTAATGGCAGCAGATGTTGCAAGTCTAACATCGATAAAAACTGTTCAAGGCAAGAAAGTAAGTATCGATACCAAAGACGGCGTAAAGGTGAACGCGGCGGTATATGCTCGACCGTACTTCACGGACGAGAAGACGGCAGTATTCATTATGGCCGAGCGATTAACTCATGAAAACGTAAAATCTAATCCATCTGCAGCCTACCTTTTCATGGAGGTAGGTGAGGGCTATACTGGGAAACGTTTGTATCTTAATAAGATCAAGGAAGAGCAGAACGAAAAACTCGTCAGCGATATCTGCAGGAAATGTGACTACTCATACTATAACATGAGTACGAGCTACGTGGTTTACTTCAACGTTGAAAAGATATTGCCCTTGATAGGGGATGGCACGTAGACGATTGTTCATTCACACAAGGAGACTCCCGGCGGAGCCCCCTTCTTTATAGCGGTAACATAATGCACGCAGGGCGGGAACAGAAGACAGAATCGGTCTGGGACTATCCGAGGCCGCCACGCGTAGAGCCTTCTTCCAGACAAATACGCGTGGTATTTGGCGGCACCACCGTAGCAGAAACGCACAGGGCAGTCCGTGTCCTTGAGACAAGCCATCCGCCCGTCTACTACATTCCGCCTGTAGATGTGAAGCAGCAATTTCTATCGCGATCCGACCATCATAGTCGTTGCGAGTTCAAAGGCATGGCAACCTATTATACCCTGGAGGTAGAGGGGAAAGTTGCCACGAACGCCGCGTGGAGTTACCACAACCCTTCCGCTGGATACGAACCTATCAAAGATCATATAGCCTTCTATCCTGGACGTGTGGATGCGTGCTACGTTGACAAAGAACGCGTCCAGGCTCAGGAGGGAGATTTCTACGGCGGATGGATAACGTCGGATATAGAAGGACCATTAAAGGGAGGAGCAAGAACAGCAGGCTGGTGAAGACACAGTTCACATAGGCCTGTCATTCAAAATAGCAGTTTCTTAATGAAGGCGGTCTGTCCATGCATAAACCGGACTATTGGGCGCAAAGGTGATCAAACATTTCGATTGGAATCCTATTCACAACCCTGCACAAGAATACCACCGGGAATACTTCTCAAGGCATCTGAGGCGGTAATACTGTCATATGGTGATTTCGCCGACGCCTGAGAGGGAAACCGCTGAAAGTCATTATTAGCAATTTCCTGGCTTCGGTTTACACGTGGGACAACGGCAACAAGAGACTAAAAAAATACCATAGCAATAAAAACAACAAGGGTTAATAATGGCAAAGGTCGCTCATATAACGCTAACCCTAGAATTCGAAATAATGGTTATGTCGCCATTCTTCTTAGCCATCTTTCAACCGTTTTTATCGGTTTTAATCATAGAATAAGAGTATCTGCTAAAACGCTAAGAGGCGTTGCTAATTTGAGGATAGCTTGAGGTTATCATAAATGGGCGCACTCTTTTAATATACAGGTGCAAGAAGTGTGACGTCAGTATGATCGTAAAACCACATGAAACGATGATTATTTCACATTAGTGTTGGGGTACTGCATCCTCTCCCAGGTACTTCCTGACCAGATTAGAGTCATATGTTGCCCTTCTACCAATACACTTCTCTCTTGGACAAAGCTGGCAACTCTCAAACCTTATCTCAGTTGGAAAATATATGCCAGAGGACGATCTCAACGGGCGCATGACATAGTCCTGAGTCAATCTGACACCAATTAGTCCCTCAACATCGCCAAATAGTGAAAAGAGCTCTCTTTGCTGTGTTATGGGCCAGTCTTCCAGAGAACCTGGATTCATGTGGGACATCTGTCCCAGGATATACTTCTGTTTTACATGATCAGCGAGGTAATTAATGGCTACCCCCAGAACCATGGTCTGAATAGTATCTAGGCAAAAAGCCCTCAGCACATCTTCTGATGGCAGAGGAACTCTATCTAGTTCCGTACCACAGGTAGCGATATAGGGAAAGACTCTCTCCACCTTATTCAGATTAGCGCACAGAACACGGCTACTAAACTTGATACCGTCGATGTCAACTGAGTTGCCATTATTATTATCCACATAGGACACTTTGTACACAGCTTTAGGCCGGGCTGTGCTCACGACAACATCAATCAATTCCTGAACCATTTCTACGATTTGCTTACCTCCGTGGTCAAGTCGCAATCTCTCAATGATCTTCTCTCTTTCCAGATTGACGGGAATGTTGTCTAGTATCTCCATAACCGCGATTCAAAGCCTCGACGTGAGTGTTTAGTCAACTACATTCTAGCATCATTATAGTACGTGATGAGAGATCAGCCCTACTATAGAGTTAAGGAGCAATAACATAAGAAATAGACCATAGCAATAAAAACAACAATGACCAATAACATCAAAAGTCGCTCACATAACGCTAACCCCAAAATTTGCAACGGGCTTATATACTTGACAAACCTATTAAAGTAGTTCTAATTGCTCTCTAGTTTGACGGGCACCCACTAATGACTTACCAACAATATCATCAAGTCGTTTCTTGTGTTGTTTCGATGCGGACGCATTTGTCTGTAGTGAGTCATAGTAAAGTACTTGCCATGGTAATAAATGCACAATGCGTACACATCTACCATAGTGGCACCAGGTGGCTAATTCAGTCTCGAAAGGCGAACCCTTACAAAACCCGAATGTACTCACACCACTTCCCGACGCATGCTGAAGGTGACCAACGAGTAACGGAGCTAAAGCACACACTGATGATAGCTACTCGTTCCGAACGCTGACTGGTCCGTCTAGCTGCTAATCGTTCGGTTTCTCAAGTTCTTCTTCAGCGAAGCGCCTGACTGTCGTCAAGCCGTTGGATTCGATTCTCACCATATACCAGAAGCGGAAGGTATCATTAACGGGTTCTTTGTCTACCAACCCGGTGTAGCCCATATATGGTGAAGGATAATTGAGACTGATTTTCACTTTGCTGCCTTTCTTGAACTTTGGCACTCTGCTACCATTCCTCCGGGGAAGACCATAGTCCCTTCGTTTAATCGGGTCGGAAAGTACAGCATAAGCCTCGTTTAGCTCTTGCATTTCTTTATTAGCATCGTCCCCTCCCCCATTCCTGTCCGGGTGGTATTGAAAAGCCAGCTTGTGATACGCCCTTCTTATTTCCTCGGCGCTGGCATTTGGCGCAATGCCCAAGACTTCGTAGTAGTCTCGTTTACTTTGCATTCCGCGCATAAGAAGTAGTCTCATGGTTACTATTATACGGCTATCTGAGGAACAGTCAATAGGTCTTTCGTACTATGTTCAAGCCATATTGTAGAGTTAAGTAGCAAAAATCCATCTTTTGGTGCAGCGGAGCAATATCCAAGCTTCTATTGCCCAAGCTGTACAATATGGACTATTGTGTAGTCTAGCATGATAGGAATATCATTAGCTTTCCTCGAGTAGGATACGCTCAATCGTCTTTATTTCTTTCCCATCGAAGGCCAATAAGATGAGAATAAAAGCAACACATTAAAGATAGGACTACCCATAGCAATAAAATAACGACAGGGACAACAACGATAATATTTAATTAGACATGGTATGCAAATCTGCTTATTCCTTTACCACCTTATGAGCCTGTCAAAGCTAATGTTGGCAGACCGAGGAAATTAAAAAGTTATAGTAGCCACTTAGCTACAAAAAATGGCACAAGACATATAAACATACCCAAAAACAAATCCATAGTAGCCACTTTGAAAAAAGACCCCCAATTTTTAGCCTCTCTGGACACGCTTATTTCTAAGGGATACGGAGTTCAGACAATACAAAAGAAACTAAAGGCCAAAGGCTATGATGTTCCTTATCGTACTTTGGGACGGTGGATTGCAAATATCATATCCATATGTGCTGTCTTTCCCGAAATAGAAGACTTTCCAAAGCTAGAAGTAGTTTTTTAGCTATGAATAAAGTATCAAAATAGGCATTTTAGGGCTAAAAAGGAGATGAAAACCTGTAATTACAAATGATTTTTCCAATTTTTCAAGTCCTAAAAAAAGACAAAACAAAGCTGAAATGTTCAATATTTTCAATTTTTCCAGTCCATAAAAAAGATGGATTTATGGAGTTTTGAGAGCCTATAAAAAAGAAGTGACAAAGCTTATATGTCCGATAATTTGAATTATTTGACTCTATAAAAAAAGAAGACATTTTAGTTGTTAGGGGGGTGGGATATTAAATAGCCACGACTTTGAACTATTTAAA
>SMTZ1_10004362_pt1 | contig 14243 bp, 11 predicted proteins | sample DeeMarSWOR136_30_FD_25667 | JGI IMG/M metagenome (IMG submission 25667) | reverse complement strand
TAAGTAGCCCAGAATTCAGCTTAAAGAGTTTAAGAGAATTAGAAAATCTTTTGAAGGAGCGATACACTGTTCTTAGACCTCCTTTTGGCTGGTTTAATGAATTAGAGGTAAAAGCAAAAGGACATCCATTATCTAGAATTTCGAGAAAGATTGGGTAATAGCCTAAAGATTGTATATTACATATATTTCAATTATTTGTTAACAAAAAAGAATTTGAGTTATTTAATAATGTCTAATTTATTTTAGAAATGTCTATTTTCCACACTCCATAACCTAAGAATATAAAACTAATTATTGAAGCAATATGTACTATCTTTTGGGCAATAACTACAATATCATATTCAATAATTATTATTCCTATCACTAAAGTTGACAGAGCTATGAAAAAGACTAGTACATATGTTAAAAAGATTATTGAATAAATTCTTGGGAAATCTTTATTTATATAAAGTGCTATAGTGTAAAAAACACCGTTAAGTGAGAGAGAGAGATATGCTATAGAAGCAAAAATCAAATGAAATATATCTAAAAGATCGATTGGAGTAAATACAATTCCAATTATCGATAATGATGCAATAATTCCGATAATTGAACCTATTTTGGCCATTTTTAATCCCAATTCCCCATTTTGGAATAAATTAGGGAATATTAAATAAAAAGGAATAAATAGAATCGCGTATAACAATAAGGCAATTGAAAATAGTATTATTGAGATAGTATTAGGTTGTCCTGAATAAGCAACAGTTCTTCCTAAATCACTTACAATATTTTCCCAAAATGAATATCCAGAAACATTAAGATTTTTATAGTTTCCTCCAGTGTAAAATAACATTGCTATAAATAATAGAACAATAAGTAAAACACATCCTAGAATTTCAGCAATTACCGCTTTATTTTTCCATTTTTTTAGATTTAGTTCAATCATTCTCAAGTTAAATTTTGATTTTAAGGTAAATCTAAATAATATATTGATTTAGGAATTTTTAATTATTTAATAATATAGCAGATTCAGACCTTTTAGGTTTGAATTTCGGTGAGAAGCTTATCTACCATATCTTTTTTTGGTAATAACACTTGAGCGTAGGGTAAAGTTTTTATTTTCACTCGTTCAGATTCATATGGATAATAAAAATATAATATAATCCACATAAATGAGCCTAGTAACCAAATTGCTAATACTATTATTATATAAACATTAAGGATAACTACATTATGTTGAATAAGGGTAGATAAAACCAAATTTCCGATGATTCCTCCTAAGTTTAACATTAAGCTATTTAAACCATTAACCGTGCTTCTAAGTCTTGGAATGCATACTTCTGTGTAGATGGCAAACTGATTGCCTACCGCAAAATAAGTAAAAAAATACCCAATAATCCCGAAAACTAAAAAAGGATAGATATAAAACCCTATAAGAAAAGAGATTCCAATAAGAAGCCCCAAAAGAGATATGATCATACGACCTTTATTACGGAAAAGATGATAGTATTTATCTCCTAGTTTTCCACCAATAATTGATCCAGGAAGCGCTCCTAAGCCAGCAAAAATATAGATAAAAGTAGCCCATACTTCATTATCTACTTTAATTGTGAGATAAAATATTGCCCAGTTTCCCAGTGTAAAAATGGCAAAACCAGAACAAAATACAGAAATTAAAATAGCTGAAACGGATTTAATTTTAAAAAGATCGAGTACATCTCTGCCAGTTATTTTATAGTTATAGGTCATTACTTCTTTCAGTTCAACTACTCGGAGAGCAAAGGCATGCTCAGAATCAATGCCATGAAAAAAATATGCTCCTAATATTACTATTCCTATAATAGCTCCTAGCATAAATCCCATCCTCCACCCAGTAATTCCCCCAATAATAATTCCTACTCCATTTCCCAGAAGGTATCCAAATTGCATTAAACCAAATTTAGTGCCTCTTTCTTGAGGACTGTAAAAATCACCGATCATTGAAAACCCAATTGGTAAAAAAGCTCCAGTTCCTATAGCGCTAATAATAAGAAATGTGAAAAACATTGCAAAATTTAACGAGATGCCAAGCAATCCATAGGATACTATCCATATAAAATTAGTAAATATAAAGAGATTTTTTCTAGTGATTTTTTTAGCAAGGTAATTAGTATAGTATCCAAAGAAGAGGATACTGGCCATACTAGTAAGTAAGTTGGTTGTAACTAATAATCCAACACCGAATGAAGTTGTACCTTGAAGATTTAATAATAAATTATCGATATTTGCAGGCAAAATCCCCATACTAAAATAAATCATTAAATATAATCCAAAAATCAAGCTAAAAGTATTTTTTCGCTGCAATTTAAACCATGCGTTATCTTGCAAAATATTCTTGAATATAAGGGGTTTTTTTTCAAACCTATAATCTTTTCCAATTTGATAGTCTAAATTTTCTAAAAAGGTATTATTTTTTTCAATAAGCCGGATTAATCGTGTATGAGTTATTTTCATTTAATTTCAAAACCTTAATGATTGAAATAATATAATTGTGAAATTATTGTCATCTATATTTAAAGAAAAAATTTAGAAAAAACAGTAATTTTTTTATAGGTTATCTGGATCAAATCCTAAATCACGCCATTCATAGAGTTCAATATAGTTTGAATACTATGACCTTTCTCAAAATGTAAATTCCTTACAAGATCCTTATGTTTTCTAAGAAAGCTTTTCAAATAAGGAATGCTTGAATCTTTATCTTTATTAATAATCATTATTTTCTAATGTAATATAAATTTAATAACAATAAAGAGAAAAAAAAAAAATTAATTTTGTAATTCTATTCTTCCAATTCTTCTTTCCATATTTTTAATTCACATCTCAAATTCCATCCTTAGCTTTCTACTCATTTTCTTCTTAATTATTTTAGTAAATAATTCTCAGCTCCACAATTTAAGCATTGAAAGATCCCATGTTCTTCGTCAATGGTTTTCAGATTACTTTTTACCCCGCAATATCCACAAATAGAATTAATCCTTTCCGTTCCTGATTCTCCTATTTCTTTCTCAATTCGGAGCATATATCTTACATTAGTTGCGGCTTCCATTTTTGCTCCAATCTTTTCTTTAATCTTATCTTCTGCAAGCTTATGGTAAATTTGAAAAAGGCGTATAAACATCACTCGTCTGACTTTTCTCACAAATTCTTTGCATCCGAAACGGTCTAAATCGAAACGCACTTTTTTTTTATTAGGGAGTATGATTATTACCCGAGCAGTTGTTACTGGTATTTTATAAGGGCCTGCTTCTGTAGTACGTACTAGTTCTGTAGTATGGATACTTGCTTTAGGAAGGGTTACATTTTTCCATTCAAAGAAACCTTTTCTAATGGCTCTTCGATAATAGACTCCTGAAGGACTAATAACAACAAACCGCCTAATAACAATAATACAGACTATAATAAAAAAAAATTCAAAAATAGCAAATATGATTGAGAATGTTATTGACAAATATGTTTCATATATCTTGAAGTAAAAAAACATTATTGCAGCTATAATTAGCATTAATATAGGAAGAAGAAAAATCTTCTTAGTTCCCTTTAATACAAACGTTTTCCCATCCAAGAACGCTTTTTCAATTTGGTCCCCTGTCCAGTATTTGCCAAAGGTGTATTCTCCTTTCTTATAGCTTTTGTAAGCTTCTTTCAATTCTTCTAAAATATTATGATTATCCATATTATTCTCCTCTCCAATCCAAAAATCAGGTGGTTCAAATGTTCCTAGTTTACTGTAATTATAATAATTCAAAAATGTGAGAATGACCATTCTCCAAAGGATTATGGGAAATTCTTTTGTGGTATAGTCGATACTTTTTAAAAGGTCGCCATTTGGCATTGAAATATAGATTTCCTTAAAGTCAAATTTTTTAGTTTTCGACATTTGTTCAACAACATCTATACTAATATCTTCCCAATTATAACCTTTAATATCTCTTCTCTTTTTATAGACTATTCCTTCTGCACCAAGAACTATAAAATTTGAGCGAAGTTTCAATAATCCTGAAATCAAAAATCTAAGACCAAGTGGAGCAAAGACAAAGATTGGTAGAAGAGTGATTATAAAAATAATTAGATCAACAGTTAAAGCTTCTATGCCAAGGTAGCCAAGGATGGCATAATAGATTAGTGTAATTATTAATCCTGAAGAAATCAAAATTAGTCCAATTATAATTTCTATTTTTGCACTTGCTTGAGTAAACACAAATTTCTTTCCATTCCTTACTGCGTTCTCAATATCATTTAGTGAAGCTATGGTCCCGTATTCATATTTACCTTCTTTATAGTTCCGAAAGCTTAAGACATACTCATCTATATTATCCATCCTTAGTTGATTTACCCTCTTAAATAATAATTATAATAATTTGAAGGATGATGATTTGTGTTTTATATATTATGAATCTATTTATGCTTTATCTAGGGAAAGATAAAAAATCGCTCTAATATCATACACTTCTCTCTATTTTATTCTGGGTATTAGAACTTTCATTAATAACTACTTCATTATCGCTCGTATATACTTAATTCAACTATTATATTTAAAGAAAAAATCTTCTGATTTTGTTGGACTATGTAAAATAAATAGTGATATCAAATACCTCACCGTTAATTTTTCCTTTAATATCCAAATCGTTATGATCAATCATAGAGAATCTTAAATTAGATTGATAGCCAAAACATTTTTCATAAAAATATATCATTGGCTCACATCTTTCTTGAATTTGTGAAACAGGAATAGATTTTATTAATTTAAAATAGAGAAATGGATCATATTTAGAACTAAAGATGTAATATAATGATTGAGTCTTGCGATGAAAGGCAATAAAACAATTTAAATTCACTTCATAAAAGAGCTTAAATTGATCTGTACAATCTTTCCAGTTCAAGATAACGTGTATTAAATCCGTACCTACTATCCCTTTTACCATCTTTTCCTTGTTTATTTGGCGCTCCATAGAGATGTCGATTAAATCATTGAAGTTATAGCGTTCTCTTTCAGTCAAATCAATGAAGGGAATGTTGTAGTTTGAGTCATGGAGCAATATATATTTTATTAATTCAACACTTTCTGCGGGATATCGAGCATAAAGAATTTTAACTGCCTCAGAGCGAACATTATCATTACTGTCTGATAACACCAAATGTTTCAAAACCGAAAAAACATTGTATTTACCAAAATCGAATTTTGACAGCTTTTTTAAATTACTTAATCGTGTTTTATCATTATCAGAGTACTGGATAATCTGTAATAATTCCTCTAAATCCTTTTTTTTTTCTAAATTGTTTATATTGAAATCGTTGGTTGAAAACTTTTCCATTACTGCTCATTGAGAGAAATGAATATTTAATAGGACTTATTATTTGTAGGCCTATTTAAACAAAAAATTAAGGGAAAAATTTTCATCTCCATATAATTTGGATTATGAAATTTTTTCTTGATATTGTTCTTCTAATTTTTTGGCTGACTCTGTTATTGCTAGACCCCCTAATGAGGTGCATCGTAATTGAGAAGGTAACATTTTTCCACTCTCATAAGAGGCTTGGATACAGTCATCAAGATTGATTGGGTTAAAATAGCCTCCCATTATGAGATCAGCACATACAAAAGCATTTGAAGCTGCAACAGCATTTCTTGTGTGGCAAGGAATTTCGCAGAATCCAGCAACGAGATCGCAAACTGATCCCATGGTATTTTGTAGAGCAATAGCTGCTGCGTCTGTGGATAACTTTGGGTTTCCATTAACAGCTTCAACAATAGCTGCCGCTGCCATTGCAGCAGCGATTCCTATTTCAACTTGACACCCTGCAATTTCAGCAGCAAAAGTTGAATTCATAGCATTTATTAATCCTATTACTCCAGCACCTAATGCACAATTAACAATTTTTTCTAAAGAAAGATTAAAATCAAAGTGAAGAGTATAAAGAACAGAAGCAATAACTCCACATGAACCGCCTGTAGGAGCGGCACAGATTAAACCACCAGAAGAGGCCGTATCCATAACTGCCAACGCTCTATAAGCACTTCTTATATTTATTCCAGGATTAACCAGATTTCCATTGATTTCTTCTTGTTGTATTTTACTTGCAGAATGCTCTAATAAGTTCATCGAAGAATTTTCGCTTATTAAGCCCATTTCTACAGAAGAAAACATTACAGATATCCTTTTCTTAATCTCATCTATAATAATTTTTTTATCTAAATTGAGTAAAGCAGATTCATATTCAAGACCTATTTCTCCAAGATCAAATCTTTTACTTTTGGCGATTTTTAATATTTCTGAAGTATTTGTAAATATTGGGGTTCCATGAATAGGGAAGACTATAGGACGAGTAATCCAAATATTTGTTATTTCTACATTTTTCGCTAAAAAATCGATAAAATTTTTTTCAAAACTATGGGGATCTTTTATTTGAATAAAAGATGATTGTTCATTTCTTTGAATATCAGATATTCTCGAAGATTCAAATCTTGATTGGATAATCTTCTTCATTTCACCTTCAAAATTTGAGTTAAATTCAATTAAAAGATTATGTAATTGACCATTAATTACAACATTCCAATTATTGAGTCTATCTATTAATATCATACCACCCCCTATTGATTTAGCTACAAAAGTTAGAAAAACTCCATTATATAGATATATTTCTATAAGAATATAATTCGGATGATCCGCATTTGGTAGATTCTTTGTTTGAAAATAATACGTAATTCCTTGATTTTTCGCAATTTCTAAGGATTTAAAAAAATTGGATGCTTCCACAGATAAACCAACCAAACCAGCCAGGAATGCAATGTCACTGTTTTGAGCTTTATAGACCCTGCCAAAAGAACTTTTCGAATCAAAAGTGATGTGAACTTCTTTAATCTTATCTTTACATACCATTTTGGTTAAACAACCAATATTATAAGATGCTGCGGTATGCGAACTCGAAGGACCATGCATAATTGGACCTAGAACATCATTCAAAATGCTTATCTCCATAATTTCTCACTTTCTTAAAAATTACAATATAAATACTATAAATATCTACTTAAGAATATATTTTCTAAACCTGATTAGTAAAATCTTCAAATTTTGATTTTTACTTACTTCAACAAAATATTAAGGTTATTACCTTCAATATACAATGTATTGCAGGGATTGTAAATATGTTATAAAAGCTAAAATCCGATGAGTCGTATATAGAACATCAATCGTTATTGATCCAACAATCCCTAATATTGATCCTATCTTGGATGTTTTTAATAATTTAGGATCTTTCTAAATTTTACTATGCCTTTCTCTCGCATAGTTCTTGAATGTATTGCAGAGATTGGTGTCTAAAGTAAGTATTATAAAGTTCTGCATATTTTCCACCTTTTGCCATTAGGATCTCGTGGTTACCTTCTTCTATAATTTTACCATTATCAAGAACGATAATGCGGTCAACATGCCGAACTGTCCAAAGTCTATGAGCTATAATTATGGAGGTCCTTCCTTCTATCGTCTTTTGTAGTGCATCTTGAATTTTTGTCTCAGTGAATGGATCTACTGAAGCAGTAGCTTCATCCAAGATAAGGATAGAAGGACCTTCAAGCAATACACGAGCAAAAACAACTAATTGGCGTTGTCCCATTGATAAGCGACTTCCTCTTTCACCAATATTGGTTTCTAATCCATTTGATATATCTTCAATCCAATCAATCCCACTAGTTATATTTAAAGCATTATATACATCCTCTCTATTAGCATTTTTACAACAATATTTAATGTTATTTTCAATTGTGTCAGCAAAGAGGAAGGGAGATTGAGGAATTATTCCTATTTGAGTGCGATATTCTTTTAAATCATAATTCCTAATACTTATGCCATCTACTAAAATATCTCCTCCTTGAAACTCATAAAACCTCGCTATAAGTTTAGCTAGACTTGACTTTCCTGCGCCAGTATGTCCAACGATTGCTACTGATTCACCAGGTCCAATTGAAAGATTAAAATTATCAAAGACTTTTTTATTTTTTTCATAATGAAATATCAAGTTTTTGATTTCTATTTCCCCTTTTAATCGAGATGGCACAATATTATCAGTTTGAACTACTATCGGTACTGTATCTATTAAAGCAAAAATACGTTCTGATGCGGACATTCCAGCTTGAAAAGTAGGCCAAAAAGAGGCAATCGACAATAATGGAAAAAATAAATAATTTAAACCTTGCAGAAATAAATTCAGATCTCCAGCACTGATTTCCCCTCCTAAAACACTATTACCTCCATAAAATACCAATAAGGTTATCACAATTCCTTGAATAATTCCTAAGGAAGGAAAGATGGCGTTCAATACAAATGCTCTTCTTAAACTAACTTTATAAGAAGTATCGTTTACTTTATTAAACTTTTCATATAATTTCTCTTCTTGACGAAATGTTTTTGCTATTCGAATACCTGAAAAGCTCTCTTTAACAAAATCATTAACAGATGCTAAAGCTCTTTGCCCTAATAATGTTCTTTTTCTAGCTATTTTACGAAATGATAATGCTAATACAAAAAACATGGGAACTGAGATAATCATTGCTAAAGTCAATATAAGGTTTATAAAGAACATTATAATAAGTAAAAAAAGAACTATTAAAATTGAAGATACTAATTGAATAGACAAATCCACAGTTGTCCCAAAAGTATCACTGTCAGAGTTAACTCGGCTAACTATTTTTCCCGTGGGATTTCTGTCAAAAAAGGAAAGATCATGATTTAATACAGCATTTGTTGCATCTCTTCTAAGATCTAAGACAACGCCACCTACCACTCGAAAAGAATGACGCTGTTGGAAATAATTAAATACCCAACTTAAAAGATTTAAAATGAGAATAAGAATTACTATAAAAATTAGATATAAAATATTTTTATTTGTCTCTAAATTGTTAATTATTACACTTATTAAAACTGGGACGAAAGCGGATGTAAGTGATGATATTGTTATAAAAAAGATAACTATTGCCATAGAACGTTTATATGGACCGAAATACGATAAAATACGCTTTAACAAAGCTCTATCTGAAAACTCTCGGTCATATTCTTCTGCTTCTAAATCCCAACCATAAGCCATACTTTAAGTCTCCTCACATTGTTTGATTAGTTCTTCTATCTTTACATCAAATTTTTTGATAAATATTCTCTGGTATTCTTCTGAAGTCTTTAAAAGTTCTTCATGAGTTCCTTTTGCTATAATTTCTCCTGCTTTTAATACGATTATTAAATCTGCCCATCGAATTTGACTTAAGCGGTGTGTGATAAGGATTGTTGTTCTATTTTTAAGGATATTTCGAATTGCTTTTTGTATTTGGTCTTCTGTATTAGAATCTATGGCTGAAGTGGAATCATCTAATATTAAAATTTTAGGATCTACAAGAAACGCACGAGCAATAGCAATTCTTTGTCTTTCACCGCCACTTAATTGAACACCTCGTTCACCAACTTCAGAATCATATTGTTCAGGTAAATTTAAGATGAAGTCATGAGCTTGAGCTTCTTTGGCTACTTTAATTACTTTTTCAATCGAGCTAGTATGACCGAATGAAATATTTTCGAAAATAGTTGTAGAAAATAAAAATATATCTTGATCTACATGGGAAATTTGATTTCTCAGTGATTTTAATGCATAATTACGTATATCAATGTTGTCAATCAGAATTTTACCCTCATTAACATCATATAATCGTGATATTAGCTTAGCTAGAGTGGTTTTACCTGATCCCGTCGTTCCTACAATTGCTAAAGTATGACCAGCTTGAATTTCAAAACTTACATTCTTTAATACAGGTTTTTCATTTCCAGGATAAAAAAAAGTAACGTTTTCGAATTTGATATCGCCTTCTATTAATTTTGAGTATCCTTCAATATTTTCATCTATTTCTGTCTTTATATTCATTAATTCAAGCAATCTCTGTGCGCTTGAGACAGCTAGTCGTATTATAGCAAAAACAAAAATAGAAATAAATGTAGGGAAACGTAACAATGCTAATAATCCTAAGTAAGCAATAATTTGTCCAATATTGATTAGACCATAAAAATTAAGTATTATAGCATGTATTAAACCTCCAGTTATGGTTAAAGCTAAAAGCAGTATAGGTAGATATTTTGCTTCAATATATCCTTGCTCAACAAATGCATCGCGATAACTTTTAGCATGTTCAAAATATTTTTCACTTTCTTTATATTCTTGAGCTGTTGCTTTAACTACTTCAATTCCAGTAAGTGCTTCGTTTAAAGTAGCATTCATCATTCCATAAAAACTACGCAACCTTCCTGTAACTGGTCCAATTTTTTTGATATACGATTTTAAAGAAAAATAAAACGATATTGTAAAAATTAAAGGCGCAAAAATTAATTGTGAGGGGTAAAAAGAAACAATATAAAATAAAGGTATTATTAACGCTGTAAACGATTCAAATATTAATGAGATTGCTGGGCTAATTAAATAATTCATTGTCCGCACGTCATCTGTAGCACGGGCCATAAGTTCTCCAATCTTTTGTTGATCATGAAATGATTGGCTCTTACCAAGCAAATTTGCGTAAAACTCTTTTCGACAATCCCTTTCTAATCTTTGAGCAATTACTTCACGTAACATATAATTTATTAAACGTAAAATAGGAGTTCCTATACTTAATAATAAGATTGTAATTACATAAAATTGTAAACTAGATTCATTACCAATTAAGAAATCTGTTACTGCATTTCCAATGACAACTAATGTGATAGAGGAGAGATTCGATGCAACAATTGTAGTGAATAATACAATTATAATGAATAATTTGTTAGACCCATAAAAAATATGTGATAATATCCACCGCCGAGAGCCTTTTTTACGGCTTTTTTCAAAGGGATCTCTTCCAGGAGAAAATTCCACGTAGTTCGTATAAATTGGGTTACTTTTTTTATTCTGCATTGATAAATATGAAATCTATTATTTTCTAATGAATACAATCTTTATATTATATATTAGAACTAATGTATTATCAATAGACTTTATATTTTTTAATTATAATTTATTAATCTTTTAAACTACTTAATTAATATAAATTCTATAAGATGTAAATATAGATTAAATACTTATAAAATTATGATTCTAACATGAAAAATTCTAATTTAAAAATAGTACTTGGGCAAATTAATCCAATCGTAGGAGATTTAGGCTATAACACCATAAAAATCATAAATATAATTAAAAACAATCAAGATGCTGATATCATTGTGTTTCCAGAAATGAGCCTTGTTGGGTATCCACTCATGGATCATATTCACGATCCTTTAATAAGAAGGAGAAATAGAGAGAGTATTGAAAAAATTAAGAATTTAAACTCTAAAGCGATAATTATTCTTGGAACCTTTACAGAACCCAAAAAAATAAGGGAGAAAGTGCATCCATTTTATAATTCTGCTGTTATTATAGAAAATAAGATTATTAAAGCAATTGTAAATAAAAGAATTTTACCTGACTATGATGTTTTTGATGAAAGAAGATATTTCACATTTGATGATAACTTTGATCCAATACAAATTAAAGGTTTGAAAATTGGGATATTAATCTGTGAAGATATTTGGGATGAGAATTATGAAATTAAGGTAGCAAAGTATTTAGTAGGAAATGGAGCTAATATTTTAATAGTGATTAATGCCTCTCCATATCATATAAATAAATTCAGAATAAGGAAAGAGATTATATGTAGAAAAGCAAAAGAATTCTCAATCCCAATAATATATATAAATATGGTTGGAGGTATTGATGAAATTGTATATGATGGACAAAGTTTTGTTGTTAATAAATTTGGACAAATCGCTTATAAAGCAAAAGCATTTGAAGAAGATATATCATCAGTAGAAATAGTAATAGACAATGCTAAGCCTATTAAGGAAAAGAATTATGAAATAGATTGGAGAGAAGAAGTAGTAGGTGCTTTGAAATTGAATTTATATGATTATTATCATAAAAGCAATGTTTTTGATGGGGTTGTCTTAGGATTAAGTGGTGGGATAGATTCCGCTTTTACAACATATATTTGTGCTAAAGCGCTCGGTTCTGATAAAGTAAATGCCATCATGATGCCAACTAGGTTTACATCTCAAGAAAGTCTCGATCTTGCTGAAAAGTTGGTTAGAAATCTAAATATTAACTATCGAGTCCACCCTATAGATGAGCTATTTGACATATATGAAAATGATATTGAAAAAAATCTAGGAAAGCTAAAGTTCGATATTGCGGATGAAAACCTGCAAGCTAGGATAAGGGCCACGATTCTAATGTATTATTCTAATAAATTTAATTGGTTATTAGTTTCAACTGGGAATAAATCTGAAATTGGAGTAGGGTATTGTACACTCTACGGAGATACAAATGGAGGGAAAAATGTACCAGGAGATTTATTAAAGGTTCAGATCTATTCAATATGTGAATGGATAAATAAAGAACAAGAAATTATTCCAAAAGGCATAATTGAGAGACCACCCACAGCAGAATTACGGAATAACCAAAAGGATGAGGATTCCTTACCTTCTTATGGAACTCTTGATGTAATTTTGGAGGAGATAATAAAACATGGAATTGGTTCTGAATTGGATCATCTTAAAGATAAAGGGATAGACCAAAAAACGATCAACCACGTGAGAAAACTATATTTAAATTCAGAATATAAGCGAAGACAATTAGTGCAAACAATAAAAGTTAGTGAAAGTGCTTTTGGAATAGGTAGAAGATATCCTGTTTTAAAAAAAATAAAATTTTGAAATGTTAACCTATGATATCATCCTTTTCAATTATGCCTTCTTCCATAAGCATTAATCTGGCAATATTTTCAAAAATATTATCTATATTATCCCCTGTTTTGGCCGAGCATTCAAAATACCCTTGTAAATTACTCGATCTTGCTATTTCTATTCCTTCTTCTGTTGGAACGGATCGCTTTTCTTCTAGATCTAATTTACCTCCAACTACTATTATTGGAATATGGTTTTTAGAAGCTTTCATTTCTTCAACGAAAATCGAGAGCCAACTGTCAATATTTTTTAAGCTCACATACCTAGTGAGGTCAAACATGAAGATTCCACCTTGAGCGCCCTTTACAAAACTTGGAAATAATATTTTATAACGTTCTTCTCCCGCAAAATCCCAAATTTGAAGTGTGACTTTATGACCATCGACTTCTAGATCTTTTACGCTAAGATCTGTGCCAATAGTCATTTTAAGATCTTCTTTAAAAACTTTATTAAGATACCGATGGGTTAGAGAAGTCTTTCCAACTCCACCATCACCAAATATACAGAGCTTAAACTTATTCTTTTCAGTTTTTTTCATTTATTTACCACACTTTAAATTTTAAGGTTAATGAAAGTTCAGATAAATTTCATAAAATGTTGAAGTAAAAACGTTAAAATTACTCTACTCAATTAAAATATATCTTAATTTTTGTATATTTATGATATTAAAACTTATTATTAAATCTAATTAAATCAAAATATAGTTTTAATGAGATAAATAACAAGAAAAAAATAGTAGCATTATTGGGATTTTTCTAATTTTTGCTTTTTTGTATTTTCTTTCAAAAGAATAATAGATTCCTCTCTCGCTTTTAGTAGAGATCTTTCACTTTTTCCTTCCATTTCTTTCGATGGTAGAATTTTTTCCTTTAAGACATTTTTAAAAAGTAAATATTCATCCTTTCTACTAATAAAAGGTTCTACTTTTTGTTCATGGATAAGATTCTCGATAGAAGTATTTTTTCCGTTACAATTCCCTTCTGTTAGATCAAATCGATACTCTTTATATACTAAAAAGCAATGTACCATAGGCACATATGGGATATCATATTTTTCTAAAATAATGTTTGCCCCAGTTGAGATTTCTTCAGTAAATTTATACACACCAATGTGTTTATAGAGAGGTATATTTAATTCTTCTGCAAGTCCAGCAATAACTGCATGTTTAGATGTACATGTACCCATATTCTCTTTAAAAAATATTAATTTGTCATCATAATTCGTATTATACCCATATTCAATATTATGTACATAATCACAAGCTTCTTTGAAAGTTGTAATTCCTAACTCTAAAAACTTTCTTGTTATTTGTCCCACAGGTTTAATTTCAGCATTGGGCAAGTTATTATATGAATCCATAAAAATCTTCCTAGATTATTTAAATATTGGTTAATCTTATCATTAAATTATTGTTTATAAAATTTGCTTTTAAGTTTAATA
>SMTZ1_10024552_pt1 | contig 14245 bp, 17 predicted proteins | sample DeeMarSWOR136_30_FD_25667 | JGI IMG/M metagenome (IMG submission 25667) | reverse complement strand
CCATCCATCAGGCTCTTGCCCGCACCACAAACCCGTTTATTCCGCAGATAAGCGGCGAAGAGGACAAGAGTTTGGCTTTTCTCGTGAATTTGGGGATCAAGCCTAAAAGTAACGACAAGTGGCGTGCTTTGCGTGATCTTTCGTCTGAGGAGAAGACGAGGCTGCTCTCTGCCATCGCTGACCATCTGGTGTCGAAGGGTTTAGGCGGCGATGTTGTGTCTGATTTGGTGGGGGAGGTTTACACTTTGACTAGGGAGGAGCCTTGGACTCCGCTTCGGAGCGCTCGGGAGTTTTCTGTGCTGCTTAACGCGACTGGGCGCATGGATAAGGCTGGGTTGGGGGCGGCTATCTGTATGGGCGACCGGAGGAAGTGTCTGGAGGAGGCATCAGCGGTGATACAGGAGTATCGGCGGACAATCACCAAGTATCTCAGTTGGGTTACCGAGGAGCCGGGGCGCCTAGAGGAGCTGGAGAGCATCTATGTTGTTCGTGGGGACGGCTTCATCGACGAGAAGGTTCTGAGTCCAGTGTGCACTATTCTTTCGACGACTCTCACTGGGTTGGAGAAGCCGATTATCGCTTATGCCACTATTTCTGGGGAGGATCAGGTTAAAGTGTCATCCAGAGGGTCGGAGCAGCTGATACTGAGGGGCTTGAATTTGGGGGATGTAATGCAGGTTGCGGCGGAGCAGTTTTCTGGCAGAGGCGGAGGGCACGATGTGGCGGCTGGAGCTCAGGTGCCCATCAAGGATGTTGATGCGTTCATCAGGGTGGTTGACGGATTGGTTAAGAGGCAGCTGGCGGGGGAGCAGATTGGAGGCTGAGATTCGTCTATTCTACGGGAATGAGCGGGAGGCGGAGGCGGTTGCAAGGGCTGTTTCTCCGGATAACGTGGAGGTTCCGGCTGGGTTGTATGTTGAAACGGTGAGGAACGGCTCCGAAGTCTATACAACGATAGAGTGCAAAACTAGGCTGGAGACGCTCATAGCTACTGTTGATGATCTTTTGGCTTGTGTTTCTGTGGCAGAAAAAAGCTTCACTGTGGCAAAGAAGAAGTAGCCGCTCCGGTTAGGGCTTGTGGTCGGTTGCCACGGTTTTTGTTGCTGCTTTGGGTGGGTTTTAGGGTTATTTGCTGGCGGAGAAGAGTTCGCATAGCATTTCGTAGAGTTCTTCGCCGCCCTCAACTTTGGTGAAGAGGCTTTTTTCGGCTTTCAGCAGTTTTCCCGCTGTGTCGCAGGTTCGCTTCCACTCCAGTTCTTTCCACATCAGCCTGTAGTTTTTGTGTTCCACCGATGCCCGGAACACCAGCACAGTGAACATGGCGACGGTGACTAACAGGTTTAGAATGTAAATACTCAGCAAATCCAACATCATCACCTTCATAGAAAAGTTAGGTTGAGATACAGATTTATCCGTTTAGGTAGCTAGGTGACGCTGCGCTCGAAAAAGAGACAACCAAAAACCAAATACTATAAACTAAAAAACACACAAATAACCACTAGTGTTTTCAATAAACGAATTCATCACAAGTCTTTAATAAGTTATACATAGAATAAACTTTGGAATTGGGGGGTATCGTTCTTGCGTTATTCCCTCCTAGATGTGAAGAGAATGAGGGTGAAAGAATGAATAAGAAAACCCTTTCGCTGGCGTTTGTATCAACGCTCTTAGCATCATTGTTTTTTGTATCCTTTGTCAGAGCAACTGTAGGTCCGGTGGAGTTTGTTACTACTATTGCGTTGGATGTGGAGCCTAATTGTATAGCTGTTAATGAGGAAACAAACCAAGTTTATGTTGGCACTGAAACCGGTCTTTTAGTCATAGATTGCACTACAGATATGGTGGTGACAGAAATCTTACCAGATGCTGATGTTAGAACTATCACATTTAACCTTCAAACCAATCGTATTTATGTATCAGATTACCCAAACGGGATAGTTGTCATTGACAGCACCACTAAACAGCAGGTTGGAGAAATATCCGAACACGCTTACAGTTCAGAGGCTATTGCAATTAATCCGGTTACAAACCTAATTTATATCCAGGACCAGGCGGTATTTGAGGGCCAATATGATTGCCTAGCTGTATATAATGGTGAAACTAATACATTAATGACGCGAGTGAATATGCCAGGCAGCAATACGCATGATTATGTTGAGAATGTCCATGTGACCGTTAACCCTGAGACAAACCGCATATACGCAACGTGGAGTGGGGATAATAGTCTACATGTTATTGACGGTGATACAAATAGCATACTAAAAACCGTATCACCTTCCTCCTTCAGATATGGAGTAGTCAAAGTTAACCCCTACACCAACTATGTTTATGTAGGAAACGTTGCTCTGGATGGTGACACTTTAGAGGAGGTGTTCTCAGATTATGAGGGTGACCTCGAGGCAGTTGACCCCGTTAATAACCTTTTATATACAATAGGTCAGTATTATAATCTAACAGATCATAGTTCTAAATACTATTTGTGGGTTCTTAACGGTACTACGCATGATGTAATAACTAGTTACGAGCTAGAGTCGCTAGACTGGATATCTCATAGAAATGATCATTTAGGAGTAAATTGTAATAATGGCAAAGTCTACATTGTTAACCGCGATGAAACTGAGATACCAGTGGTGGTCATCCCCGAGCTTTCATCACGCATATTAATATCAACCTTCATCATAGCAACTCTAGCAGTCGTAATCTACGGAAAAACCGCCAAAAAAGGAAAAGTTAGCTCAGATTAACCATTCTAGGAATCCAAGTTTTGTTTTCGTTCCTCAGAAACTTTGCTAAAAAGGAGAACCTCTTAGTTAATGTGTGTGCAATTGGATAGAGTTTTTGGATTCATAAGATTTATTACCGCATCAACTATCACCTACGTCTTGCTCTCACCGAGATTGAGCCTGCTCTGCACGCGTAAATCCCATACTTGCATCATCTCAACAGTGAGATAGCCAAAATTTGATCTTTCTCTCTCCCCCTCTCCCACCCTATTAAATACAAAAAGACAGTGACATTTTGTGATTGCTTTCATGGGTGATTGAGTAGCTTCTTTTTGCAGATTACAATAACCAATATACCAACCAACAACGTTGTTGGGAGGAGCCATGAAGAGTATTCTGGAATTACAAAAGTTCCTCTGATCTCTATGATGTGAGAGCTATGATCGTAAGTGATGTAAACTATATTATGGGTGCCATTGTAGGTTCTTGTGTAATCTGCCCCCTCAATTAACAATGTTCCATTCAAGTAGACTGGAAAATTAAAGATCATCCGGTTTTGATGTATATCAAAATTGAAATCTTCTATAGTAGAATTGCTTGAAACAGAAACTGTATAGGTGGAATATCCGGAATCGAAATCGAATTCGTATGTGTTTACACACGCTTCAGTCCTAACCAACCAAAACTCAGAATCTATACCAGGGGTCCAGGAGTTTATAGCACCAGCTATTGCAAACCCGCCATCAGATGTTTCAACCAGTGCTTTGGCTTCATCCCAAAAGATTCCTCCATACATCTGGTTCCACTCCATGTTTCCAAACTTGTCAGTCTTGACCAACCAAAAGTCCGTGTTTATTGCACCAAAAGACGAGGTGTACCCTGCCATAGCAAATCCTCCATCAAAAGTTTCAACCAACGAAGAAGCTTGTTCACCCCATCCTCCTCCGTAAGTTTGTTGCCACTCCATATTCCCAGATGCATCAGTTTTAACTAAATAGAAATCCCCTGCAATCCCTGTCCAACCAGCTACTGCATATCCCCCATCAGAAGTCTCAACCAATGAAGAAGCCCTATCCCTATCTATTCCTCCATACGTCTGATTCCACTCCATGTTCCCAAACGCGTCCGTTTTAACCAACCAAAAATCAGACTCCCCAGCGCCAAAGGAACGCGTTTCACCAGCCAGTGCGTACCCCCCATCAGAGGTAGTAACCAAAGCACGAGCAGCATCATTGTCAGCTCCTCCATACGTTTTGCTCCACTCCATGTTTCCATACGCATCGGTTTTAACCAAGGCAAAATCAGATAATTCCCGTTTAAAAGGTGATGTGTAACCTGCTATTGCATATCCGCCATCAGAAGTTGCGACCAACGCGCAAGCTTCCCCGAATAAGTAGGTTTTGCTCCATTCTACGTTACCTAACTCATCGGTCTTAATCAACCAAAAATCGAAATTATCACCAAAGGATTCCGTGGTGCCTGCTATTGCATATCCTCCGTCAGGAGTCGCAATCAACGAGGAAACCAATTCAAGGCCTTTTCCTCCGTATGTTTGTTGCCACTCCATGTTACCAGAAGCATCAACTTTAATCAACCAAATAGATATTTTGGATGCACCAAAAGATGTGGTTTGCCCTACTATGGCAAATCCTCCATCAGAAGTTTCAACCAACGAATGAGCCCGTTCATTACCTGGTCCTCCATAAGTTCGACTCCACATCACCGAGGATGCCTCAGCAGAACCGACTGAGGGCAAACTAAGTAGAACAAAAAGAACCATGCTCACAAGAAGCAATTTCTTTGCGTATGCCGTCATTATCTCCGCTATATTGTATTATTTACGCTTTCATTAAAGGTTTTTGGTCAAAAAATCTTACCAACATCAATCATTGGCTTGCCAAGAAACCTTGACTAGATGTTTGCCTTTTTCCATTTCTTATACTACTCTTGGGAACCTGTCAAAAGTAATGTTTTGACTGTTGCGGATTATCGGATGGTGTTCTTGGATTCATAAGATTCATTACCGCATCGGATGTCATCTTGGTTTGCTCTCACCGATTGAGCCTGCTCTGCACGCGTAAATCCCATACATGCATCATCTCAACAGTGAGATAGCCAAAATTTGATCTTTCCCGGGTGGCGTGGTACAGGCAGCGGTGAGGGCACCCTTTACGCTCCAAAACACCATAATTATTCACACTTCTGCTACGCATATTAGGAGACTAATAACAGTGTATTGTTGAAAACAATCTTTTTTCGGAAATTCAAAGCAAGAAAAAAGTCTGCTCACCAAATTTCACACAGCCAACACAACAAAAATCCGAAACTCGACTATCAGAATGGGGTACACGAGCCTCAAAGCAGAAACATTCATAAACCCTGTCTCCGATAAACTCAGCACTTAAAAAGGGTGAGGCAAAATGTCAAAACCATTTTACGCAAAAATTGAGGTTCCCAACGAGGTGGCAGATGCAGCCTATGAAGCCCTGCAAATAGCCAACCGATCAGGATCAGTGAGAATAGGCACCAACGAAACCACAAAAGCCGTGGAAAGAGGACAAGCAAAACTCGTAGTCATAGCAGAAGATGTAGACCCGCCAGAGGTCGTGGCACATCTTCCCATCCTATGCGAGGAACGAAAAATCCCGTACGTGTTTGTTCCCAGCAAAGAAAAACTGGGCGTTTCCGCAGGAATAGAAGTTTCCTCGGCTGCGGCTGCCATAAGCAACGTTGGTGAAGCCGTGTCTTTGGTGAAGGAAATCTCGAAGAGAATCGAGGAACTGAAACAGAAGGGCGCTAGCGGATGAGCAGCAGCAAAGAGCCAACCGATGAGCTGACTCCTGCCGAAGTCATCCAAGTTGTAGGCAGAACAGGGCTCACCGGCGAAATTATCCAAGTCAGGGTTCGAGTTCTGGAAGGATCGGAGAAAGGGCGCATCATAACCAGAAACGTGAAGGGTCCAGTCAGGGAAAACGACATCCTCGTTCTAAGAGACACTGAACGGGAAGCAAAAAAACTCAGAAGATAAAAAGGGGAAGAATCACAAGTGCCAAAGTCCAGAAACTGCTCTTTCTGTGGACACGAGTTTCCACCAGGCACAGGCATGATCTACGTAAAAAACGACGGCACAGTCTTGTGGTTTTGCTCCAGCAAATGCAGAAAAAGCTCCACCAACCTAAAACGCGACTCACGCAAGGTCAAGTGGACAAAATACTTCGGAAAAGAAGAGAAAGGCAGAGCCTAACCGAAAAACCGATTCCCTCAAGCTAAAAGAGCCAAAAGAGGCAACATAGATGACCACAAACATCGTTATACTCGGCCCGCCAGGAGTAGGCAAAGGAACCTACGCCGAATTTCTCTCCAAAAAATACGGCATCCCCAAAATCTCTGTGGGAGACCTCTTCCGCAGCGCAATAAAAAACAGAACCGAACTGGGCAAAAGAATAGAAAACTACGTATCCAGCGGCGAGCTTGTCCCAGACGAAACAGTCATCGAACTGGTGAAAAACCGACTCGAAGAACCAGACTGCAAAAACGGCTTCCTCCTCGACGGCTACCCCAGAACAGTCCCACAAGCAGAAGCCATCATGAAATTCAAAAAAATCGACGCTGCCCTAAACTTTGTTGCTCCCGACGAAGTTATAATGGAGCGAATCGGCGGACGGAGAACCTGCAGAAATTGCGGAGCAATCTACCACATAAAGAATGTGCCCCCAACAATCGAGGGGATATGCGACCGCTGCAGCGGAAGACTGGTCCAACGCTCAGACGAGAAACCGGAAGTCATCAAAAACAGGCTAGTGGTGTACAGAGAAAAAACAAAACCCGTCGCTGACTACCTCCGAAAAAAGGGTTTACTGGTTGACATCGACGCCCACTACGACATTGAAGAAATCGACAAAATAATCGCCCAATGCGAAAAACACCTCCAGAAGCTAACCTAACCCAAAACAATAACAGTTTTCCCCCCATTTTTCGTTCACAACCTAGAGTAGAACCTAAAAGCCACCACTCACTGAAATACAGTGGAGGAAACCCCCTTGCCCATAAGACAGCCCATCGTCTCTGTTCTCGGACACATCGACACAGGAAAAACCAAACTGCTAGACAAAATCAGAAAAAGCAGCGTCCAAGCCCGCGAAGTTGGAGGAATCACGCAGCACATCGGCGCAAGCTACTTCCCAGTAGACACGCTCGCCAAAATCTGTGGACCACTGTTTAAGGGGCTGAAAAAGGACGTGAAAATTCCTGGGCTGCTGGTCATAGACACGCCGGGTCACGAAGCCTTCGCCAACCTGAGAAAGAGGGGCGGCGCAGTAGCCGACATAGCCATTCTGGTAATCGACGTCCTCAAGGGATTCGAAGTCCAAACCTACGAATGCTTGGACATCCTGAAAGAGAGGAAAACGCCCTTCCTTGTGGCAGCAAACAAGATAGACCGCATACCAGGATGGAAACCTCATGACGACGAAACCTTTTCAGCATCCTACAGAAGCCAAGACATCTACGTCCAGAACGAACTAGACAACAAGCTGTACACTATTATGGGAACCTTTTCCAGACTAGGCTTCAGAGCAGACAAATTCAACAACGTAAAAGACTTCACCAAAACCATCGCCATCGTCCCCACAAGCGCCATAACCGGAGAAGGCGTACCCGAACTTCTAGCCGTCCTCGTAGGCTTAACCCAGCAGTATCTGCAGGCGAGGCTCAGAACAACCGAGGGACCAGCAAGGGGAACCGTCCTAGAGGTCAAAGAGGAACCCGGCTTAGGCATCACCATCAACGTCATCATCTACGACGGCATACTCCAAAAGGAAGACCTCATAGTTGTCGGCGCCAAAGAAAAACCAATCGCAACCAACATCCGCGCACTCCTCCTGCCCAAACCACTAGACGAAATCAGAGACCCCAGAGACAAATTCTCCTCAGTCGAATCTGTCTCCGCTGCGGCGGGAATAAAGATCGCAGCGCCAAACCTTGAGGAAGCCCTGGCTGGCGCACCCTTGTACGCTGTTCCCTCCGAGGACCGCCTCGAAGAGTACATAAAAATGGTCTCCGAAGAGGTTGAGCAAATCAAAATCGCCACCGACCTAGACGGCGTTGTCCTGAAAACCGACGCTTTAGGCTCCCTTGAGGCAATCGCCGAGAGCCTGAAACGAAACGATGTCCCCATAAGGGTGGCTGATGTCGGCGACGTTTCTAAACGGGACGTAACGGAAGCCTCCGTAGTCAAAGAAAACGAGCCCCTACACGGAGTAGTTTTGGCCTTCAACGTCAAGGTGCTGCCAGACGCCGAAGAAGAAGCAAAAAACCGCGACATCCCAATCTTCAACCACAAAACAATCTACAACCTCCTCGACAACTACCTCCAATGGATGAAAAAAGAGAAAGAAACCCAACTTGAACAAGAATACAACAGACTAGTAAAACCAGCCAAACTAAAGTTCCTCCCAGGCTACATCTTCAGAAAAACAAAACCCGCGGTTTTTGGCGTCGAAATCTTGGCAGGCAACATCAAACCAAAAACCACCCTAGTAAAAGAAGACGGACGGAACATCGGCGAAATCATGCAAATTCAGGACAAAGGCGAAGCCGTATCAGAGGCGAAAGCCGGCTCACAGGTAGCCATTTCAGTAACCAAAGCTATTGTCGGTCGCCACATCCACGAGGGCGAAGTCTTCTATGTTAGGGTGCCTGAGGCTCACGCAAAGGTTTTGTTGACCAAGTTTCTGGACCGTTTGACCGCCGAAGAGATTGAGGCATTGAACGAATTTGTTGAGATAATGAGGCTTGAGTCGCCTTTTTGGGCGGTTTAGCCTTTATGGGTTTGTGATGTTGTAAGTGATTGTGAATCCATAGATTTTATTAAGTCTTAATATACAGTATGTTTTTGTCATGAACGACGTGAACCGGTTCAATCAGGCAATTCCCTATCGGAAGAACTAACAAACCGAGTGAACGTGAGGGCTAATGAAAACGAAATCAAAAGCGATACCTGAAAGAAAAACATCCGTTTTCCAAGAGGTATACCCAATCCATGAGCCCTACGTCTACGCCGCAGTAGTCACCGAACCGAACACCCAAAGAATAAAATATGAAGTAATCGAACCCACCCTCCTCAAAGAAGAGGAAAAACAACTCAAAGAAATCAAAGACATACTTGTCGAAGAAATCGACGTCAACCTCAAAGAAATTGGAACACGCAAAAAGGCTGAAGAATACCTTAAAGCATCATCAAGGACTACCGCCTCAAAATCGACGAGGAAGCCGTGGACAAACTCATGTACTACATTATACGCGACTTCCTAGGCTACGGAAAAATAGATCCCCTCATGAAAGACCCGCTGATCGAAGACATCTCAACAGACGGAGTTCAAATACCAATCTACGTTTGGCACCGCGACTACGAATCCCTGCCAACAAACATCCTCTTCGAAAACAGCGAAGAACTGAACTCCTTTATAGTAAGGCTCGCTTACATGGCGAGAAAAAACATCTCCCTTGCGATGCCCATACTTGACGCGTCCCTACCCGACGGCAGCCGAATACAGATGACATACGGAAACGAGGTTACACGCAGAGGCTCAACATTTACGATACGACGCTTCCGCGTAGACCCCCTAACCATTTCCGACCTCATCTCCCTCGGCACAATCTCATCGGAGATGGCTGCATACTTCTGGTATGCCATCGAAAACAGGGCATCTGTTCTTGTGGCTGGGGGTGTTGCTTCGGGAAAAACGACTATACTGAACTGTTTTTCGATGTTCATCAAACCTGGACTAAAGTTGGTCAGCGTAGAAGATACTGCCGAGTTGAACCTGCCCCATGAAAACTGGATTCCATCGGTGGCAAGAACAGGATTTGGGGACGCTGAGAATAGAGCCGGAGCTATCACCCTGTTTGATCTTTTGAAGGCGGCTGTCAGGCAGAGGCCAGACTACCTGCTTGTGGGGGAGGTTCGGGGAAAGGAAGCTTACACTCTTTTCCAAGCAATGGCAACAGGGCATCTGGGAATGGGGACAATTCATGGCGAATCTGCTAGTTCAGTTATTCACCGTTTGGAATCAGAGCCGATGAACATTCCGAGACCACTCCTAACAATGATTGACGCCATAACTGTTCAGCTGCGAACAGAAGTTAATGGAAAGCCCGCGCGAAGAACTCGCGCAGTAACAGAGATTGTGGGGTTGGACCCAAAGACAAGGGAACTGATAACCAACGAAGCGTATTGGTGGAATGCAAGAGATGACACTTTCGAGTATTCTGGACACAGCCACATCTTGGAGGAAAAGATGAAGCGCAAGGGGCTTAACGAAGAAGAGGTTCTGGAGGAGCTTAACAGAAGAAAAACGGTGCTAGACTGGATGGTGCAAAAGGGGATTCGCAAGTACACCGATGTAGTTTCCGTGATCAGAGACTATTATGCGGACCCCACCCGCGTCTTCAGAAAGGCTAGGTTGGAAACATCATGAGTACAAGCAAAATGAGAAAGAGGCTCAGAAGCGGATACAACCACGTCAAAGATGCCTTAAGCCGCCTTTTCTCTCCAATTACGGGTCTCTTTTCCCGGTGGATAGAGAGACTCAAATTGGGGGCAACTAAACCTCAGGTTTTTGCCTATCAGCTACTCGGAGGAAGAGCAACCCAGTTTTTGCCATTGTTCAAAGATTTGGACGTGAACCTGAAGAAATCGGGGATAAAAATCAACTTCAAAGCCTACATCAGCACAGTCATCGTAGCAAGTGTGCTGCTGTCTACCTCGGTTATGATTTTCGTTCCAGTGCTCCTGTTTTTCATCTTCAAGTTGTCTCTTGTTTTGTCGCTTCTCTTTGGGGTGGGAATAAGCTTGTTTGCTGGCGCCTTAACGGTGATAGGGTTCTATGTTTACCCAACTTATCGGGCAGACAGTCTGAAGAGAGACTTGGAGGACGAAATGCCTTTCACCACAGGGTACATGTCCATTTTGGCTGGGGCAGGTGTGCCTCCGGACTTTATTTGGCGTTCCCTAGCCCAAATTGACTCCTCGATGGCAATCTCTAACGTGGCAAGAAACGTAATTCGGGACGTAGAGCTTTTCGGCTTTGATGTTATTTCAGCATTGGAAACTACATCCAAACGAACCCCCTCTGAAAGATTCAAAGAGATGCTGGAGGGGTTCATTTCTGTTGTTTACTCTGGAGGAAACTTAGTGAAATATCTCAGAAACCGAACGCAGGAATACATGAAGCAAAAAGGTATCGCATTGAAACGGTTTTCTGACACTCTGGGAGTTTTGGCTGAGTTTTATGTCACTCTGATGGTGGCGGGGTCCCTCATCTTTGTGGTGATGCTTGCGGTTATGTCGATGCTGGGGAGTGGGGGATTTGGTCCATTGGACTCTCGCTTACTGTTGCAGCTTCTGACCTACATTGGCTTGCCGGTTGGGTCAGCGGTGTTCCTGGTTATCTTAGATATGGTTTCGCCGAAGAGATGAGATATGCCAAAAATTGAAAAGTTTGAGAAGAAAATTGCTTGGATTGTCTCGGGTTCTCTAGGGATATTTATCTGCCTGACCGCTATTCTTCTCCTCAGGGACAGCCCTCTCTTCGATGAATATTTCCTGTTAGCTGTGGTGATAACCGTTTTTCCTCCCGCTGTTCTCGATTACGCGGACTATCGGTGGAAGAGGTCGATAGACAAGCATCTTCCAGACCTTTTTAGAAGCATAGTTCAAGCCCAAAAAAGCGGGATGACGCTGCCGCAGGCGTTGGAGGAGGCGTCTAAGAGGAATTATGGATCTTTAACCAAGGAGCTGGAGAGGATGGTGGCGCAGATGAGCTGGGGAGTGTCCTTCGAGGAGGCGCTTCAATCTTTTGGCAAGCGTGTTGACACCGCTCTGGTGGGGCGAACAGTTCCCTTGATTCTGGAAGCCCAGAGGTCAGGAGGGAGGGTTGAAAAGGTTTTTGAGCCGCTGGAGAAGTTTGTGCAGACAACCTTGACGTTTGATGATGAGCGCAAAACTCAGACTAGACCCTATCTTGCAATCATCTATGTAGCCTTCTTCGTCTTCCTCTTCACCATCGTCATGCTCTTCAAATCCTTCTTTGTTGAGATGACGGATTTCTCCACTGGCCAGTTCACGTTGATGTCACCTCAGGAAGCAAGAAGCGTTTTTTTCCACATGAGCGCCATCCAAGGCTTCTTCGGGGGTCTTGTGGCTGGAAAAATGGGTGAAGGAACAGTTGGCGGCGGTCTGAAGCACAGCGTGATTCTTCTAACCTGCGGGTATCTAGCCTTTAAGTTCATCGTGTAATGGAGCGGAAAATATGAGAAAACTGTCGCGGAACAGGAGGGGAATAACCCCGGTCTTGAGCAGTCTCTTAATGACGGTTATCGCAGTTGCAGGTATGTCGATCGCTATTACGGCTACCTATGTTATCACCGATGGGCTTCACGACAACATGGGTGAACGCCTCATTGTTGAGGACGTTTGGTTTACACCAACTCAAGTTTCGTTGTATCTTCGCAACGTGGGCAAGGTTTCAATCGAAGTGACTGCTGTGTACATAAATCGTACAGAACGGTCGTTTACGCCTTTTGAGTTGGAGCAGAACAAGCATGGCTGGTTGAACGTCACTTACGGCTGGATTGCAGACTCTGTGTATGAGATCAAGGTTGTAACTGGGAGGGGAACAATTGTTGTGGACTATTACGTGTCGCCGCCTTAAACGGGATCGGCGGGGCATCAGCAACATAATAGTCGTTGCCCTCAGCCTAGTGATCATCTTGGCTATAGTCTCGAATATTGTGTTGTGGAACTACGAGATGAACCAAGTGGATTGGGAGAAAATGAAGGAGAACGTTATCATCACCAACGTTGCATCCGGCAGCGACCTCCCATGGTTTACTGTGCAAAGCGAGTACACAATTAACAGTGGAAGCAAAACGGACGGCACATACATTAATACTCAAGTTGTCGATGGCAGCTTTGAAAGTTTTGTGGAAACCAGTGGTGGCGGTTCAGGCAACATAACGCTTATCAACGCCGAAAGCTTTGAGGGCAGTTGGCCTCCTTCTGGCTGGAGTGAGACAGGCGCCTGGGAAAATGAAGCCGATTATGCATATGATGGAACATATTCAGCGGATTTTGACGGGTGGTCTGGCGGTCGATCTGGATACTTGACTTCTCCAAGCGTGAACTGCTCAGATGCAGATGCGATTTATGTAGATTTCTGGTGGTATGACCTTGATCTAGACGACAACCAGTTACTGATTGAATATTACGATGGCAACGCATGGGACACACACACAGATTTGAACCAGCTTGAGTCCGGAAATGGTTGGCATCACTACACAGAAGCAGTCACAGACAGCCAATATTTTGTTTCAAACTTCCAGATTAGATGGTGGGCTAACAGCCTTTGGAGAGACATAACAGGATGCGTTGACTTGATTACTGTGAAAAAGAGCGGGGGCAGCAGCTTGTCTTCTCTTGATCTGACTGGACAATTTACAGTCGATTTGTCCACATACCCGCTCGCAAACATTCAAACAATCGAGATACAGTTGAGATACAGGGCTGATGACTCTTCGGAGAATTGGTATCTTCAAGCCTACAATTGGACATCCTCTACATACAGCAACGTTGGCTTCAATTCCACCGCAGGTCATACGCCGACAACGGGATGGGACTACTACACGGTGAATCTCACGGATACATGGCAAAGTTACGTTAACGATGACGGTCAAGTGAATGTCAAATTTGTGGATCAATACGCCGATAGCAAGCAAACATCAATTGACATAGACTTTCTGGGAGTAAGAGTGAAAATGGATGGAACTCAATTCATCTTCGAAAATGATGGAAGCCTAACCATCCATCTGGTCTCATTGTGGATAATCAATTCAACAGACCATCAACGCTACGACATAAGCATCTTCGTAAATTCTGCAGAGACCAAAAATTACCTTCGTGACGATATCTCTTTACCAACAGGCAGTTACACCGTTAAAGTTGTAACTGAGCGGGGAAACATGGCAGTCTATTCTGGAAGCTAACTTAATCGGTTATACAAGCTTTCAAGTAATCTATTGCCGTGCTCTGATTTTTTGCTTCAATCAGATTTATTTTGTAGAGTGATGCCAGTTTCCTGCCGTTCTCGCTCATCTTCGGAATCGCAACCAGACAGGCCCTGTCTGGGGTAGCGTCGAAAATCTTGGCGAACATGGCGATCACCGGCTGCTCAGATACAACATTATCCGAAGTGGCAAAATCAATCGCGGTTACGTTCTTTTTCTTTCCAGCGGAGACTGCGGTTAAGTCAAACATGTGGCGGGTTCCAGATTTTCCATTCAAGAAACCGGGACTCTCCACTTTGAATCCCCGATCTTCCAAGAATTCAATTATGGGGATTGTCAGAACACAGCCTAGTGTTGCCTCTTGCGCGGCTTCTGGGGTCAAACTGTAGGAGTAGACGTCTTTGTAAATGGCTTCATCGAAAGTGAAGTTTTGGTGGCATTCACGGCAAAAATGGGCT
>SMTZ1_10004360_pt1 | contig 14245 bp, 8 predicted proteins | sample DeeMarSWOR136_30_FD_25667 | JGI IMG/M metagenome (IMG submission 25667) | reverse complement strand
GTTACTTAACCAATTAAGGGTCATTATGTCATCATCAGCATCACTAATAGATATTTCTAGTTGTGGAACAAGTTCAACATCAGTGCTTCCATTAGTTGGAATTTCGTTAATAATCTGAGGTTTTCTATTGTATCTACATCGTGCATCAGCACTACTTGGTGGTGTTTCATCAGACTCCCCAGTTTTTTTTCCAATACTATAAAACTCATAATAACCAGTACCATTAGGAAAGTTAAAATTCCAGCTCCAAGGATAAGATGTATCAGGATTGCTGGGATTATCCCATACTGACCAATTCTTACCATAACCACTTATTGAATAAATATAAATGTCATCCCAAAGTCGTCCATCACTAGGATATACATAATTATCATATTGCTGGAATTTTATTGCAAAATTACTAGTAATATCTGGATCAAAATTAGAATCATCGCTAATAGCATAGTAGAAATTTCCCCATGAGCCATCATAGTTTAATTCAATAGCGTCTATTATTTCATACCATGTTGTTCCATCATTTGTAAAAGATACTGCATCAGCATCAACATGATCTTCCCAGCTTTCTGGAGCATCTTCCTCTTCATCAGTTGCATCATATTGCCAAAAGTCAATGTGTATATCAGGTGCACCTGTAAAATCATATACGGTATATAGTTCATTAAGATTATAATGTTCTGATGTATCCACGGCCATCATCCATGAATAACTACCTGTATGTGGATTTATATTATTTACTTCGTTTTCTCCATATGTTGTACTACTATATACATCCCACAAACTTGTGTTCATATCACCTGATTCAAATCCTTCAAAAATCGAAATAGGAACACCTTCGGTTTCCCAACTGCTATTGTCAATACTCCATCTGTAATACAATGTGACATCATCTAAGTCACTTGGTCCCGTAGCAGTAATAATCAAAGATGAAGATGGTATATTATAAGGAGAAATCGTATCAACCGACGTGTTAATAGGAGCTAAAGGTGAGGTAGATCCTGTTTTTATATTTCCTGCGACTGGTACAACAGAGGCTATAATTAATAGCGTACAAATAAAAATTCCTGCAATTTTCATTTTCATATGTAATCCTTCCATATAATTATAATCTTTTATGTAATATAATATAACATCTTAATTTAAATTTTCCCTTGATTTTTCATTTATAATAAGTCGTAAGTCAAGTAATTTGCTAATTGAGAGAAAAATCTCTTATTTTAGAGCAAAAGAGGATTGTGATTACAATTAAAAGGATGTTCTTATACAAGTGTATTCTGCATTTTAACTTTTAATATTTTTTTATAAAATAAAAAGAGGATGATAGCTCTTTCTTGAGATAATCTTAGAAATCACTAACCTCCTGGATTTACATGTATATAAAACAGGAAAACAGATCCGCCTCGATTTATTGTATCAGAGGATTCGGTTATCCTAGCTGTAACTGTTACACGTATCTTTCCAAAACCTAATATTGGCTTTGAGCCTATGGATGCTTCCCCACCTGCAGAAATATTTGCTATTTTACCAGAATCCCCTCCATTAAGTAATAATAAACCGCCATCAATCTTTATACTCCAATTTACATTAGTTGCTGGGAGTTCACCATCATTTTTAATGACTGTATTTATTCTAAGCAATCCACCTTTAATCTGACCGATATCTAGTTCTGGTCCCCTAGCAATATGAATTGTTAATGGAGGTGACCAAGCTGTTTCTTCACTGCCATTATTATCCTTAGCTTTCACCCTTATATCAAAATCTCCTGGATTACTCCATAAATGAGATGTGGAAACTTCTTCTCCAGATGGATATGATCCAAGCCAATTACTAGAGGTTCCATCACCCCAGTCGAACATATAAAAAATACTGTCCCCATCTTTATCTGTTGTACTGCTTGAAAAATCATATTCTAATCCGCTTATTCCTTCAGTTGGTCCATTTGGCATCCCTGGAGTTTCTGGAGGGGTACTTGCACCTGGAGTTGCAGCTATTGTTTCATCAACATAATATGCATCGAAAGGATTTCCTGAGGGTGGATCTGAATATCCTTGATGCCATTCAGAGTTAAAAACTGCAAGAACTACCTGGATATTATCCATGGTTATATCAGGATTATTCCATGAAGATCCGTCCCATATTGTGTTAGCAGTGAATGTTTCTCCTGCAGATATTGTAATATCCTGATCGAATGCATAATCTAAAAAACTATGGTGGTAATCTGCATTTGCATAATCTTTCCATCTTGAAACTATTTCTACAATATACGCTCTTATATGGCCGGTATATGCAGAAGCTTCGTTATTCTGAATGTTTATATCAACTTTGATCTGTTCATTCTCAAGCCAGAAGACACGCATTTCAGAAGATAAATCTGGAACAGATCGTGCTCCACAACTATCCATTTTGGAAGTATAATAAGACCAAGTATCATATCCACCTACAACTACTTCATATCCTCCATCAAACCAAGAAGTTGGATAACCTGCTATGTTAAACTCATTGATTCTCTCTACAGCTTTTGGATTAGTATCAACAAGTTCAACATATTCAAAATCATAGTTGCCATTAGAATAAATATCATGCATAACAGCATTTGTAAATTGACACCAGTAACACCAAGGACCAGTTCCAATTTCTACTAAAACCGTATGAGTATAATCACGTCCGCCATCACTTGTTTTAAAATTTTGAGTCTCTAAATATTGAATTTCTCTGTCGTTATTCAGTGCAGCAGCTCCAAATCCACTTAGTATCAAAATTCCTATTATCCATATGGGTAGAATTTTCTTCATATTTTTAACCTCCCTTATATATACAATCAATTTGTATATTTAAATCTTTTATACCTGAATGAATAGATGATTTTAGTACTTATATGTATTTCATTTTTAACTTTCAGATTCTATATTACTCTAATAAAGGATAGCAATTTTTCTAATATTGGGAAAAGATTAGCAAATCGTTCAAATATCCGTAAGAGTAATAGGTGATATACTGTTCTTGATTTTTGAATTTTAACAGAAAATGTACTTTCTTGGCTTTCAAGTCCTTTTTCGTCTACAGCTTTAGCTTTTATGGTATAATCTCCTTCTTCTTCATAGGTGTGAGAGACTTCAACTAATGTGTTGTCTTGATAATAATCTGTTTCGTCACTGGTTTCATCTCCCCATTCGATGATATATTTTACCTGGTTGTCATCAGCATCATCTGATATAAATGCCCAAGATAATTCTTTACCTGGTGGTCCATTGGATGATCCATAGATTTCTGGTTTTGTTGGTGCTTGGTTTGGTTCTAATTCTGTTGTGAAATGCCATATTGAACTAGATGAGGATGCACCTTGACTATCCTCAGCAACAATCTGCCAGTAATATGTTGTTGCTAAGTCCATTGTGCCCTGATCATAAGATGTTATTAATATATCTTCATCAACTAGTGGAGGAGGGCTACTTTTTCCAAAGTATACATCATAGGTCACCGTATCTCCAGGGTTTGGATCTCCACCATTCCACTTGAGTATCTTTTCAATGGAAACATCGGTTGCTCCATCTGGTGGATCAGGGTTACTCGGGGTATATGGAGCAATATTTTCTTCAGTTGTGAAACTCCATATTGATCCAGATGTAGATAAGCCTCCTGGGATATCCCAAGCAACAATCTGCCAAAAATATTCTGTATCAAAATCTAGTAAACCTGGATCATATGTGGTTTCAGATTGTTTGCTTACTACTTTTGGAGGTGGACTTGTTGTTCCAAAATAAACATCAAATGTAACATTATCACCATCAGGATCATCACCGCTCCAGCTGAGATCTACATTGATTTTTACATCTGTTTCACCATCCTCTGGATCAGGATTACTAGGTGGATTTGGTGGCTGGTTTGCTGGAAAGGTTTTATTCCACTGTTCGTTTCCACTTGAATCTGTTTTAATCAACCAACCATCTATATTACTAGTTCCAAATGATTCTGTAGCACCACCTATTATATATCCACCATCTGAAGCTGAATTAACACAATACGCCTCATCGATACCTGAGCCTCCGAATATTTTTTTCCATTGTTCGTTTCCATTAGAATCTGTTTTTATTAGCAATGCATCATTACTACTAGCTCCATAAGCATCTGTAATACCTGTAAGTATGTATCCATTATCCGATGTCTTCTTAATTGACAATCCACCACTATAACCTAAAGTTTCGATATACCAATTAGAATCTGCTCCACTCCATGTTTTATCCCACTGTTTATCTCCATTTGAATCTGTTTTAATCAACCAAAAATCATTATCATTATCTCCATTGGATGAAGTAGAGCCAAGTATAATGTATCCACCATCACTTGTTAATAGAATATCATGACCACTATCATCTGAAGAACCTCCCAATATTTTATTCCATCCTTCATTACCATTAGAATCTATTTTTATCAACCAAACATCATCATTTGCATTTCCATAAGATTCTGTTACTCCAACTACAATGAACCCACCATCTGCAGTTTGTTTTAGAGACCAACCTCTATCTCTATCCTCTCCTCCAAAAGTTTTACTCCATACTTCATTTCCATTTGAATCTGTCTTTATCACCATAACATCAATATCTTCATTACCATATGAGGCAGCATTTCCAGCCATTGTATAGCCTCCATCTGAAGTTTGCTGTACTGAGAATGCTGTTTCGTCTAAAACTGAGATTCCATATCTTTTATTCCATTGTTCGTTCCCATTATTATAAGTTTTAATTAACCAAAAATCTGCATCCCAAGTACTTGGCCAGCGTCCCTGTCCTGCCAAAACAAATCCACCATCATTAGTCTGTAGACCTGCCTGAGCTATATCACTATCTGTTCTTCCCCATGTTTTATTCCATTGTTCATTTCCATTGGAATCTGTTTTTATCAGCCATACATCTCTAATACCTGTGCTATATGTCTCGGTAAATCCTATTATGATGTATCCACCATCAGTGGTCTGCTGAACCTCTATAGCACAATCACTTAAGCCTCTACTTAATAATTCAGCCGTTCTTCCACACATTTTATCCTTTGGAATTTGTCCATTAAAAAAAGGAATTTCGACTGACTTATGATCACCTGAAAAAACCTGATTATTTGTTATGGATACTATATTTACATTTCCTGTTACTGGTAATCCAGTAGCGATAATTAATAGCGTACAAATAAAAATTCCTGCGATTTTCATTTTCATATGTAATCCTCCCTCGAAACTATAAATTTTTAAGTAATATAATAAAATATTTTAATATAAATATTTCCTTAACTTAGGTAAACTAAAATTATTGGCAAAAATAATATGATTTATTATATAGAATTCAATTTTACCATTAGAGATGAAATAAATAAAAAAAGAAAAAGATTTGGACTAAAATAGTCCTAATAGTTGTCGGAGTATTAAGAATACATTTGGAAAGCGTTCAAACAATTGTAGAAGCAATGGATTATAAGCTTGTCTGAATCTTGGTGTTGTGATTTTTACTTTAAATGTAGTCTTTCCACTCAAAAGTCCTTTATAGTCTTCAGATGTAGCTTCTATTATATAATCTCCTTCTTCAAAGGTATGGCATACTTCAACTGGGGTATTTTCTAGGTAATAATCTGTTTCTTCACTAGCTCCATCTCCCCATCTGATGATATATTTAATCTGAGTGCCGTCGTTCGGATCTTCTGATTGGAATGTCCAGCATAATTCTTCTCCAGGTGATCCTTCGGATGGACCATCTATTTCTGGTGCTAATGGCGGTTGATTTGGTTCTGTTTCTGTTGTGAAATGCCATATCGGACCATTAGATGGTAAACCGTTATTATCATCAGCAACAATCTGCCAATAATAGGTTATGCCAAAGTCCATTGTACCAGGATCATATGCTGATTGATATAGATCTTCACCAACTAGTGGAGGAGGACTACTTTCACCGAAATATACATCATATGTTACCGTATCAGCAGGGTTTGGATCTCCACCAGTCCACTTGAGTAAATCATCTACGGAAATATCAGTTGCTCCATCTGGAGGATCAGGATCACTTGGTGTATATGGTGGAAGGTTTTCTTCAGTTTTAAAATTCCAAATTGGTCCCTCTGATGAATATTCATATACATCCCATGCAACAATTTTCCAATAATAATCTGTATCATATTCTATATTTTCTTCAGGGCAATAAGTAGTTTCACTTTGTTTACTTGAAACAAGTGGAGGAGGACTACTTTCACCAAAATATACATCGTAGGATACTTCATCACCATCTGGATCCTCACTTGTCCAGCTTATACAAGTATCTATTTGCACATCAGTTGCTCCATCCTCTGGATCTGGATCACTTGGTGTATTCGGTGGATCGTTTCCTCTAGTTGTAAAACTCCATACTGGGCTTGAAATTGAAGATCCTAGGTTATCCCATGCAACAATCTTCCAGTAATATGTTGTGCTGAAATCTAATTCATCATCAGGACAGTACTCTAAATCTTCTAGATCGCTGGATACTAAAGGAGGAGGATTACTTTCACCAAAATAAACGTCATAAGTTTTGGGATCAGTGTTAACTCCTGCTAATAATCCTGCAGTTTCATCTACATAATCATTTGCATCATCAAATACTGCAGCTATCACCATTGTGTTATCTTGTGTAATTCCTGAAAAATCATCCCCAGCACCATTATCATGATCTTTACCATCCCAATAAGTATCATCTTCCCATGTTTGACCAGCACTAATAGTTATATCCTCATGAAATGCATAATCTAAGAAAGGAAAAGTATAAAGATAACCTCCTGTGTCATACCATCCCATTGATGATATAACTTCATTTACGTATACATGCAAGTGTCCATTATATGAAACTCCTTCATTATTATCAATTGAAACTGAAATCTTCATCTCTGCGTCTGTCCAGGTGAGACATTCGTCGATAGGTGCATTTTCATCTCCATCTTCGGGACTGGGGTTACCAGGTCCCTGCCATTCAATATCAAGAGATATGTCAATATCATTAACACCTCTATTACCACAGTATACAATACTTGAATTATATGCAGCCTGAGCACTCTCTACACTGCCAGCTCCAACAACTGAACTATAACCACCATCAAACCATACTGTTGGAAATCCGCTTATACCCATCTCGTCATTTCTCTCTGCTGCGTGTATATTCCTATCATCAACCAATGAAATATAATAAAATGGATGCCATCCACCGGCATAAATATTCTTTAAAGCACCATGTGCATATCTGCAATAACCACACCATGTTGCAGTTCCAAATTCTCCAAGAATAGTATGGGTATATGCGTTTTTTTCGTTGTCATTATTTTGTGCAACAGCTCCAAATCCACTAAGGATAAAAATTCCTACTACTATCAATGGTAAAATTTTTTTCATTTTCTACCCCCTTCGTACATATTTACAAATTTATTTATTGATTATTAAAGAGTATGCAAATATAAAATTTTCTATTAATTATTGTAAAATAAAAAAAAATCAAAAAAAAGATTAAGATTAGGATTATATTAAGAAATTAAAAATATAACCCAAGATGAGAATTTGTGGTACTGTAATTATTGGTATCCATAGGGCAGCTCTTCTTCCGATATTATGCCAAATAAGTCCAATCTCTGTATAATCTGTTGCAACTCCTGCCATCAAAAATGTGAAAGAGTTACCAAAGGCAGGTGCTCCTGCTTCGAGTGATTGTTCATATATTTCAAAAGCAAGTGGGGAGCTTCCTTCTGAACAAACTTCAATAATTGTTGCAAAAATGAGTGTTACAAATAATCCAAGAAGTGTTGGTCCCATATATTGTTTAAATAATTCATGAGGAACATATGCCCGTGCAACTGATGCCATTAACATTCCTATTATTAGCCACCACATCACCATTTTAGTTAAAGCCCATGAACCTCTAAAAGTGCCTTTTATTGCATTTATGTTGTTTTTTGCTGTGAATTCATATTCTTTCCATCTTTGTTTAATATCTTCTATAATCGAGAAATCAGTTAATACAGCTTTATCTTCTCCAATAATACATTTATCACATTCCACCCAGCCTTTTTGCTCTAGTCTCTGAAATATCAATCCTGTAATTAAAGCAATTATTATCGCAGAGATTACAATCAATCCAGCTTTGATACCAAAGAATCCAAAAAGTAAAAATGTAATTGGTAGGTTAGCCCAGGGTGATGCCAAAAGAAATGCAACAACTGATGATGTACTTGCTCCTTTTTTATATAATTCTATTGCAATTGCTAAAATACCATGGGAACAAGCACTCATAAGAAATCCAAATAATATTGAATATACAATGGTTCTTTTTTGATGACGTGATAAATATTTTTCAATATATGCCCTTGGTACAAAATAATCAATTATTCCACCAATTAGAAATCCAATTAATATTGCCCACCATATTAACAATAGATAGTCTTTAAATGCATTAAAAAATTTTTTTTCAGGATCTAAAAAATATGCAAAAATAAGAAGTATCAATGTTATGATTGTGATAATATAAAGTTTTTCCTTATACCATGGTATACTAGCCTTAACAGCACAACTTGGGCAATATTTCTTATCTTTAGGAATTCCATGTTGTTCTTCATATTTTTTAATACAATATTCACTGCAAAAATAATGACCATGCGCTGGGATGGTTCCTTTCATCCCACAGATAGGATCGATTTTGTCCATAAATAATAATTTCTCCCTCACGAATTAGATATGGGCCAGGAGAGATTCGAACTCTCGACCTCCCGGTTATCAGCCGGGTGCTCCAACCAAGCTAAGCTACTGGCCCAACGATTCCACGTATTATTGTTTTCATATAAAACGCCTTTGTTAGAGATGTTTAGAGTAAGAATTTTTATTACTAAGAATAATTACAGCTTATAGGTCTTATTTGATTAAATCAAATATTGATTTCTTTCATCTGGAAATTTTATGATTGTATTTTATTGTATTAACCTTACCTTCTTATTGTTTGAAAAATTTTATATAGATTTAAATTTATTTTAAGAGCGATTATGAAAATAATACGATTTGAAATTATAGTAATAATAATTCTTATACTCTCTAGTATAGGGATTGGATTATCTACTGGAATTAAATTAGAAGTTAAGCAAATAGATATTTATCATGCTGATTCTATTGTTTTAATAACAGGTTTTGAACCCTTTGGAGGATATGATATAAATCCCTCTCAACTAATCATAGAAAATCTCAGTGACAAAGTGATTGACGGAGCAACTCTATTGGGAATTATTTTGCCGGTAAATTATACTAAATCTATCGAATTAGTTATTCAAGCGATTAAAGACTATGATCCAATCTTAGTTGTTAGCACTGGTCTTGCAGCTGGATCACGCTTAATACGAATAGAAAAGATTGGGATAAATCTGAGATATGATGGTAAATGGTATGACCTTTTCAGATTAGATCCTAATAGACCATTGTTCCATTTATCTCCCTTTCCAACTAATTGTATTGTAAAAAATATGCGAAGAGCAGGTATACCTGCCCGAACTAGTCTTTTTGCAGGACTTTATATATGTAATGCTGTTTTGTATAGTGTTTTAGATTATATAGAAGTTAACAATTTACATATAAGGTCAGGTTTTATTCATGTTCCACTATTATCTTCACAACATCCTAATGGTATGGAATTAGAAAAAATGCTTGATGCTACAACTATAGCTATACAAGTATGTTTGAACAATTAAGGTTTAATTTTTTGGGAGATTTATTTTTAAAATATTTATCCATAAGATATATTGGTTGAGTTAAAATTTTTTTATTTATCCCACTTATTTAGAAAAGCCTTTGCTCTTTTTTGTGTGCTAGGACTTTTACTGTTTAATTGATTCCTAACATATTCAATTATTTTTTCTTTATTTTTAAAATCTTGGTAATATTCAGAAAATGCATCTATAGCATAGCCTTTGATTAATTCTTTTTGTTTACCCTTATGAACGTTATCTATACCCATAATTTTTTTGATTATTTTTTTCTGCAGATTTGGTTTAGCCTTGGCAATCTTGCCAGAGTTAAATACAACTTGTGCTGCGGTTACAGTTCTATTTGTATCTATCTCTCCAAAATAATCATTAAAAATTTTCTCAAACTTGTTTTTCGTATCTACTTTTGTTAGATTTGCCAAAATATAAATTGTTGCATACTTGGTATAACTATTACCAGTCCTAAATAAATTTGTTAAATATTCCCATTTTGAGTAAAGTGCTTCTGGGTATTTCTCACTGATATAATTTAAAACTTGGAAACTAGGCCATCTTTTATCGCAATTTTCAGTTAAGTTGTCTATCATTTCTCCTAGAAACTTATCATCCTTTAATGCTTTTTTTGCAATATTTTCTTTTTCAATATCAGATAATTTTTTCATAGCTAATATCTATATATGAAAAGATAAATTTCCTATATTATCAATATTTTACATTAATTGTGAATCTGACTTCCAAATACTAAATGTTATATTTTTATATTGTTTGCCTCATAATGGCAACTAAAAATTGTTTATAAAATATTTGTAAAATTGAAGTATAAACAGATTAATGATAATATTTGTTTTCTTCTAATTGTAGGTTGTTACCCAAACTTCTACTGCTTTGCATAACGCAATAATTCTTGTATTATTTACTAAAAGAGATTTTTCACCCCAGAAAAGTATTCCATTAGCTCGTCTTATTTGTATAGTAATATCTTCAATATCATAGTACGTGGCATATATATCTCCTTTTATTACGACATTTAACTTTTCTCCTTCTTCTCCAAGTGCTCTTATAAAAAAATTTCTTTTCAATAATGGGCAATATAATCCGAAAATCCATATCAATGGACCTGTTACCTCGTTACAACTGCCTGATACAAATATGATTGAGTTTCTGAAAAAATTTGTTGTTTGGGTACTACTGGCTTGATATTCTTTAGATTTATTTGAACTAGAAGCAGAGATAATATTTGTAACAACTGGTATGGAGACCATTAGCAGAAGACAAACTATTCCGAATACAAACATTTTTTTTAAATAGTCAATTATATTCATATTCTCCTTCCCAACTATATTTGACATGGTTATTAAAATATAGATTTTACTAATATCAAATATGTTTTATTATTAATACTTATTCATTGCATTTATCTCATAAGATAGAATTATAGGTTTTTATTATTAATAGTAACTATGCCAGAATTTGTCCAAGTATCTTTAATAATCTTGGGAAAAGATTTAAAAACCATTCAAGAGTAGGAAAAGGTCTTTGTTTTGGTATGTAACGAGGCTTCTCACCATCTTCTATAACAAGCGTTGGATCTCCAAACATTGAGTAACCTAGAACTGTTTTTTGGTCTTTTCTATCCCATTGTAAAGAAGAAAAATTATCAACATAGTCTGTTATAACGTTATTCCATACAATTCCGAGAATCTTTTCGTTGTACAATCCTTTAAATGTTTGAACTTCACACCAGCCCCATCTTTTATCACATTGATGGCTTCCATCTAATGTGTATATTATACAAGAGGCACCATAAGCTGCTATTCCTCCACCATTGATTTGACTTATTGTTTTGTAACCTAAGCATTGCTTTGATTCTGTCCATTTATTATTTGAACATGCATTATAAACAACCACTGGTAATTTTTTGTTGTTATATATTAGATAAAGGTCAAAGTCGATATTTAAGAAAAATTTAGAAGGTGATCTGAAGGTTGCCCTTGGTACCCAAGTTTCTTTATTTGGTGGATGTGTCCCCCAGGTTGTAGATCCACCGTGTCCTGAAAAATCAACAAAATCCACACCATATTTAAAACCATCAGCTATTTTTTGCTTTGAAATATTGTTTTCTGAGGCCCATAAACGTGTTGTGTTATATTTTGGTAGTTTTTCTAAGACACGTTCATTTGCAAATTCTCCTTCATATATTCCTTCATTGTCTTCTGGAGTTGTGTCACCTCCTATTTGTAGAATCTTGTATGTCATTTTATTATATGTCTTGTAATTTGTTATTTTCTTTACAATTGTTTCAACTTCTCTGACTTTGCTACATGGAAGAAAACCCAGGCAAACATCTGGATAAATATCTACATCAGGAGTATCAAATGGATACTCACCATAAACACTGTTGTTATTATAATCCCAATCTGCAAATATTCCACCTTCTTTATATATATCCGCATAATAAAGAACACTTGGAAAATCTGATTCATAAGGGGGGTCTGGAATCCATGAATATCTTACCGGGAATTTTTCTTCGCCTACAATACCACTGCCAACAAGAAGAAGATAATGAATATTCCACTGTTCAATGGCATTTTTTATAAAATATTTGATTTTTTCTTGGTTATCTATGCCCTGTACTGGAAAATATGTTCCTTCATAGACATCATCAAGTGTTACCAGAAATGTATCAATTTCATTTTGATTTTTGAGATCAACTAATGGTTGTAATGCTGATTTAAACTCTGCAGGGGTGATAATCAAAAAATCATATACATCTTGAAAATTAATAATATTTTTAGGTGGAGTATAAGTCACATCAATTGTTGCGCTCTTTGAATAATAAATTTTGTTTTCCTGCGGATTATATTGAATTGGGTAAAGATGTACAGAAAGAATTGTTACATGTTTTAAATTCTTTAAACCTACACCTGTTCTATAATTAAACTGTTGCTCTGGATATATATCAATATCTGAGTAATCTACCTCGGTTTCACGTTCTTCAATCTCATGAGATGCATATATTGAAACTATATGGGACTCAGGTACTGGTCTAATTAACTTAGAAATTTTTTGCTCATGTGTATCAGAAAATGTAACTTTGACATTTTCTATAATTGTTCCAAAAGAAAATGTATATACTTTTGTATAGACAGGTAACATTGGCATCCCAGTCTCCCAGGTAAAGGTAGTTGTCTCTGGCAGGTTGATTGATATATATTTTTCCTTTGTTTTGATTATAGGATTTGAAAAATAGATAGATGGATGTTTAGAAATCCCTTTCTTACTTAAAGTAAATCCAACTGCACTAACTCCCCCAAAGACTATAATCAGTACCACTAAAAATGATAATATCTTTTTCATATTTTTTTCACTTTATCTATAACCTATACTATTGAAATTAATATTATATAATTCTATCGTCGTTTATTCTATATATATTATAAAATTCTTAAATTTAGGGATTTATTAGCATTGTATTATTAGAAATATTTTATTTTTATCGCCGAAAATTTTAAGTCTCAGTCATGTAATATATATACTCGACATGGGAGGTGAAATTCAAAAAATGAATAAAGATTTATTTCATAAAATTTCAGTAGTAGGACTAATGATCCTATTTGCAATAGCTGCTATAATACCGGGTGTAAGCAGCACGACAGTAAAACTTAAAGAAAATGAGAATATGCCAATCGAAAGAGGCTGGAATGATAATTTTGAGAACTATTATGTAGGTCAATATTTAGAGGATGGATCAGATTCTTCAGATGGTGGATGGAAAGGTTGGGATAATAATTTTACATGGGGTGCATATGTAGTAAATAGCTATGCTTACGATAATGAAAAATCAGTACAAATTGCCGATCAAGCCGATATTGTGCACGAATTTATTGGTTATAACTATGGCAAATGGACTTTTACTGCTTGGCAATATATTCCAAATAACTTTCAAGGTAACTCATATTATAACCTTTTAAGCTACTACGAAGATTATGCTGAAGAGGATAATGAATGGGCTGTTCAGATGAGATTTGATTCTCAAAATCAGACTGTTGAATCAGAATTTAGCAATATAAATTTGCCATTGATTACAGGTCAATGGGTTGAATTAATGACACTAATTGATTTAGAGCTTGACTTATTTAGGTTTTATTACAACGGACAGCTTTTAATCGAGAAAGCTTGGACAGCAGGTCCAAACAATGAATGCACTGGTATCTTGAATATAGGCGCTGTTGATCTATATGCTTACGGAGCTTCTGCAGTATACTACGATGCCATGTCGCTTGATGCAGGGTGGCCTCCACTTTCTAATTTATTATGCTCTGGGAAGATAAGATGGCAAGAAATTGATCCAGGTACTACAGTTACTGCGAATTTTATCATTAAAAATGATGGTGATCCAGGTACTGTGCTAAATTGGGAGATTTCTGAGTATCCTACTGATTGGGGTTCCAACTGGGTTTTCATGCCTGCAAATGGTACTGGTTTGACTCCTGAAGATGGAAACATC
>SMTZ1_10007495_pt1 | contig 14249 bp, 17 predicted proteins | sample DeeMarSWOR136_30_FD_25667 | JGI IMG/M metagenome (IMG submission 25667) | reverse complement strand
CTCGCTGGCGGAGAGATTGGCTCATAAGTGCGAGCAGTGAATTCACATCCTCATCACTCGCTAGCGCTGTAGAATGGAGTGGCGCTGACGATTTTAAACTTGACATACCCCTGCTTGCGGAACTCGTCAAGCCATCCCTGGATTTCTTTAAATCTTTCCCCAACCCCACCTGAGCCGCGCAGGTGGGCACCCTTCTCCTCATCACTATATATGCTGGCATATACTTCCATAACTGTGTAACCTTTATCTGATGGATTAGCTCTTAGAAACTCTAGAATCTCTCTCGCCTTTGGATCAAGGCCAGCTTCGTAGTCTTCCTTTGATACTGACACGCTCCACCTCCTCGCTTCTGAATTAGTGGACTAAGACGCTAGGACGAAAAATTCAGGGCTTGTCGAACTATACCACGTTGATGGTCTTCTCGCAACTACATTCTTCTACCCCCTTGAGGGCTTAAATGTATAACACGGCAGTGCTTGTCAAGCTATGATTTGGTAGCCTTCGGGGTCTTTCTGGCTTTCTTCTTGCGAACGGTGATCACTTTCCTGATTTGGTCACATACAGGCTTATCTGCGCAAGCGTCGCAATCCCAGCCCAGGGTGCACTCGAGAACATCATAGCCCCTAGACAGCCATGTTTCCCTCACGATATCCTTATCTATCTTCTGAACCTGCTGGGCGATGTCATCCAGACGTTGCACGTCTTCTTTGCTGGAGGTGACAAAGATGACTTCCATAGCTTGTACCTTGGGCACACCTGATTTGAAGATGGTCATCAGCGCTTTTCCCAGGGTGTAGAAATCAAACCCCTTCGCTGCAGCATCCTTGCCCACCCTGCTCCACATGCGCTCAGGAGTGCTCCTGATCATATACCCTTCTACCTGGTCGGAGATGTATTGGCTCTGCTCGAGAGCCGAATGCTCTTCCTTACCGAGGTCTTTCCCTCCCACCATCAATACCTGGCCAAATGGCAGGCTGGCTCCCGGCGTTTCCTGAATATCTGGGCCGATGAGGGTAATTCTGCCGTCTCTGATCAGTGAAGGGTTATCTGTCCACAGTAAAAAGGCGCAGGAACCTGCGTCAGGGCTCCCCAGTTCGACGAAGGTATCTCCCCGGAGTATTACCCCCGAGCTGGCCCCGGGCCCAACCCGAACCGGCAGTCCTCCCACCAGTTCGCTGACCGTCGTAGGGCTATCGAACTCTCTGAATTGCCCGCCCTTTCTCCGCACTTCCTCCACGTATCCGGCTACCTTTTTCAGATATACATCAAAGACTGACACAGTCCCCTCACTTCCCAGAAGCTTGGGCTATCGAAGATATTAAGTAGTCTTGTTTGCTATTCTGAGCTGAGGGCCTGACTAAGGCGAAGGAGTAGCCAAGAACCTAGCCCCTTTAACCTCCCTGAGGGCGACGAAGCGGATTGACTCAGGATTGCCCCTTTGCTTTCTCCTTAGCTAGAAGTGCCGCGCCCACCGCCCCTGCGATTTGGGGATCCTGGGGCAGCTTCTTCACGCTCACCCCTAGTTTCTCCTCCAATGCTCTGGCCAAGCCGTCGTTCTTGGCACATCCGCCCGTCAGAGCCACGTCTTCGACAAGGCCTACCTTCCTGACCATAGAATTCAACCTGCCCGCTATCGAGTTGTGGAGGCCGGCAACAATGTCGACCAAGTCAACGCCCTCGTTAACCAGGGTTATAACCTCGGTTTCAGCAAACACACTGCACTGGCTTGTAATGGTGGCAGGATGATTTGCCTGAAGGGACAGCGATGAGAGCCCTTCAAGACCACAGTCGAGCGCCCTGGCCATAGCCTCGAAAAACCTCCCCGTCCCCGCAGCACATCTGTCGTTCATAACAAATTCGATAACCTTGCCCTTATCATCTAAGGACATGACCTTGCAATCCTGCCCACCGATGTCGATCACCGTCCTCACTGTGGGCGACATCCAGTGAGCACCATAGGCATGACAGGTTATCTCCGAGATATTCTCGTTGGCGAAAGGCACCTTGAGCCGACCATAGCCCGTGCCCACAATGTAATCAAGGTCCTCGATCGACGACAGGCCTGCCTTCTCTATCGCCTCATCCATGACCAACCGCGCCGTTACCTCAGGCTTGGTAGTAGATGGTATTATGACGTAGGAGACGATTTCTCCGTCTCTCATTAAGACTGCCTTGCCGGTGGCAGAACCTACATCACAGCCTCCGAAAATCACGCTAGCTCCTTCCTCTGTTCTGTCGTTGCGCCTATTTGCAACGCTGATGCTTGCCTCTAGCCTAGCCCCATGGCTCTGAAGAACTGGGACATCTTGTCCTTGATCTGGTCGGGCGTCGAGTATCTCTTGTCGAACAGGTCAAGCCCCAGATGTATGAACGGCACATTGAGGTCACGGCAGGTCTCCCTCATGATGCCAACGCTCGCAGACCCGTCCTTGTGTCCCATATGGCCGGGCCAGATAACGACGTCTATCTTGTAGTCTTTGACTATCCGACTGATGTCGTTGGCGAAGTTGTCGGCCACGCCTCGTGCCTGTCGTACCATCGGTGAGTCGAAGAGGTTCCTCTTAGCCAGGTCCTTCCACATCTGCTCTTCATTGGAGGTATCGATCATGGTATAGGGATAGTTGCCGAACATGTCCATGACCATGACCGCTCCCCACTCCTCCTCAAGCCAGGGCAAGAACTCGTAGACCCAACCGTAGGGCAGAAGGTCAAACCAGAACAGCCTTATCTTCTCCTCAGGCACAGGGCCTACCCCATTCTTCACGTTTTGCTCGGCCATCTCAACCAGCTTCTTGAACCAATCGACGCCCCGTGCTGTGCCTGCCTCGTAGACCCAGGCTTGGGAGAAGCACTGTGGAGCTCCAATACCCCAGCCGTGAGGACTGGGTACGTTGCGTCGCAACTGGTTGTATTCATCCCACAGCGCAAACATCTGATTGGAGTTTTCTAGAGATTCCCTAAGCCTGTCCATGTCCAGCTTCTTGCCAGTATGCTTCTCGATGAACTTTACCATCTTCCGCAGCTCACCGCCGAAGTATTCCAGGCTCCGATCGTCCATGTAGTACGGCGGGTCGCAGCCGAACATGGGGATGTTGCGCCAGCGCTCATTACGCACGATTACTTCATGAAGCAATGGGGCGCCGTCGCAGGGGAAGAGCAAGTTGAGGGCGCAGGTGGGCAGGGGCGACAGGTTGGCCTCGACGTAGTAGATTGAGAGCCTGATGGCAGTGCAAAGGTCACTCCCCAGTCCCATCTCCTCGGCAGCGTCAACATCATCGAGGATATATGGCACCGAGGATGCTAGGAACGGAGTCTGCATGACCATATAGTAGGGCAGGTCCATTGCCGTGTATATCTCAGGTGCCAGACAGTAGTAGCTGGCTAGGAACGGCTTGTTGTTTTCAACGGCATCGAGTATTCTGCCGTACATATTCAGGAGGGAGTCAAGCGTCTTCGTCTGAAGCTGCATTTCCGGTATCTAGCTCATCGCTTGAGTCTGCTCGCGGAGAAACTCGAACCACTGCTGCTCTGATATGTAGCGTGCCAACTCGGGGTGCTTGTCTACCAGTGCCATTGCTTACCTCCCCATCGTTTCTAGGAACGCCTGGACGCGTGTTCTCAACTGGCCGATGCCGCTTGTGAGGTACTCCCTGTCCAGCTTCAGGAAGGGAATGTTAACTGCCTTGAGATCCTGGCCCAGCATGTAGTGTTCCACCAGCCATGAGTCGCAGAACATAAGCCTCTCACCGATAACGCCGTCGCAGTTGAACTCGTGGCACATGTCGATCACATATTTGGCCCGGTTGTCGTGCTCGCCATACATTCGAGGACACGAAGGACGGTCTGCCAAGTAGTACTGGGCTAGGGCCCTAATGGGATCGCTTGCGTTTTCGTCGACCTCGACCCACATGAGCCTGCTGCCGAAGCAGGTCGAATCGCTGACGACGAGACCTCCCTGGTCCTCGATAACTTTGACGTAGGCGGGGTCGTCGAGGATGCCACCCACTATCAGCAGGCGCGCCCGGTGAGTCCCAGGACCTTCCGATCCGCTAAGTTCGTCCAGCAGTTCCCGCAGCATCTCATTGTACTGCTCCTTGGGCATGGCGGTTCCGGCAACCATGACGGCCAGCGTCTCGGCCCCTGTAATCGGCGGTTTCTCCTGCTTCCTTAGCTCGTAGAGCTTCTTCTGCAACCGCCGTGTCTCGTTGTGCACCTTTATCGCCTTCCACATGGCTTCATCGCTGATCTCCAAGCCGAAGTGCTTCTCGATCTTCTCCTTGAGCATGGCTAGTTCATCGCGATACCACTCCACCTGGTCTGGGCCCGTCTTGCGGGGAAGGCTCATAACCTCAATGAAATCTACAGGTACGAAGCGTTTCCAGTTGTCGTAGATGCGGCGCACATGGTCGCAGCTATTGACGCATATAACTCCATCTAAGAACTTGAACTCCCCGATAAGCGCCAGATTGAAGCAGTGGCGGGGGAAACTGCAGTTGATGCTGCTGTAGAACGCATCCGACTCCTCGGTGCTGGTGCTGCCCGTTGCCCTCATCCGGAAGGGAGCCATACCGGCAGCCGTGATCACCTCCTCCGGCACAGTGGAGCAGAAGTATCCTACGACTTTGCCCCCCTGGTCCTTCCAGCTCTGCAGCACAGGGTTAGCGAGCGTCTCGGCCGCTTCGCTGAACTGTTGGAATGCCCTGGACTTTATGTTGGTCTCCAATACTCCTACCTCCCTTCATCAGACTTCCTTGGGGTGCGAATAGGTACTATACTTCCATTATACTAAATATTTACGACTCGAGTTCAGCTTCGAGGGTTTTCAGATGAAAGGGCGTGCTCCCAAGGCTCAGCTCGAAGGCTTTGGCCCGCCGGAAGTAAAAGTGAAGGTCATAATCCTTGTCGACTCCGATACCACCGTGTAGTTGCTGGGCACTGGCGGCAACTCGCTGGCAGGCGATGTTACTGAAAGCCTTGGCGATCGCCACTTCACGGTCTGCCGGGAGCCCTTCGCTCAAGCGCCATACCGCTTGATATGTGGTCCAGCGAGCGCCCTGAATGTCGACGAACATATCGGCCAGGCGATGCTGTACGGCCTGAAACGTACCGATGGGACGATCAAACTGTATCCGTGTCTTGGTATGTTCGGCTGTCAACTCCAGCTCTTGCTGTGCCCCGCCGACCATCATCGCACATTGAATCGCGGTGGCCTTTCTGAGAACGGCTTTTACCATAGGCAACCCATTGTGCAGGCTCCCAAGGGTGTCACCGTCTGAAACAGAGACCTTGTCGAACACCACCTCGAACTGTTTGTCGGCGGCGATTGTAATCAGAGGGGTGAGGTTGATGCCCCCAGCCTTGGCGTCAACTATGAATACGGTAAGGCCGCTGTCATCGCCGGAGGCTCCCTCTGTTCTCGCCATCACCAGCATGTAGTCGGCGATGTGGGCGTAAGGGACGAAAAGCTTGGTGCCGGTGATCGCATATCCACCATCGTGCGACTCGGCGCGGGTGGCAATGAACCTCGGGTCTTCGTTTACCTCAGGCTCTGCCATCGCCATGGTTATTATGAGTTCGCCGCTGGCAACCTTGGGCAACAGCACCCTTTTTTGCTCCTCCGTTCCAAATTCCAGCACGGCCAGTGCTCCAACCGTGGTGCTAAACATGGGACCAGGCATAGCCGCGCGCCCAAACTCCTCGAAGAGCACCGCCATGTCGAGCAGGCTAAAACCAGCTCCGCCATACTCCTCGGGCATTGCCAGGCCCATCCATCCCAGCGCTGCCATCTTCTTCCACAGTTCGGGGGAGTAGCCCAAATCGCCGGCCTCGATCTCTCTCACCAGAGATTTCGGGCATTCAGCGATCAGGAAATCCCGCGCTGACTTCCGCAGCATCTCCTGCTCTTCACTAAGGGCGAAGTCCATGTCTAGCCCGCCTTTCTAAACTTGGGAAGGGTCAGGCCTTCGGCTATATCGTCGAAGACCACCTCGACCGGCATACCGATGGATATCTCTTGGGGGCTTATATCAACCATGTTGCTGACAAGCCGCACCCCTTCCTCCATTTCCACCAGCACCACAGAATAGGGTGCTTTGAAGCTAGGATGCGCTGACTCTAAATAGGTGACCCAGCTGTACACGGTTCCCTTCCCCGTGGAGCGAGCCCACTCCTTTTCAAGGGAACGGCACTTGGGACAAACTGGCCTTGGTGGGTGAAGCCAAGTCCCGCATTCCTTGCATCTCTGGAAGACCAGTTCGTGCCTCTTGATGCCTTCCCAAAAGCCCATATTGTCCCAAATGATGGGCGGCATGGGTACCGGATATTCGCTATCATAAACCATGCTCATGACTTACCCCCTAAGATGAGACCACTTGCCGGGCCACCAGCCCCGGAGGCAACCAACACAAGCTCGGCATCCTTCACCTGGGCTGTGGACGTGCCCCTTATCTGGCGCACTGCTTCAATGAGATGGTTCATGCCGTGAATGTGTCCTTCGCCAAGTGAGCCACCGGAGGTGTTGAGGGGTAGCTCACCTCCCAACGTGATGCGGTCTCCCCCTTTACAGAAGTCAGTTCCTTCGCCTGGTTTGCAGAAACCTAGTTCCTCCAATTGCATGGGGACGAGGGGACCGTAGGAGTCGTCGAGTTGAACACAGTTGATATCTTTAGGGGCAACGCCAGCCATGGCGAAGATTTTATTTCCCACCTTGCCAATTTCGAGGAGACTGGAGATCGACGGACGGTAGTAGCTGGTCAATTCCTCGGTTTCAGCCAGCATGTCTTGGGCGGCGCTAAGCACGTAGACCGGTCGCTGCCTGAGGTCTTTGGCTCTCTCCCTGGTGGTGACGACCAGTGCCGCAGCAGCGTCAGCTTCTTCGTAGTAGTCGAGACGCCGAAGCGGCTCAACGACCATCTTGGATTTCAAGTAGTCTTCGAAGTTTAGCGGCTTTTCGTAGAACATACCGTTGGGATTCCTCGCGCCGTGTTCCCTGCAGGCTATAGGCACCCAGCCAAACTGGTCGCTGTTCACCCCGAACTCATGCATATACCTGCGCACAATCATGGCAACCCGTCCTGCGTTTGACATGTGGCCGAAAGGGGCATGGAAGGTCCACTGTAGCAAATCGGATGTGGACATCTGCCCCGATGCGCGCATGCTAGCCACCATCCGCCTCTTGGACGATCCATTTACGGCTCTGTAAACGACGATGTAGTTGGCTACTCCCGCGGCCACTCCCATGGCAGCACGCATGATCATCGCGCTGGGCGCTGCTCCCCACCGGCACTCGCCGAAATAGGTCAGATTGCCCATTCCCATTGAGCTAGTAACGGCATGCTCATCGGTGGCATCATCGGTCTGCTTCACCAGGCCATCGACATCCTCGGGCGTCAATCCGGCGTCATCCAGAGCTTCTTTTATGCACTGGCAGGTCATGTAAAGCTCAGTGCGTTGTGAGTCTTTGGAGAAGTCGGTGACTCCGATACCAACGATGGCCGCCCTGTTCTCCATGCTATTCATTGCAGTCCTCTCACCTCGGTTAGACCTCTCTTCTCCTGAACTTGGGAAGGGTCAAGTCGTCGGCTATGTCATCGAAGACCACTTCCACCGGCATCCCCACGTACACTTCCTCCGGCTTTACATCGTACAGATTGCTGATTATGCGCACCCCCTCCGCCATCTCCACGACCACCACAGTATAAGGAACCTTTATCCCCGGGTATGCCGCATTGGCATAGACAAAGTTGACCCAGCTGTATACTACCCCCTCACCTGTGGAAGGGCACCACTCTTTTTCCATGGAGTTGCACCTGGGGCACATTGGCCGTGGCCGGTGCACGAGCAAGCCACAGTCTTTACACTTCTGGAAGACGAGCTTATGCTGCTTCGCTGCTTCCCAGAATCCCTGGTTGTCCAAATCGACACGGGGGCGCAGCAATGGAATCCCCGGAATGTATTCCATAACCATCTGTTACCTCCTCAAAACGATGGCGCTGGTGGGGACACCCAGCCCTCCTGTTACCAGACTCAGTTCGGCGTCTTCCACCTGGGACGTGGAGGTGCCCCGTATCTGTCGCACTCCCTCTGAAATTAGATTCATGCCATGGATATAGGCCTCCGACAGGTGACCGCCGGAGGTGTTGCACGGAATATCACCTCCCAACCTGATGCGGTCGCCGCCCTCACAGAAAGCTGCCCCTTCACCGACTCCGCAGAAACCGTACTCCTCAAGCTGCATGGGTATCAGGGGGGTAAAGGCATCGTAGAACTGCGCTACATCGATGTCCTTGGGTGATACCCCCGACACCCGCCACAGCTCCTCGGCCGCATACCATGATTCGGGAAGCCCTGAGATTCGGGGGCGGTAGACGCTCGTCATCATTTCACCTTGGGTGGCTATACCCTGCGTAGCGCCCAAGATAATGGCAGGGGTTTGCTTGAGGTCTTTGGCCCTTTCGGTGCTGGTTAGGATTATTGCCACTGCGCCATCGGTATCCACGCAGCAGTCGAACAGGCGAAGAGGTTCCACGATCATCCTGGCATTGCGATAATCTTCCATTGTCAATGGCCTGCCATAGAACATTGCCTTCGGGTTCCGGCACGCGTGTTCTCTGCAAACGATGGAGACCCATCCTAGCTGCTCACTGGTAGCTCCGAACTCGTGCATATACCTGGTGGTGAACATAGCTACCCAGGATGGCGGGGTGGCGAAGCCGTAGGGCATGATGGAGCCGAAGTGGTCATTGGGGGAAATCATGACTTGCTCGACCCCTGGCGTGCGGCCATAGCGACGCCCCGAGCGCTCGTTCATAGCCCGGTAGCAGACAACATAGTTGGCTGCACCTGTGGCTATTGCTGTTGCTGCATGCACGATTGTGGCGCAGGAAGCCCCTCCGCCCCAGCCGCACTCACCAAAGTAGTTCAGGTTGGGGATGCCCAGAGCGCTGACAATGTGCATCTCGTCGGTGTAGTCCATGGCATACTTAACCAAGCCATCGATATCCTCTATCTTCAGCCCCGCATCCTCAACTGCGTCCTTTATGGCTTCACAGGCCATCTGACACTCGCTTCTCCCGGAATCCTTAAAGAACTCGGTTGCCCCTATGCCTATAATGGCAACATTGTTCTTGATCTTGTAATCCTCGACCCTCGGCCTTACCGTCGTCCTGTATCTTCTGGCGAGGTACTGGTCGAACATATGCATGCCTCCTTAGCCCTTGGTAGGCAAGGCCATGGTAGCGGTTCCCCAGGCATGCGGCCCCATAGCCACCGAAAGATTGAAGTCGACGTCTACCAGATGCTGATCTCCCTCTGTGTATTTCTTGGCTATCTTGCCAGTGCTTGTCAGGGTGTCCCCGGGAAAAACGGTAGCGCCTAGCCTGATCGTGATCTTCTTCAGTTCGCCTTCAGGGCCACTCCAGTCGGTTAGATACTTGCCCACGAACCCACCTGTGCTCAGTATGTTCAAGAATATGTCCTTAGCGCCTTCTCTTTGGGCGGCTTCGTGGTCGTGATGCACTGGAGTGAAGTCCCTGGTGGCGATAGCAGTTGCGACAATAGTGGTGCGTGTGATTTCACGGGTGGCAACAGGTAGTTCGTCACCTTCCCCAACATCGTCCCAACAGACTGCTTTCCAAGCCATCTGGCGCCCCTTTCTTTTCTAAGCTGCTGGTATGAACTTGAGTATCGTAAAAGGCTGAATACAGACGACCTCACCCTTCTGGTTCTTGTATATATACTCCGATGTTATGAAATGCCCTTTGCCAAGTCGTGTGGTTTTCTCGGGTGAGACGCTGGCAAGCCTTATCGTGGAGTTCAGCCGATCGCCGGGTCGCATTGGGCGGAAGTATTCCTGAGAGGTGGTAGTGGCCACCACACCGTGGTAGCCGGCTTCGTCCATAATTTGTACGGCTTTACCTAGAGGGTCTTGCAGCTCCCTCTTGGGCCACAGCGGTGGCATGCAATAGGCCTGTACCATCTGCGGAGGAGCAATAATGCCTCCGTACTTGCTTTTCTTGGCATACTCCTCGTCACTGTAGAGCGGGTTGCCATCCTCCATCGCTTCGCACCAGTGCCGGATCATCGCCTCATTCACCGCATTCGGGGCCTCAAAGGGACCAGCCTCCTCCCCTACCATCGCTAGCAGCTTCTCATAGACTTCTTGGCTCATCTAATTCGCCTCCGATCGTCAAGTGTAACCACAGCAGCATTACATAGAACGGGGCATGCCTAGGCCGGCCATGGCAATGATATTCCTTTGGACCTCGATGGCACCACCCCCGAAGATGAAGATAACATCACTCCTCAGATCCTGCTCCACCCTGCCTTTCAGTGGGGCCAACTTGGAGCCCGTCTGCAATTGTCCGAACTGCCCCATGATCTCCAACAAAGAGTGGTTAACTCGCTGATACAGCTCCGAGCCAAACACTTTGACCATTGATGCCTCGGCATAGGGGACAACCCCATTTGTTATCAGCCAGGCCAGGTAGTAATTAATCATCTTGAGAACTTCCACGTCCACCCTCAGCTCGGCAAGCCTGGCCCTGACCCAGGGCTGCTCTATGACTGGTGCCCCGTCGACCTTGGTCTCCTTAGCCCATTGGACCGTGTCGTCAATATTCCTTCTCATAGGTGAAGAGGGATTTAGAGCTATGCGCTCGAAGTCCAGCTGGGTAGTGATGCATTTCCAGCCTTTGTTCTCCTCGCCGACGAGGCATTCTTTGGGCACGAGATTCCGTGGTGCTTCTTTGGAGCCTGGGGATCGGTCCTGGCGGCAATCCAAAGATAGTCGGCATAGTCCGCGCAGCTGGTGAAGACCTTTTGGCCGTTGATAATGTAGTCATCGCCATCCTTAACGGCGGTGGTCTTGAGCGAGGCCAGATCGGTGCCAGCCTCGGGCTCGGTATAGCCAATGGCAACTTCCAGTTCCCCTCTCAGAATAGGGGGCAGAATCTCACTTTTCATCTCCTCGCTGCCAAAGCGCATCACCACAGGCCCCACTGCGTTCAAGGCCATCAATGGGAGCATGATCCTCTCATAAGCCACAATCTCGTAGAAGATGTGCTGCTCCATTGGCGTGCGGCCCTGTCCCCCGTACTCCTTGGGCCAGCCTACTCCAAGCCAGCCATCACGGCCCATCTGGCAGATGAATTCCTTATAGGCGGGGGATTTCTCCATGCCACGTTTGGTTTCTATCTCGGCCTTTACCTCGGGGGGCATGTGGCTTTTTAGGTAATCGCGAAACTCCTTGGCAAACTGCTCCTGCTCAGGTGTCAACGCAAATTCCATTCCGATACTCCGTGTCTCGTCTACGTGCTGCGGGGTAGAGCGGTGTTACCGTGCCAACGGTTTGAAGTACCTAATATCCAAGATACTGGCTTCACGCTGTTCCTTGAATACTGCCTGAACCCTCATGCCAACTCTCAGTTGTTCGGGGTCGACCTCGCCCAGCATATGAACAAACCCCGTGTCAGCTCCATCCAGTTGAATTATCCCGTATACCAAGGGAGTCTCCACCGGCTGGACCGCATTCGGCTGGTGGCAAACAGTATAGGTAAGCACTGTGCCCTTGTCGCTCACCTCGACCCACTCATCGAGTTGCCCGAGGCAGTCTTTGCAGATAGACCTGGCCGGGACATAAACGCGATTGCAGGTAGGGCATCTCGTACCCATGATTCTCTTCTTGTCTCTTATTTCAATGAGAAACTGGCTGCCCACAGCGCCGGCTGAATACCTATTCGGGATATATATCTGCCCATGATAAATCCAGACATCCATTCCTTCCAGCTTCTCGGTTACCGTCGACATCTCATGCCTCCTACTTCCCGATCTCTTTGAAGTACAGGATGTCCGCCGGACCCTCGCCTCGCTCCTCATAATCATCTTTCCAGACGGCCTGTACCCGCGTTCCCACCTTCAGCTTGTCCTTGTCCGTCTCCTCAAGGCTGTGCCGGTAGAAGACGTCATTGTCCAGGAGAATAATGGCGCTGGGATAAGGGTTCGCCCACTTCTCGCCGTAGTGCGGGTTCCACAGGGGGAAGACAAGATAGGTATATTGATACACAGTGCCTGTTTGAGGCAGTTCCACCCAGTCCCAACCCATTTCGACCTTGCACTTGGGACAGACCACGGCTGGCGGCACCCAGATCTCCTTGCATTGGGGACAGCGGTTGCCCATGATCCTCTTGTTTTCCTTCGCCTCTGCGTAGAAATGCCCCAGGTATTTGCCCGTAGACCAGTCGTAGCGGCGAGGAATTTCGAACTTCACATGAATATACTCCGGCCCCGACTCCTTCGCCTTCTTCTTAGGGGATGCCTTTGCCATCTTGTTGCCTCCTACAGCGACCTCTTGAGCAAGGTCATGATTGTCCAGTTGGGCCCGCCGAGAGCGGTGGCAATAGCCGTCTTTATGTCCTTTGTGGCCTGGTGCTCGCCAGCATCCCCGCGAATCTGCAGAGCGGCTTCGGCAACGCGGATGACAGGCGTAGCCCCGATGGGATTGGTAGCTATGACACCACCAGAGCAGTTCACAGGAAACTCTCCCTCTATTTCGGTTATGCCCTTCTCAATCAGCTTCCAACCATCGCCCTTTTCACAGAAGTGCAAGTGCTCATAGAGATTCATTTCCTCCCAGTTCGAAGGCTCGTATATCTCGGCCATGTCTATGTCTTTTCGAGGATTGGTTATCCCGTTTCTTCCATAGAGCTTCTCGCAAGCCACATGCTGGGTATAGGTTTCTTTGCCCGTGGGATCGCCGAATACCCCAGCGCGGAACGGTTCCTGGTGCACGGTCTCGACGTCAGCTATCCAGACTGGTTTCTTGGTGATCTTCCTGGCTCTCTGCTCCGACGCGAAGATGAGGGCACAAGCACCGCAGGACTGAGGGCAGAAGTCCAGTATTCTTAGCGGCCACACAAGGTATGCCGACTGCAGTACCTCATCCACGCTCTTCAGCCCGAGTTTCAGATGCGCGTAGGGGTTTCGGCAGGCATTCCGATCCGCTTTCACCCGGACCATGGCTGCATGCTCTTCTTTGGCACCCGATGTCTCCATATAGGACAGTGCCTGCTTGGCGAACTCTCCTATAGCACCTGTCGCTGCGCCTTTGCCCCACAATGGTGTAGCAGCAGCGGTAATAGCAGCCGTGGTATCGCCACAGTCCTGCTTCTCAAAGCCGATGACCATAACCAGATCGTAGAGGCCCGAGCCGACAAAGAAGAAGCCTTCGCACACCACTGAGCCGCCGCTGGTACCACCTGTGCATACCTTCAGACCTGGCTTGCCAAAGGCTCCCACCTCGGCAGTCATTCCGTGGTCGGGGAGAAAGATTCCTTCAAAGGTTTCCATATTGCTGAAGAACACGGCCTCGATGTCCTTTATGCTCAACTGGGCATCGGCCAAGGCCGCCCTAACCGCCTCGGCGACCATCTCCGGCTGGTTAACATCGGGACGCCTGGCAGTATGGTAGGTCTGTCCGATTCCTACTATAGCTACTCTGTTGGGCATGTCTCACCTCCAACTACCTGTTGCCCAGAATCATGACGCACTGATGCTGTCCACAGATGCCTGTTACACCGTGGGCTAGTGCCACCTGGGCTCCCGTTACTTGTCTGTCGCCTGCCTCACCACGAAGCTGCAGAACAGCCTCGGCCACGCGTGTCATCCCCGCCACGCCCACCGGATTGCCGGCTAGCACTCCACCGGAGGGGTTCACCGGGAGCTTGCTGCCCATCTTGGTCATTCCAGAATCGATAAGCTTCCCTCCCTCCCCTCGGCCGCAGAAACCAAGCCCCTCCATCCACAGAAGCTCCTGGTAGGAGTATTCCTCCGATACCTCAGCCAAGTCTAACTGCTTCAAAGGATTGTTGATACCGGCCATGCTGTAGGCCTTCTTGGCAGCTTTCACCAAGGCGTCACAGTCGGCCAAGTCCCTGTCCCCCAGGTAGTGTGTCTCATAGCAGTTGGACACTCCCAATATCCAGACTGGCTTATTCGTGAGCTTCCTGGCTTTATCCTCAGGAGCCAGAATCATGGCGCAGGCGCCATCTGATGTTGGCTTGGTATCGAGAAGTCTAATGGGAGATGAGAGCATCTTCGAGCCAAGGACATCCTCCACCGTAAGATCCAGAGGCTCCTGGGCGTACGGATTGTTGTTGGCATTGCTGCGGTTCTTGACTGCTACCTTGGCGCACTGCTGGGCTGTTATGCCATACTTATACATGTATCGTTTGGCCTGCATAGCAGCCGCTGAG
>SMTZ1_10004356_pt1 | contig 14249 bp, 10 predicted proteins | sample DeeMarSWOR136_30_FD_25667 | JGI IMG/M metagenome (IMG submission 25667) | reverse complement strand
CGGCTGGCTGGGCGGTGACCCTGGCCGTGTCTGCGAGCCCAGTATGCTGCGCAAGCCGCCTGGCAGCAGCCGCTTCAGGCCGTTGTGCCCGATGATCAGCTCCAGTACCGTGTTGTCCTGGCTGCTGCCGACGTATGGTCTTTCATCGGGTGGGGTGAGGTCGACCACGACAGCCCAGGCCATTGACACAGCGAGAAGCAAGATGGTGGCGACCGCCAGGTGCAGGAATCGTCGGGTCCACGGCGCTGGTGCCGCTACGAGATAGAGCAGATAGAAGGCCGGCAACACCAGGAACGCCTGCAGCATCTTGATGTTGAACCCCAGGCCAACCAGCACAAAACAGATCAGCAGCCAACGGAGACGCCCCCTCTCTGCGGCGCGAAGCGCAGCCCAGGCTGCCAGAAGGAGGACCAGCACCAGTACGCTGTCCATGGTGTTGTTGCGGTTTGCAGCGACACAGATGGGCGTGACGGCAAGGACCAGTGCGGAGATCAGCCCAGCGGTTGGCCCCATGGTTCTTCGGACCAGCTGGTAGAGCAGGACGAGCGACAGCACTCCCGCCAGCGCTTGCGGAAGCAGAAGGCTGGTCCCGCTGAAGCCGAACAGTCTAGCGCTGATCGCCTGAATCCAGAGGCCCAGCGGGGGTTTGTCCACCGATACGAACCCGCCCGGATCGAAAGACACAAAGAAGAAGTTGTGCCAGCTGGCAAGCATGCTCTTGACCGCGGCCGCATAGTACAGATTGGCGTATCCTTCCTGTGCCAACCGGAAGAAGTTGAGGAACGTGCTCAGCGAGAGGATTGCCGCAAGGGTCAAACGGTGCCACAGCTGGCTGCTGGTTCCGACAGGGACTCTGCCAAGAGGCGCGATGCTTTTGCCCGCTGGCTTCCGAGCTGTCATCTTCTCTGAACGCTTCATACCTGGTCGCCTCAGGTTGGAATTGACTCCATTGTGGCCCGCGTCTGTTGCTGCCATATGTTGGACATGTAAACGGGGTGCAAAACGCTGCCGCGGGTAATCCAACCGGAGGAGGTACCTGTGACCAGCGGGAACTGGAGGAGGAGAGGTGACCGTCGGCTGGCTAGTCTGGCGATGACCCGAACAGAGCCTCGTGGCCCATCTCACCGGGACAGCGCGCAGCCTGCCTACGGCTCGTCCGCCAGCCTCACGATGCGCACGTCGTAGTAGAGGGCGGGCTGGTATGGTGTGTCCAGGGCCAACCACAGTCGTATCGCTTCTTCGAGCGGGTGCCTCAGGAGAGTCAATTCAAGCTCGCCCCCTGCCTCGGGTACTTGCAGCGTTGGGTGCTGATACAAGGTGCGCAGCACGCGTCCGAAGACTTGCTGACAGTGTGCTGCGTCAGGCCCCACAGGCAGGATCAGATACGAAAGCAGAAAACCCAACGGGCCTTTGATGCGCATCGCTTCTGGTCTGGAGAGGACGTGTTCGCTGACCCGATACAGGAATATCCCCAGTCGGGTGTGCCGATCGCGCGGTATGTCAGCTGGCGAGGCGAGCACGACGTGCTCATCCTTGTCCAGCAGCGGCGGTTTTTCGAGCAGAGCCTCGGCCAGGATCCCGCGCAAAGCCTCAGAGACCGCGGCGATCGCTCTTTCTCCCATGGCTTGTTCCTTTCGTGGGCTTGGCATCGATATCTACTGACAGCACGCGCGCAGGCTAGTGGCGCATCGCCGTGCTTCTAGACGCTGGGCTGCGTCGTCTCCGTCGGGTACGGCGTCGCCGATGGCGTGGGCTCGACGCTGGGGACGGCCGTCGGTGTGGGCTCGACGGTGGGGACGGCCGTCGGTGTGGGCTGCTCAGCCGTTGGTGACGGTGCTGGTGTCTCGCTGGGCGTGGGAGCCGAAGTAGCGGGTATCGTCGGTGTCTCGGTTGGGCTCCAAAACGGAGTGAAGGTCGCAAAGGGCAACCGGGTTGGCGTGGACGTCTCCGTGACCTGTGGCGTTGTCGTGCTGGTTGGTGTAGGCGTGGACGTCGGCGTCTGTGTAGCAGTGGCGGTCGCTGTGGGCGTCGGCGATGTCGTCGGCGTGGGATTCACCACTCTGACGCGAACTGCGGGCGATGCCGCCGCGTTGCCGCGGTGGTCAAACACCACGACGCGCAGGGAGTACAAGCCATTCACCAGCTGTCGTGTATCCCATGCTCCCAGGACCGCATCCACCAGGGCAAACCCCTGTCGCGCCACCTCGTTCCAGCTGAATGGGTTGTCGCCACTTCCGTACTGAACCTCGAAATGGTCAAGGTCACCCATCCGGGCACTGCCGTGCACGGGCACGATGCCTTCTATGATGTCGCCATCCCTCGGCCGCACGATCTCGACGCGTGGGGGCTCCGTGTGGATGTGGCAAAGTTCTACCGGCGGCTGCTGTTTCCCGTTGGCTTCGGCCCAAGTTCGGTACTCAGGCGGGTACACCTCATAGTAGTGGCTGTGGACGGCATTCTGTGGGCAGAACTCTGTGGCTCGTCTGCCACTTACCGAACAGATTGGCACCTCCACATGGATGTCGCACGACTCCCTTGGCTCGCTACCCTGCAGGAAAACCTCCTGGACCGCCGGAGGGCATTTCTCTGTCCGCAGCTTGCCAGAGACTGGACAGATCTCGACGGTCACCATTCCGTCCGGCATGGCAAAACCCTGCACAGGCGAGTCGCGCAGCACTTCCTCCATAAAGTCGTGCCAGATGGGTCCAGCCCCGCGTGAACCAAACACCCGGTTCATCGGCGTGTTATCAGCGTTGCCGACCCATACGCCAGCGACCAAGTCTGGCGTGTAACCGATGGTCCATGCATCGCGGTAGTCATCCGTCGTCCCGGTCTTGACGGCTGCGGGCCGCGACAGCTCCAGGACATTGTTGGCGCCAAAAGTGGGCAGGCGCGCTTGGTTGTCCGATAGAATGCTCGTGATCAGATAGGCGTGGCGCGGATCCAGCACCTGCTCGCCTGCCTCACCCGGAGCTTCAGTGATCAGCCGGCCATCGCTGTCCTCAACGCGCAAGATGGGGGTGGGTCGCACGCGCCGACCACCGTTAGCAAAAGCAGCATACGCGGCAGCCAGTTCCAGCAGCTTCACATCGCCGCCACCAAGGGTTAGGGACAGCCCATAGTCTGGCCGGTTCAGCGATGTGATACCCAGCCGGTGCGCCATTTCTAGCATACCCGGCACCGTTACGAACTGAAGCGTCTTGACTGCTGGAATGTTCAGCGAGCGGGCCAGTGCGCCACGCACAAGCACTGGCCCGTGTTCCTGATTGTCGTGGTTGCGCGGCTCATAGGGCGGGTTCGCGCCGTCAGGGAACTGTGTCTTGATATCCATGATGAAGGTGGCTGCCGTCCAACCACGCTCAAAGGCGGTCACATAGTTCACAGGCTTTATCGAGGACCCCGGCTGGCGCGGCCTCATGGCCACATTCACCTGCCCATCGATCTCCGCGTTGTAAAAGTCCGCACTGCCCACCATGGCCAGGATCTGACCGTTGTGCGGGTTCAGGGCGACGAGCGCTCCGCTGGTGGCCTCCAATTCACCCAGGGCGGCAACCTTCTCCCGAACGATACGCTCGGCGGTCTCCTGCATCTCCATGTCCAGGGTCGTATACACCCGCAAGCCACCACGGTACACGAACTCGATCCCGTACTCGGCTTCGAGCTGCTCGCGCACGTACACCACAAAGTGTGGTGCCTTCATCTCGATGCGCGGCGGAGCCAGCTCGAGTGGCTCGGTCTGGGCCCTGCGCGCTTCCTCTGCGGTGATGTAGTCACGCTTGACCATCAGGTCCAAGACGATACCCTGACGGATCTTCGCTGCTGCCAAGTTGGTATAAGGATCGTAGATCGCAGGCGCTTGCGGTATGCCGGCGAGCAGTGTAGCCTCGGCCAGCGTCAGTTCCTCCACTGGCCTGTTGAAGTACACCTCTGCGGCGGTGCCGATGCCATAGGCTAGGTTGCCATAGTAGATCTGGTTCAGATACAGTTCCAAGATCTCGTCTTTTGAGTAGCGGCGCGTCAGCTCTGTGGCCAGAATGGCTTCTTTGATCTTGCGCGAATAGGTGACTTCGGGAGAGAGGAAAACATACTTGACCAGCTGCTGGGTGATCGTGCTTGCGCCCGAGACGATGTCCCGTTCACGGAAGTTGTAGTAAAAGGCGCGCAGAATGCTCAGCGGATTGAAACCGGGATTGGCGTAGAAGGTAGGGTCTTCCGTGGCGATGGTCGCATTGCGCACGTCCAAGGGGATGCGCTCCAGCGACACCCTCGTGCGGCGGCCGCCGCTTGGATCAAAAACCTCGAACAACAGCCTGCCCGAGCGATCGTAGATCTTGGTGCTCTCGAATGTGTTGGCCCGGATGCTCAGCTCTTCCGGCGAGGGCAACCTGACCGCAATGTAGGCGTAAGCGCCCACGGCCAGCAAGGCAGTCAGACAGACCACCAGGCTCACGCCTACAAGAACCAGGACCAATCCCCTGACAAAGGGCCGTCGCCAGTCCTGGTCAGTCTGCGGCGACCAGTTTGGCGTTGGCAGTGACTTTCGATTGTCGCGATTATTGATCATACAGTTCGATCTGCTCCGGAGAGTGCACAAGCACTCTCAAGACGTTGGCCCGGCGTCAGCAGTTCCTGCCCCCCGGCCTCCATGCGCGGCCATCATACCATTGGTAGGGAAAGGCTTCAAACGTGGATGCCCACTCGCACAGACAAGATTGCACATAATCACGCGCCGAGCGCGGCGACACGCTTGTCTGGACCACCGACTGGGGCACTCGCGGTGCGTTTTGAAATGGGTGGGATGCTCGTGGTGCAACTCAGTGGTCTGCCGGCCTCACGTCCAGCTCTGCCACGTCCTGCAGTCTGCGTACCAGCCGATATCGGTCCACTTGGACCTTGACAATCGCACACTCCGGGTCTGTGGCGAAGGCTTTCATATGTGGCTGCCTGGCCAGGTACTGCTGCAGCAGGCTCTCTCGTTCCTCCTGTTCGACCTCTGCGGCTAGGCCGGTGATGGTGAGGGCCATGGCGTCAGCGGAGTCAGGTTTCTCCGTCGAGCGGTTGTCCACCAGCAGTGCTACTCGGCCATCCGCTGCGATGTTTCGATACTTGTGTGTGCTGCGCATGGTGGGGAACAAAACGTAGGTCAGATCCTCGCTTGGGGTGACGGCAACCAGGCTGGTATAGGGCTGGCCCGCCTCGTGGGTGGCCAGAACGGCGAGGCGCTCGCTGGCAAGCAGTTCAAGGATCGTGTTCTGCAGCTCTCCAGCAGTGTTCAATGGGTTCCTCCTGAGCGGCGCGGCAGAGTCCTGCCGCAAGCTGCCGCCCATTATACCATGGTGCCGGGGCTCGCGGAAAACGGGCTGTGGCCCCTGACGAGGGCGCCTCAACACGCAGGATTTGCATTCTGACATCTGCTCACTAGACTGTGACAGTATCTGGCCTTGTGACGCGACTCAAGATCGGCAGTGTCTGTCGCCTACCGATCGTGAGATCCTGTCTCTCGGATCGACTGGAGCGAGTGTCAGCCACAAGATGGAGAAGTTCACAGCCCGATCAAAGCTGGGAGGTAGGGAAGGGTGGGAAGAATCAACCAACTTTTTTGGCTGCTTGGGAACCGCAACTTCTTGTTCATCTCAGCCATCGTGCTGGGCATCGGTGTGGGCTGGCTGTCGCGCTGGACGCAACCCCTCACCCTGCCAGCCCTCGCCGTGGCGATGACCGTGTCCACCACACAGGTCGCGTCGAGTGCCCTTCGACCTTCGCGCAGACTGGTGCGTTCGCTGCTGCTCTCGATTGCTCTCAACTATATCCTCCAGGGCGCAGCGATTCTCATTCCGGCGAGGTTGCTGGTGGAAGAGCGCGACCTGTGGGTCGGCTTCGTGCTGACAGCAGCCGCGCCACCCGGCGCGGCGATCATTCCCTTCAGCTATGTACTCGGCGGCGATACTGCCTTTGCTCTGGTGGGGAGTGTGGGAGCTTACCTGGCATCCCTGGCCATCGTGCCGGCGATGACCCTGTTGCTGGTTGGGGAGAGCATCGGCGACCCTGCAAGGTTCATCACCATCTTGTTCCAACTGATCGTCTTGCCGCTGATCCTCTCCCGGCTGCTGCTGGCCGGTCCTGTCCAGCCATCCGTCGAGCGCTGGCGTGGCAAGATTGTCAACTGGGCGTTTTCCCTGGTCATCTTCACCATCATCGGCCTCAACCAGCAGGTCTTCCTCCGCCAGCCGCAGGTGGTTGTCCTAATCTCGGCCATTACTATGCTGCGCAGTTTCGGCTTGGGGTTCGTGCTGGAGAAGGTGCTGCAAAGAATGCAGGTGGACAGGCCGACCAGGATGGCCTATCTGCTGATGAGTACACTCAAGAATGGGGGGTTTGCGGCTGGCACAGCGCTGGCTCTGTTCGGGGAGCGTGCCTCTGTACCAGCGGGGGTGGGGGCCGCAATCGCTGTGCCCTACCTGCTGTGGCTGACGATGCGATGGGGCACAGAATAGCACCTGAAACAGGATGACCACATGGTGGGTCAGCATTGGCTGACGACCACGAAACGAGGACCGACCGCGTTTTGAGAAGGGCGCAAGGCACGTATAATCCCCCCGTGCCCATCAAGACCTACCATCTCAGATACGTGGCACTGCTCGTCATGGTGCTGTGCGTTGGCTGCCAGGCCGGTGCCAAGCCGGCCGCACCTACTTTGGCGCCACTCCCCACGCCAACAGCGGTGCCGCCTCCTGCCTGGCAGGACCGCGACACATACCGCGCAGCCATGCTAGAGGCAGCGGCTGACGACGTGACCCGCATCGAAGCTCCCACCTTCTACCAGATTGAGGCATACGTTGACATCACAGCGCACCCGCCTCGTGTCTATGCCATCCAGAACACCCACTATAGCAACTCAACAGAGACCACACTCGACAGCATTTTCTTCCGACTCTTCCCGAACAAGCCCGGCTATGGGACCGCGCTGACTCTAGAAAGGGTTACAGCGGAGGGCGAGGAGATGGAACTCCATTTCCAGGCCGAGGGTACGGCCTTGGGCGTTGCTCTGCCAAATCCGCTGCCTCCGGGCCAGTCGGTCGATCTGCACATGGAGTACGATGTGACGGTCCCTGTGGAGAATGCTCGCGGCTATGGCACGTTCAATTATCAGGGTGATATCCTGTTGCTCTCGAACTTTTTTGCCATGGTGGCGGTCCATGAGGACGACGGGTGGAATCTGTCCCTGGCTCCAGACTATGGCGACCCGGTCTTTGCGGAGACAAGTTTCTTCACGGTCGAGCTTACCGTACCTCAGGATATGGTGGTGGTCACGTCTGGTACGACGGTGGACAGGCGCGACAATGTAGGGGAGACCACGACTTGGACTTGCATCAGCGGGCCCATGCGCGACTTTATGGTCGTGGCCAGCGACCGATTTGTCCAGTCTTCCACTGCCGTGGGTCACATACGGCTCAACTCCTACTATCTGCCCGGGCACCAGCAGGCTGGAGAACAGGTGCTTGCCTACGCTCGCGACAGCCTCCGGGCCTACCAGCAGAGTTTTGGGCTCTATCCCTTTGCCGAGTTGGACGTGGTCGAAGCGCCTATCCAGAGCGGCGTGGAGTATCCGGGGCTGGTTGTGCTGGCCGAACAGCACTATGAGCACAGCGGCGAGCTGACCGAGTTCCTCGTTGCCCACGAAGTAGCACACCAATGGTGGTACAGTATGGTCGGCAATGACCAGGTCAATGTGCCCTGGTTGGACGAGAGCTTGAGTAACTTCTCCACCATCTATTACTACGAGCATACCTACGGCCAGGCACGCGCGGAGTTGGCATTCGAGAACTTTGTGGCGCGCAGCTATCGGCAGGCCAAGGAAGAAGGGCGCGATGGTGTGGTTTTGCAGCCCGTGGCAGCTTTCGCTCCTCAGGACTATGGCCCCATTGTCTACGGCAAAGGGGCTGTGTTCTTCTACGAGCTGCGGGAGAAGCTGGGCGACGCCACCCTCCTGGATATCCTTCAGGATTACTTCGAAGATCGCAAGTACAAACTGGCTGTGCCAGGTGACCTGCTGCGGGTAGCGGAAATCGTCTCCGGTCAGGAATTGGATGGTTTCTACACAGAGTGGATTCTGAGCGCGGAGTAGCCAGTGTCTGGGATTGTAGCCGCGCTTGAGGTCAGTGGTGCCTAGTGCTTCTCAGAGTCTGTCTACGTCCTGACGACCTTGGACATGTCCTCCAGGTCGACATAGCGCTTGATCGTGCCATCCTCGATAGCCCAGAGGGCGCTGGCATAGCGGGAGATAAAGTACCGATCATGTACGACGATCAGCACCGTTCCTTCAAAGGTGCTGAGGGCGCGTTCGAAGCTCTCCCGTGAGGGGATGTCCAGGTGGTTGATAGGCTCGTCCAGCAGCAACAGATTGCATCGGCCCAGCACCAGTTTGGCCAGCGCAAGTCGGGCTCGCTCTCCGTAGCTGAGGCTTGCCACTGGCACGAACACGTCGTCCCCGGCGAACAGGAAGTAGTGTAAGAAGCTGCGTGCCTGGGTCTCCGAGAGAGAGGCTACCGCACGGATCTCATCATATGCCGAGGCCGCGTCGTTCAACCCCTCTTGTTCCTGCGTATAGTGGCCCAGGTGTACGTTGGTTCCCAGTTGGACCCTACCCTGAGCTGGCACCAGCTCCCCGGAGATGATTCTCAGCAGTGTGGTCTTACCACTTCCGTTGGCTCCCAGCAGAGCGACGCGTTCGCCACGCTGCAGCGGCATGCTGACATCACGGAAGAGCCAGCGGCCATCGAAACGGTGCCCCAGGCCCTTGAGTGTCAGCACCCTCTTCCCACTCGTTGGGGTCTGGACAAAGTCGAGCTTCATCTCCCATGCCAGTGGTGGCTTCTCCAGCCTCTCTTCTGAGTTCAACAGGCGCTGCAGCCGCCTCTCACGTACAATGGCTGCTCGGGCCACCTTCTTTGCCCGCTTGCGGTAGTGGTAGTGTATGGTGTGCTGTTCAATGCGTTTGGCGTGCCCCTTCACTTTTCGCAGTTCACCGCGCACCCGGGCGAGGTATTCCTGCTGCTCGCGGTAGGCCTGCCCCTGCTGCTCCCGCTCTCGTTCGAGGGTAGCCGCGTACTGGCTGTAGCTGCCCGGGAAAGCTCGCAACCTGTGCGTTACGGCGTCGATCTCAAGGATCCCCTGCACCGTGCGGTCGAGGAGGACGCGGTCATGCGAAACGATGATGATCCCACCCTGGAAGCGCTGCACAAAGGCCTCCAGCCATTCCAAGCCGCTGAGGTCGAGGTGGTTGGTGGGCTCGTCCAGCATGAGCAGGGTCGGCTCGCTCAGAAGCAGACAGGCCAGACCCAAGCGCGTTTTCTGACCGCCGCTGAGGGCAGCCACCCGCGTGTCCAGATCGACGTCGTGGAGGCCCAGTCCCTCTATTGTCGTCTGCGCCCGATGTGCGAGCTGATAGCCGCCGAGGGCCTCGAACTGCGCCTGGGCGTCTGCGTATCGGCTGAGCAGGCGTGGTTGTTCTGCGTGCGGTGCAGTCGCCAGCTGGGAAGCCAGCTCCCTCATTCGCTGCTGAGCCTGAGCGAGTGGCCGCTGTGCGCTGACGATGACCTGCCCGACGGTTTGCCAGGGTCTATAGGCCAGTGCCTGCTCCAGGTAGCCCAAACGCACGTCGGGCTGCGTGAAGCGCACGCTCCCCGAATCGGGCGCCAGCCTGCCGCCGATAATGTCCAGCAGCGTCGTCTTGCCACAGCCATTGGGACCAACCAGGCCAAGACGTTCGCCAGCGTTGACAGTGAACGAAACCTGGTCCAGTACGATTTCATCGCCGTAGGACTTGACGATGTTGCTTACCTGTAGCATGAGTGGCTATCTCCAGGCAGAACAGGATGCGGGCGTGCGGATATCGGATGCGTAACTGGGCGCTGACATGCAGCGTGGAGCCAGCGGCGCGTGTGCGCGACGTCCTGGTCGCGCCCTGGCCATCCTCTACACCGCTTCCCACCCGGGTGATTGATCGCGCAGGTTGGTCCGGTGCCACACGCTCCTATGCTGCGTGACAAAGCCCGCTGACTCGTACAGATGTCTTGCTCGATCATTGGCGCCATCCACGGCGAGGTGCGCCGATTTCATTCCCCGTGAGCGCAGCCAGTCCACACCTGCCAGGAGCAGCGCGCGGCCCAAGCCTCGTCCTCTGTGTTGCGGGTGAACGCAAAGACAGCAGATGTCCCCCCGGTTCTCGCCAGTTCGGGCAATGCGCTCGTCATCAATCCAGCCCCAGCACTCGCCGATGACCTGGCCTCCGCGCACTGCGAACATCACGCCGTCTGCCCTGAAGGATGGGCTGCAGTTGAATAACTCCTGCCCAAAGTCACGGCAGGCACGAATCAACTCCAGCCAGGCCTCCTCGTCGCCGCCACGGTAGGTGCGGATGTTCCACACTGTCACTTGCCGCAGTCCTATGCCTCGAACCGGTCGCCCAGCAGCGTGCTCAGCTCTGAACACAACGCCTCACGTGATTCGAACTGGATAGCATGTATGCCAAGAGAAGCTGCCGCCCGCACGTTCTCAGCCATGTCGTCTATAAAAACAGCCTCCTCCGCCGCCACCTGCAGCCGTTCCAGCGCCAGGCGGTAGATGGCTGGATCAGGCTTTCTCATCCCGACCAGCGCCGATACGATGATCGCATCGAAGCAGTCGCCCAGCCCAAACTCGTTCTCGATCAGCTGTGGCAGGCTGTCGGTGAAATTGCTCAGCAGGGCTATTCTGTAGCGACTACGCATACGGCGGATACAGTTCACCAGTTCGGTGTCCAATACGTCGCCTGAGAAGAACTCTCGCATGACGGCGACGCACTCCTCTACAGAGTGCAGCCCCAACAGGTCGGAAACACGCTGCCAGCGGTCCCGCGAGGACATGCGCCCCAATTCAGCCAGAATGGAGGCTTCGCTCTCGAAGACGATGGCGTATAGCTCTTCCGGGGAAAGGCCCAACCGCTCAGCGACCTGCCGACGCGGTTCCTGAGACTCAGTCCGTACCAAGACGCCACCGAAATCAAAGATCAGCGCTTTGACACTTCGCGATGGATTCTGCATTGATGTCCCTTCAGCTGCCAGTGGTTGAACCTGCACAGTGCTGCATCCATTGCCGAACTGAGCAGCCCTCCGCATGCGCCAAACCAAAGCGGTTCGGTGAATCGTGCAGGGCGCAGCAACAAAAGCGCCGTGGCACGACCCACGGCGCAAGAAGCACTCCCTCTGAGAACAACGAATCCGCGGGCCTGGCATGCGCCCGCGGACAGAGCCGACTATCCGCGCATGGTGAATGGGCGCACTACGCCAAGGTCGAACCGATGGTACCCATTGAGTCCACTGTGGCGCAGTTCATCCCTTCACTCCCCTCTCAGAATGGCACGCCCAGTATATCAGTGGCCAGCGCTGGTGTCAAGTACCTCGACCCGACCGCAGTTCAGGCGAGGCATCCCTACTCGAATCGAAAACGCCACACGGCCAACCCGAAGAACAGCACTGCGTAGGCCAGCAGGATGGCCACCGAAGTCAGCACGGAGCTCAGCCCCATGCCGCGCAAGATCACATTCTGGAACCCCAGCATGGCCCAGTAGGTGGGTGTCAGGCGGCCGATCGCCTGGAAGGCAGCGCCGGTTCCCTCCAGCGGGAACCAGGCACCGCCGAGGCCGGTGAACAGGAACATGGCCAGCAGCGAATACATCATCACATGCGTATCGGTCTCGGCGAGGGCGCCGATGAGCATGCCCAGGCCGACCACCCACAGCGCCAGGGCCACGGCGACCAGCAGGATAGCCACCGGTTGACGCAGGTAATCGACCCCCAGAGCGAATTGCCCAAACGCCAACAGCAACAGCTCCTGCGCGACGGTCAGTGAGAACATGCCCAGCGCATGCCCGGCGATGATCTGCCAGCGCCGAATCGGCGTCGTCAGCAGGCGCTGCATGGCGCCTGTGGTGCGCTCCAAGACGACGGTACTGCCGGACATGATCAGGCTCCAGATGGCGAACTGCACCAACAGCCCCGGGGAGGCCTGAGCGTTTCCCTCAAACTCCCCTTCCCCTTCGCTGGCCGCTACACTGGCCTGCTCTACGGCCAGTGTGAACGGCGGATCCTGCCAGGCATTGATGGCCTTGGAAAAGGCGTCGTCCAGGTAGGCCTGCCTCGACGCGTCGTCGAAAAAGCCGCCACTGGTCTCGAAGGCTTCGGCGCTCAGCCTGGCGCTCTCCACTGCACCCAGCAGCCGGGCCACCGCCATGTCAATGGCGCCGTATGCCGTCTGGCCCGCAGCACTGTTCTCATCCACAGTGACTTGAAGCTTTGCCGGTGCCTCGGTCCATAGTAACTGCTGGAACCCCATCGGGACGGTCACCACTGCCGCCAGCTTGCCGTCGAGCACCTGACCGACGGCAGTCTGGGAACCTTTCTCATCCAGCACCACAGGCCGAACCGCGTCGGAGGCTTCCAGCAGCCGCAGCAGGGGACCCGGTGCACTGCCGATGTCGCGATCGATCCAGCCAATGGGCAGCCGTGGGTCGGCCTCTCCAGCGCTGCCTCCGCCGCCGAAGAGCATGCTGAAGAAAACCGTAAACCCAATGGGCATCAGCACCAACAACGCCGCCACCTTGCGGTCGCGCAGGATCTGGGACAGGTCTTTGAGTGCCAGATCAACGATGCGCATCATCCCTCCCCTACGCCAGCCGCCGGCGGAAGGTCAAAGCTCCCGCAGCGAAAGAGATGGCGCCCATGACTAGCACCACTCCCACCGGAAGCAAGACATCGCCCGGGTTGGCGCCAGCCAGCGACAGCTTCCACCCGCGCATCGCCCAGCCCTGTGGCGTAAATAGTGCTACCGCCTCAAAGGTCCTGGGCAGCACGTCCATGCCAGAGCTGAACAGGCCACCGGCCATGCCCAGCACGGTTAGCACAGCACCCATCACCAATCCTGCCTGCCGCGAAGTCTTGGCGAAGGACATCAGAAAGAGTCCGAACCCGGTGGAGACCGCAACGAGGCCCAGCGTGACCAGGGCTACCGTCAGCGGTTGGCCCCAGCGGATGCGGAAGATCAGTGCAGACGCGATGGTCAGCACCACTGCCTGGCCCAGTACCAGCACGAAGGTGGCGATGAACTTGCCCGCCAGGATGGCCGTGCGCGGCGTTGGTGTAGTAAACAGCCGCGGCAGTGTTTTCTGCTCCTCTTCGGTGATGATCGACTGCGCCGCGGCTGCAGCGGTGTAGAAGGAGAAAAAGATCAACTGGCCAGCTAGGATCTTGCCAGCCAGGTCGGCCAACTGGTTCGTGGGCGCCACTTTGCGCGGCGGAGCCTCCACGTCGAGCAGCGGGTGCTGGGCGCTGGCGCGCTGCTGGCCCACCTGCTGTGCCCACTCGGCGTATTGCGCAGCTACGGACTGCATCATGCTGGGATCGGTCGGCAGCCCATCCTCAGCCAATAGCTCTGACGTGACTTCGGCAGCGATCTTGCTGCCTGAGAACCCGTCCAGGAAGTTTGCGATCAGTCCCTTGATGATGGCCGGGCCGATGGTCAGAGTGGGATCATGGTACAGGGTCAGGGAGGTGCCACCTCCGGCGGTGAAGGCGATTGCTGTCAAGTCGGCCGGAATGATGAGCGCTACGTCGGCATCCTGTCGGTTCACCGCCGCCCGCGCACTGTCGGCATCATCGGCTACCGTCGCCTCTATCAGGTTGGACAGTTGCTCCGATTGCAGGAACTCGACCAACACCTGGCCCGCGGAAAAGCCCCCGAACCCTGCAGTCGTCTGGTCCAGGTTGACCACCTGCACGCGCGTTACCGGCAACTGGAAACCGCCGTCGCCGCCGCCCGGCCCGCTGAAGGCAAAGTAGATCAGGGCGGTGATCATCAGTGGCGCGCCGAACATCATGACCAACACAAACGGGCTGCGCGCGTAGCGCATCAGGTCTTTCAGGGCTACGTCGAGCGATTTCTGGAGGTCCATCGCCCTCCCCCTAGTCCCGCAGTGCGTGGCCGGTGAGGTGCAGGAAGACCGACTCCAGGTTGGGTTCCTGGATGTCGACGCCTGTAATGCGCACACCCGCTTCGAGCGCGGCTTCGAACAGGTGCGGTAGGACGACGTTGCTGTCATCCGCCAGGAGGGTGACTTTGTGATCGTCGGCTGAGACCTGGTGAACGCCTTCGACCGCCTGCCAGCGGTCGCGTAGCGCAGCGGACTCGACACCGATGGTCAGCTCGATCCGGTC
>SMTZ1_10004355_pt1 | contig 14249 bp, 24 predicted proteins | sample DeeMarSWOR136_30_FD_25667 | JGI IMG/M metagenome (IMG submission 25667) | reverse complement strand
CCCGTCCGCGCGCCGGCAACAGGCCGGCTGAGCGCGGGAGATCAGACGGCGCGCGCCCGTCCGGTCGGCGCACCCTCGGCATCGAGCAGGCCGTGGGCGATAAGCCAGGCGCGCGCATCCGCGGCATCCTGCTCGAACCACGCAAGCGCGGAACCGAGCCGGAACGTGTAGCCCCAGGCATCCATGTCGGCGCAGATTGCCTCGCGCGTCACCCCAACCTCCCCGGCCAGGACCACCTGCAGGTAGCAAACCGCATTCTCCTCAGAATAGTCCCCGCCAGCGTCGGTATCGAGCGCCGCACGCCGTATCGGATCCATGCAGATTGCGTGACACGCCTCGTGGAGTACGGAGTGCAACGGGGTATCGGGCCGGACGTGGACGGTCGCACCGATCAACCCCGCTTCCGGCGCCCCCCAATATGAACCAGGGATCGCCTGGCCAGCAGCGAGCCGGCTCAGCTTAAGCCCGTAACGCCCGAGCAGGCGCCCAAGCGGCCCGAGGATCGCCTCGTCACAGCAGTGCATGGGAATGGGGTTAGAGGCTCGCCTCGCGGGCCTGGGTGCGAACCTCGTGCCACTCGTTCTCGTTCAGCGCCAACACCTCGAAGAGCGGCTTGGGGCGGTCGAGACCGAGCCCCTGACCGTAATCCACTCCGACTTGGCGCAGGCGCGCGATCACGGCATCACTCTCGACGGACTCGGCCACGGTGGCGAGCCCCATGACGTGGCCGATCTGCGCGATGGCGTCGACCATGGCGTAGTCCACGGCATCCTCGACCATATCGGTGATGAAGTCACCGGCGATCTTCACGTAGTCAACCGGCAGGTTCTTCAGATAACCGAACGACGAGAGTCCCGAACCGAAATCGTCCAGCGCGAAGCGGCAACCCATCTTCTTCAGGCGCGCGATGAAATGATGTGCGCGGGTGAGGTTCGAAATGGCCGCGGTCTCGGTAATTTCGAAACAGATGTTGGCCGGTTCAATGCGGCTGCGCACAAGGTGCGAAACGATGAACTCCAGCAGTCTCTCGTCTCCGAGCGACTGACCCGACAGGTTGATGGAAAAGCGCGCCGGCTGCGTGCCGGCCCAGCGGCTCGCGCGTTCGTAATAGCGCGAAAGCATCTGGAAGGTGCTGTAAATCACCCAACGGTCGATCTCGGGCATCAGATGATAGCGCTCCGCGGCCGGGATGAAGACCGCCGGCATCACGAGGTCGCCATCACGCACGCGCATGAGCACTTCATAGAACGGCGCCTCGGCCGGTGCATCGCGCCGGAGCGGCACGATGGCCTGTGCATGCAGGTCAAAACTGTTGTTGTCGAGCCCGCGGCGAAGGCGATGCACCCATTGCATCTGCCCATGGCGCTGGGTGAGCGCAACGTCATCGACCTGATAAACGTGGATGCGGTTTCGGCCGTGGTCCTTCGCCACGTAGCAGGCCGAGTCTGCGGCGCTCAGCACATCAGTCAGGGCACCGCTATCCGCCGTGACCGGCACCAGGCCAATCGAGGCGCCGATCTCATAGGTGCGGTTCTGCCAAACGAAACGGAAATCCTTAATGGTCTGTAACAGCATCTCGGCCAGGCGCTTGGCCTTATCGATGCCGCAGTTCTCGAAAATGACTCCAAACTCGTCACCTCCGAGCCGGGCCAGTACGTCGCCGCTTCGCACTTCGCGTGCCAGATGATGCACCAGCTGCTTGAGCAATTCGTCGCCCGCGATATGCCCACTGGTGTCATTGACGATTTTGAACTCGTCGAGATCGAGATAGCAGACGGCGTGCATCGTTCCCTCGTCGCGCGCGCTCTCCAGTGCCTGATTCAGACGATTCTCGAATTCGCGCCGGTTGAGCAGCCCGGTGAGCGGATCATGAGAGGCCAGAAATGCCATGCGTCGCGCCATGTGCTGCATCTCGGTCACGTCGCGGAACACCACGACCGCACCCATGATGAGGCCGCCGCGATCCCGGATCGGCGCAGCCGAGTCCTGAATCTCAAGGCGCGAACTGTCGCGCCGCAGTAGCAGATGGTGGGCATCGTGCCGAACGACCCGGCCGTGCTTGAGCGCCTGGCCGAGCGGATACTCCTCGGCGCGCTGGGTGGTTTCGTCGAAAATGCGGAACACTTCGGTGAGCGGCTGCCCTGTCGCCTCCGACGAGGCCCAGCCGGTGTACTGCTCGGCGACCGGATTCATGTAAACCACGCGCCCGCGCGAATCCGTGCTGATCACGCCGTCGCCAATCGACTCGAGCGTCACTTGCGCGCGGACGTTCTCGAGGATCAACGCATCGTGCATCGGCTTCGAGCCGTGGCGCCGCGCCGCACCCAGCGCCTCGGCGAGTGTGTTGATTCCGGCCGCGAGCATGCCGAGCTCTCCGCCCGGCGTGTTGGTGGCGCGCGCTTCCGACGCGCCGGCGTTGATGCGCCCGAGCGTATGGACGAGCGAATTGACAGGCTGGCACCAGCGGCGCAGCGCAATCGCCACCGCCACGCCCGCCACGGCGAAACCGATAAGGCCGGCGAGCACGGCGATCAGCAAAGCGCGCGAGCGTTCCGCCCGGAGCGTCGACTCGCTGAGATAGGCGGTGACCGCGGCCGGAATCGGGCCAGCAACCTGGTCCCGCCCGCCCGGACTCGACACAGGCACCGGCACGGAGCCGACCGCAGGCGAGACGGTTGATCGGAATGCCCGCACCGGGGCATCGCCAGGCCCGGCCAACGCACCGGGTTTGGCGTCGGCAATCAGCCTGCCTTGGCTATCCTGCACCACGACGCGGGCGATACTGGATTCGCGCAGCGCCTCGCGTGCAACGCGCTCGGGAATTGCCGAAGCCTGACCAAGAGTAGTTGCGAGCTGACGCGCGATCAGCTCGCCGCGCATGACGAAGGAATCTTCCAGACTGGTGAATTGCCAAGCCGTGCCAAGCGCGACGAGCGCAACCAGCACCGCGGCGATCGGCACGAGGATAAGGGCCCCCATCCTGGCGGCGAGACTGGCGTTCCCTGTCATAAGAGGACTTCGCACAAGAAGCGCTAAGATGCTCTAGCAGCGGGCGCGCGTCAACTAGACGACGGTCACGCCATCGCCCGGCTTGAGGCCCAACTGACGGGCGGCGTGGCCGCGGTTGATTGCGACCTCGACAAGTCCCAGGGAGTTCTCGTACCAGAAGGCGCTTCCCACTGGAACCTCGGCAAACACCCGGGCGCGGGGCAACGCCCGGTCGCCGACCTGGAGGTGAGAGCCGGGCGTCAATGCGCCCGCCCGCAGGCCGGTGAAGCAGTTGCCGAAGTGATCTATATATATGATCTCGGGGAGGTCATCCGGCCAGTCGCGACCAACCGGCGCGAGTGTCGCCGGGTCAGCGGCAACCTCGACGCCGCGCGCAAGCCGGGCCGCTACCGGGGCAAACAGGTCACGCCCGTGAAAACTTTCCGATAGCGCCGGCGGGCGCCACCGAATCGCGCGGACCTCTACCACACGACAGCGGCGCGCGATGATTTCGAACAGACCATTGTCCGGTCCGACGTACCAGCGCTCATCGGCCTGCACCATGAGTGCCTCGCGCGTTCCGCCAACGCCTGGATCCACGACGCATACGAACACGCTGCCCGCCGCAAAACTGGGCGCCAGGGCCGCAAGCAGATAGGCCCCGGCCCGGGCGTCGAACGCCGGAACGGTGTGCAGCAGGTCGACCACCGCCACCCCCGGCGCCTCGCGCGCAAGCACGCCGTGCAGTTGCCCCACGTAGGGGTCGGCAATTCCGTAGTCGGTAAACAGGACGATCATGCGACCAATGGTACTGGCGGCGGTCGGCTTGGTCCAAGCTCGGCGCACAGGCCCCGAAACTAAAGAGGCCGGGCAATGCCCGGCCTCCTCGGCTCGCCACGGCGCGCGTGGCCTACTTCGCCTTCGCGCCCTCTGCAGCGGGCTTGCCTTCGGCGGCCGGCGCCTTGCGCTCGACGAGCTGCACGAGCGCGAGCGTCGCGGCATCACCCGCACGATAACCCATTTTCAAGATACGAAGATAACCGCCCGGGCGCTTCATGAAGCGCGGTCCGAGCTCGTCAAACAGCTTGCCGACCAACTCGCGATCGCGCAGGCGCGAGAACGCCAGTCGACGATTGGCAAGCGTCGCTTTCTTGCCTAGCGTGATAAGCGGCTCGGCGACTCGGCGCAACTCCTTCGCTTTCGGAAGCGTCGTGACGATCTGCTCATGACGCAGCAGCGAGCAAGTCATATTGCGCAACATCGCGCCGCGGTGCGCGCTGGTGCGGTTCAGTTTGCGGCCGCTTTTCTTGTGGCGCATGGCTTCACCTGTTCCGTAATGTTAGCCGGCCGAACCGGTTTCGACGACCTTCTGCTTGTCGCGCAGCGCGGCCGGCGGCCAGTTCTCAAGGCGCATGCCTAGCGACAGCCCATGCTGTGCCAGGACGTCCTTGATCTCCGTGAGCGACTTCTTGCCGAGGTTCGGTGTCTTCAACAACTCGAACTCGGTGCGCTGGATCAGATCGCCGATATAGAAGATGTTCTCCGCCTTGAGGCAGTTGGCCGAACGGACGGTAAGCTCGAGATCGTCCACCGGACGCAGCAGCAATGGATCCATCTCCGGTTCGCGGCGCTCCTCGTGACGCGACTCGGGGCTCTTGAGCTCCACGAAGATCGAAATCTGATCCTGCAGGATGTTGGCCGCGCGGCGCACCGCCTCTTCCGGATCGATTGCGCCATTGGTCTCGATATCCAGAATCAGCTTGTCGAGGTCAGTGCGCTGCTCGACGCGCGCATTCTCGACCGTGTACGACACGCGCCGAATCGGGCTGAACGAGGCATCAAGCTGCATCGAACCGATCGTGCGCCCGCCTTCCTGAGGCCGTGCCGTGACCGGCTGATAGCCACGCCCGCGGTTTACCTTGAGCGTCATGTTGAGCGTGGCGCCCTTGGTGAGCGTCGCGATGTGCTGCTTTGGATCAACCACTTCGACGTCGTGCTCGAGCTGGATGTCGCCGGCCGTTACCGCACCGGGACCCTGCTTGGAAAGCTTGAGTGTGGTCTCGTCGCGCCCGTGCATGCGCAGCGCGACGGTCTTGAGGTTGAGCAGGATCTCGATCACGTCCTCTTGCACGCCCTCGATGGTCGAGTACTCGTGCAATACGCCGTCGATTTTCGCCTCGGTAATGGCGCTGCCCGGCATCGAAGACAGCAGAATGCGGCGCAGCGCATTGCCGAGCGTATAGCCGAAGCCGCGCTCAAGCGGCTCGAGCGTAACCTTGGCGTGGGTCGGCGAGAGGCGCTGCACATCAACGCGGTTGGGCTTGAGAAATTCGGTCGCGGAACTCTGCATGAATGCGTCCTCGCTGCTGCTAACTGCAAATGGCCAAAAGAAACTGCTTACTTGGAGTAGAGCGCTACGACAAGGCTCTCGTTGATCTCGGACGGAAGGTCCGCACGATCCGGGGCACGCTTGAACACGCCCTTCATCGCCTTGATGTCGACCTCAACCCACTCCGGAATACCACGCTGCTCGGCCGCCTCGAGCGACGCCTTGATGCGCAATTGCTCGCGCGACTTTGGCGAGATCTCGATGACATCGTTTGGGCGCACCTGGAACGACGGCAGGTTCACGCGCTTGCCGTTCACCTGGACGCCGTTATGGCGGACCAGCTGGCGGGCCTCGGTACGCGAAATGCCGAATCCCATGCGGTAGACCACGTTGTCCAGCCGCCGCTCCAGCAGGCGCAGCAGGTCTTCGCCGGTCGAGCCCTTGTGACGCGCGGCTTCCGCATAGTAGTTGGCGAACTGGCGCTCAAGGACGCCGTAGATGCGACGCAGCTTCTGCTTTTCGCGCAGCTGCGTGCCGTAATCGGACACGCGGGTACGACGCTGGCCATGTTGGCCCGGCGCGTACGAACGCTTCTCCACCGGGCACTTCTCGGTGAAGCACTTCTCGCCCTTCAGGAACAGCTTGCCGCCCTCACGGCGGCAAAGGCGACACTTCGAATCGGTATAACGCGCCACTTAGGTAGTCCTCTTCACTCGATTACACGCGACGCCGCTTCGCCGGACGACACCCGTTGTGTGGGATCGCCGTGACGTCGATGATGTTGGCGATTTCGTAGCCCAGCGCGTACAGCGCGCGCACCGCGGATTCGCGACCCGGGCCGGGACCCTTCACGCGCACCTCGAGCGAGCGCAGCCCGTATTCCTGCGCCGCGCGACCCGCCTTGTCAGCCGCCACCTGGGCGGCGAACGGCGTGCTCTTGCGCGAGCCGCGGAATCCCGCGCCGCCACAGGTCGCCCACGACAGGACATTGCCCTGGCGGTCGGTGATCGTGATGATGGTGTTATTAAAGGAAGCGTGCACATGCGCCAGACCTTCCGAAACGCTGCGACGTGCGCGCTTCTTCTTGGCCGGGATAGCTGCCTGCTGGGTTTCAGGGGTGTTTGCCATGGATTGCTGACTCTCTATGAGCGATTAGGCGCCGGCCGGCTTGCCAGTGCCACGCACGACGCCCTTGCGCGGTCCCTTGCGGGTGCGTGAGTTGGTGCGGGTGCGCTGACCACGGACCGGCAAGCCGCGGCGATGGCGCATGCCGCGGTAGGTGCCGAGATCCATCAGACGCTTGATGTTGAGCGAGGTCTGGCGACGCAGGTCACCTTCGACCGTCAGCTTGGCGATTTCCGCGCGGATCTTGTCGAGATCCGCCTCGGTCATGTCCTTGACCTTCGTCGACTCGGCGATGCCCGCTTTCGCGCAGATCTGGCGCGAACGCGTGTTGCCGATGCCATAGATCGCCGTCAAGGCGACCCAAATGTGCTTCTGACTCGGAAGGTTGATGCCTGCAATACGGGCCATGTTTAGCCTATCTCCACCTTGGGATTCCCCTCTTTAGACCTGTCCGGGGGGCGCGGAAAAGCGCGCAAGTTTACGTGCTCCCCGCCAAAAGATCAACTTTTTCCCGGACTTAGCCCTGGCGCTGCTTGTGGGTCGGGTCCGAGCAGATCACGCGCACCACACGCTTGCGGCGCACGATCTTGCAGTTCCGGCACATCTTCTTTACTGAAGCCCTGACTTTCATTGCACTTCCTCCAACAAATCACACAGTTCTGCCTGGCTAGCGCGGAATACCCATGCCGCCGGTCAAATTCGCCTTCTTGAGCAGGCTCTCATACTGGTGCGACATCAGGTGCGCCTGCACCTGGGCCATGAAATCCATGCACACCACCACCACGATCAGCAGCGAGGTGCCGCCGAAGTAGAACGGCACGTTCCACTTCACGATCATGAACTCCGGCAGCAGGCACACGGACGTGACGTACAGCGCGCCCCACAGCGTGAGCCGGGTCATGACCCCATCAACGTAGGTTGCGGTCTGATCGCCCGGGCGAATGCCGGGAATAAACGCCCCCGACTTTTTCAGATTATCCGCCGTCTCCTTCGGGTTGAACTGCAACGCCGTATAGAAGAAGCAGAAGAAAATGATCGCGGCGGCGTACAGCATCACGTAGATTGGCTGCCCGGGCGAGAGCGTCGTGGCCACATCGCGCATCCAGCCCATGCCCTCGCTCTGGCCGAACCAGCTCACCACCGTTGCCGGCAGCAGGATAATCGACGAGGCGAAAATTGGCGGGATCACGCCGGCCATGTTCACCTTGAGCGGCAGGTGGCTGGTCTGCCCGCCCATCATCTGCCGGCCAACCTGTCGCTTGGCATAGTTCACCGTGATGCGCCGCTGGCCGCGCTCGACCAGCACCACGAACCACGTAACGCCCAGTGCGATCGCAAACAGGATCAGCGCGAACAATGGATTGAACGTGCCACGCCCGACGAGCTCCAGGGTATGCCCGATGGCGCCCGGCAGGCCCGCCACAATACCGGAGAAAATGATGAGCGATATGCCGTTGCCGATGCCGCGCTCGGTAACCTGTTCGCCGAGCCACATGAGAAACATCGTGCCGGTCACCAGCGTGACCGCCGCCATGAGCTTGAAGCCGAACCCGGCCTGGATCGCCACGCCTTGCGATTCGAGCGCGATCGAGATGCCGATCGCCTGGAACGTCGCCAGCACCACGGTAAAGTAGCGGGTGTACTGGGTCATCTTGCGGCGACCCGACTCGCCTTCCTTTTTAAGCTGCTCGAGCTGCGGCACGACCGAACCCATGAGCTGCATGATGATCGACGCCGAAATATAGGGCATCACGCCGAGCGCGAAGATCGAGAAGCGGCTCAACGCACCGCCCGAGAACATGTCGAACAGGCCGACGATGGAACCCTGGGTACCGCTAAAAAGCTTGGCGAGTTCCGCCGGATTGACGCCCGGCACGGGCACATGGGTGCCGATGCGATAGACGACGAGCGCACCCAGCACAAACAGCAGCCGCTGCTTGAGGTCGGAGAACTTCCCGAGACCCCCGAAACGCGCGGCCGGACTGCTCATCAGTCTTCGACCTTGCCGCCGGCCTTTTCAATGGCCGCCCGCGCGCCCTTCGTGACCTTGATGCCCTTTAGCGTGACCGCCCGCTCGATCTTGCCCGACAGGAAGACCCTGGCGCGCGACGCTTCGGCGGGAACGACATTCGCCTTCTTGAGTGCCGCCAGATCGACCATCGCGCCCTCGACGCGCGAAAGTTCCGACAGACGCACCGAGGCCGACTCGGCGCTCATGTGCGAGTGGAAGCCGCGCTTCGGCAGACGACGCTGCAGGGGCATCTGACCGCCCTCGAAGCCTACCTTGTGATAACCACCGGCGCGCGCAATCTGCCCCTTGTGACCTTTGCCAGAGGTCTTTCCGAGGCCCGAACCGTGTCCACGACCGAGACGCTTGGCCGCGGGCTTGCTGCCGGCGGCCGGCTTGATTGAATTCAAACGCACGTCAAACCTCCTCGCACTTCAACATGTACGCCACGCGGGCGATCATGCCGCGAACCGCTGCGGTGTCCTCGACCTCGACCGTATGGTGACGGCGACGCAGTCCCAGACCGCGCACGCACGCCATGTGGACCCGGCCGGTGCCGTACGGGCTCTTCAGCAGGGTGACGCGCAATTTCTTGCCGGACTTGGCGCTCGTCATGACGACACCTCTTGTTAACCGAGAATCTCTTCAACCGTCTTGCCACGCTTGCGGGCGATGGCTTCCGGGCTCTTCACGGCGTCAAGCGCCTTGAGCGTGGCACGCACGACGTTGACTGGATTACGCGAACCAAGACACTTGGCCAGCACGTCCGTCACGCCCGCGACCTCGAAGAGCGCGCGCATCGCGCCACCGGCGATGATGCCGGTGCCGACCGAAGCCGGCTTCACGACGACTCGCGACGCGCCATGCGCCGCCTCGACGGCGTGGTGCAGCGTTCCGCCCTTCAACTCCACGCGCCTCATGTTCTGACGCGCGTTCTCCATGGCCTTCGACACCGCCGCCGGCACCTCGCGTGCCTTGCCGCTACCAATGCCGACGCGGCCAGCTCCATCGCCAACAACCGTGAGCGCTGCAAAGCTGAAGATCCGACCACCCTTGACGACCTTCGCCACGCGCCGGACCGACACCAGCTTCTCTTTCAGGCTGTCGCTACGTCCTTCCGAATCCGTATATGCTGCCATGGGAACTGTCCTCAGAATTGCAGGCCGCTTTCGCGCGCCGCATCAGCAAGGGCCTTGATCCGGCCGTGATACTTGAAACCCGCGCGGTCGAAGGCCACCTGGGTGACACCGGCAGCCTTCGCCTTTTCGGCGATACGCTTGCCGACCGCTTTGGCGGCCTCTACGTTGCCGCCGTTCTTCACCTGCCCGCGCACTTCCGCCTCGAGCGTAGAGGCCGACGCGAGCACGCGCGCACCGCTGCCGTCGATGATCTGTGCATAAATATGCCGTGGGGTGCGGTGCACCGTTAGGCGTTGCGTTCCAATGCCGCCGATCTTACGGCGGATCTTGCGCGCGCGGCGCAGGCGTTTATCAGCAGTGCTCTTCATGATTCATGACCTTGCCATTACTTCTTCTTGGCTTCCTTCTTCGCGACGTGCTCTTCGGAATAACGTACACCCTTGCCCTTGTAGGGCTCCGGTGGACGGAAACCGCGAATCTCTGCCGCGACCTGACCGACCAGTTGACGGTCGGCACCCTTGACCACCAGGCTCGTCTGGTCCGGCGCCTCGATGGTGATACCTGCTGGGATGTCGTAGGCAATCGGATGCGAGAAGCCGAGCGTGAGATTGAGTTTCTTGCCCTGTACCGCGGCGCGGTAGCCGACGCCGATAATGCTCAGCTTCTTCTCGAAACCCTTGCTCACGCCCACGACCATGTTGTTCACGAGCGCGCGCGTCGTGCCGGAGATGGCACGTGCCAGCGTTGAATCATTGGCGCGCTCAACCTTCAGAAGGTTTCCCTCCTGCTTCACCGTCACGAGCGGATGCAGCCCCTGCTCGAGCTGTCCCTTCGGACCCTTTACGTTCACTTTGCCCGGCTGGAGCTTCACCTCCACACCGCCCGGGACTGCCACCGGATTTTTTGCTACACGGGACATAGTCGTCGCCCTGGTTACGGGTTCCTTTACGAAACGATACAGATGATCTCGCCGCCCAGCCCGGCGCTGCGCGCCGCGCGATCGGACATGATGCCGCGCGAGGTCGAGATCACCGCCACGCCAAGCCCACCGGAAACGCGGGGCAAGCGTGTCTTGCCGGTGTAGCGCCGGTAACCCGGGGCGCTCACCCGCTCTAGCCGCTCGATCACCGGCTTTCCCTCGAAATACTTGAGGACCACTTCGAGCACGCCCTTCGTGCCATCACGGCGCTCGGCATAATCCTCGATATAGCCTTCGTCCTTCAGCACCTTGGCAATCGCGCTCTTTACGCGCGACAAGGGCATGCGCACGCTGCGCTTCTCGGCCTGCTGGCCGTTGCGGATGCGCGTCAGCATGTCTGCAATCGGATCGGTCATCATAATCAGTTCACCACTCGCTTCCTGGCTTTCGCCTGCCTGAGCTGGACTACCAGCTCGCCTTTACCACGCCCGGCGCCTCGCCGCGCATCATTACCTCGCGCAACTTGCTACGCGAAAGCCCGAACTTGCGATAGAAACCGCGCGGGCGCCCGGTGAGTCCGCAGCGATTGCGCTGGCGGGTGCGCGCCGAATCGCGTGGCAGCTTCTGCAGCGCCATCATCGCCGCGTGACGATCCTCATCAGATATCTTGAGGTTCTTGGCGCGATCACGCAGCTCCGCGCGCTTCGCCGCGTACTTGGCGGCAAGTTTGCGACGCTTAACGTCGCGATTGATCATGGATTTCTTGGCCATCCGGGCGTCAGCTCCGCAGCGGGAAGTTAAAGGCTTCGAGCAGCGCGCGTGCCTCCGCATCGGTCTTCGCGCTGGTGACGATTGTCACGTCCATGCCGCGCACGGCATCGACCTTGTCGAAATCGATTTCCGGAAAAATGATCTGCTCCTTGATGCCCATCGAGTAGCTACCGCGCCCGTCGAAAGAGCGTGACGGCAGCCCGCGGAAGTCGCGCACCCGCGGCAACGCGATATTGATGAGGCGATCGAGGAACTCATACATACGCGCGCCACGCAGAGTCACCACGCAGCCGATTGGCCAGTTCTCGCGCACCTTGAAGGTCGCGATCGACTTGCGGGCGCGAGTGATCTTCGGCTTCTGGCCGCTGATCTTCGTCAGGTCAGAGGCGGCATTGTCGATCATCTTCTTGTCCGACATCGCCTCGCCCACGCCCATGTTGATCGTGATCTTGGTGAGTTTCGGCACCTGCATCACGTTTGCGTAGCCGAACCGCTCCCTGAGCTTCGGCACCACATCCCGCTTATAGACTTCCTGCAATCTGGCCATACGCGCCTACCTTGATAACTACTTTACGTCCACTACTTCGCCGCCCTGCCTGAAGTAGCGAACCTTCTTGCCATCAGCGAGCATCTTGAATCCCACCCGTCCCGGCTTACCGGTCGTCGGGTTGAGCAGCGCAACATTCGAAACGTGAATGGACGCCTCCTTGTCGATGATGCCCCCCGTCACGCCGCGACCCGGATTCGGCCGGGTGTGGCGCTTCACCACGTTTACGTTCTCCACCAGCACGCGGTCGTTCGCTAGCACCCGCAGCACCGTGCCACGCTTGCCGCGGTCCTTGCCGGTCAACACGACCACCTGATCACCCTTGCGAATCTTGTTCATATCAATTCCTGCCTTACCGCACGCTCACAGCACTTCGGGTGCGAGCGAGATAATCTTCATGAAATTCTCGGTACGCAGCTCGCGCGTCACCGGTCCGAAGATGCGCGTGCCGAGCACTTCGCGCTTGTTGTCGAGCAGCACCGCCGCGTTCGTGTCAAAGCGGATGAGCGAACCGTCCGAGCGACGCACGCCCTTTCGCGTACGTACGATGACAGCATCATAGACTTCGCCCTTCTTCACCTTGCCGCGCGGAATCGCTTCTTTCACGCTCACCTTGATGACATCGCCAATATTGGCGTAGCGGCGCTTCGAGCCACCCAGTACCTTGATGCACTGCACGGTCTTGGCGCCACTGTTGTCCGCCACCGCGAGAACTGTCTGCATCTGGATCATTTGCCTGCTCTCCGTACCCGCCCCGCGAAGGGAAACGGGTGATTATACCACTCAGCCGCCGATACCGGCCGCCTAAACCTCGCGCGCGCGCTCGAGCACCTTCACCAAACGCCAGGACTTGGTGCGCGACAGCGGACGACACTCCTCGATCTGCACCAGGTCGCCTTCCTTGCACTCGCGATTTTCGTCATGCGCGTGCAGCTTGCTGCGGCGCGTGATGTACTTGCCGTACAGCGGGTGCTTGACGCGACGCTCCACCACGACCGTGATGGTCTTCTGCATCTTGTTACTCAGCACCCGACCGCTCACCGTGCGTTTGGTCGAGACTTCAGTCTGCTCGCTCATCACTGCTTGCCCTTCTGTTCGTTCATCACCGTGCGCAGACGCGCAATGTTGCGTCGCACCACGCGCAGGTTGGCCGTCTGGGCCAGCTGCCCGGTCGCCCGCTGCATACGTAGATTGAACTGCTCCTTGAGAAGCCCCATGAGCTCCTTCTGACAATCTTCAGCGCTCATCGCGCGGAGATCCTTGGTTCTGGTTGCCTTCATACAGTCACCCTAACGCGCGACAAAAATGGTGCGCAGCGGAAGCTTGGCCGCAGCCAGCCGGAAGGCCTCGCGCGCCTCGGTCTCGGTCACGCCTTCCATTTCGTACAGCACCGCCCCGGGGCGGATTGGAGCGACCCAGAACTCGGGATTGCCCTTGCCGGAACCCATACGCACCTCGAGCGGCTTGCGCGTGATCGGTTTGTCCGGAAACACGCGGATCCAGACGCGCCCGCCCCGCTTCACGAAGCGTGTCAGCGCACGGCGCGCGGCCTCGATCTGGCGCGAAGTGAGATTGCCGCGAGTAGTGGCCTTCAGGCCGTACTCGCCAAAGCTCACCTTGTTGCCGCGCGTCGCAAGCCCGCGATTGCGGCCCTTTTGCTGTTTGCGGAACTTCGTCCGTTTCGGTTGCAGCATGTCGAATGACTCTCTCTACGTTAGGCCGCGGCGCCCTTCTTCAGGGCCTCGGCATCTTCAACGCGCGGTGTCTCCTTGTCGAAGACCTCGCCCTTGAAGATCCACACCTTTACGCCGATCGCGCCGTACGTCGTATGCGCCTCGGCGAAGCCGTAATCGATATCGGCGCGCAGCGTGTGCAGGGGCACGCGACCTTCGCGATACCACTCGGTACGCGCGATCTCGGCGCCGTTCAAACGACCGGCAACCATGATCTTGATGCCAAGCGCGCGCAGGCGCATGGCGTTCTGCACCGTGCGCTTCATGGCGCGGCGGAACATGATGCGCTTCTCGAGCTGCTGTGCCACATTCTCGGCAACGAGCTGTGCATCGAGCTCCGGCTGGCGGACTTCCTCAACCGCGAGCTGCACCGGGCGACCAGCCAGGCGTCCGAGTTCGGCACGCAGGCGCTCAATGTCCTCGCCCTTCTTGCCGATCACGATGCCGGGGCGCGCGGTGTGCACGGTGATCGAGATGTTCTGCGCCGGGCGCTCCACAACGATCTGGCTCACCGCAGCACCCTTCAGGCGTTCCTTCAGGAAGTCGCGCAGTTTCAGGTCCGACAGCAGGTTCTGCGTGTAATGGTTGCTGCCCGAGTACCACTTGGCGGTCCAATCACGGATCACGCCAAGGCGGAACCCGATGGGGTTAACTTTCTGACCCATTACTTGCTCCCCTTCTTCTTCGTGG
>SMTZ1_10020532_pt1 | contig 14250 bp, 15 predicted proteins | sample DeeMarSWOR136_30_FD_25667 | JGI IMG/M metagenome (IMG submission 25667) | reverse complement strand
ACAGGAGCTACCCCCGACGGAGGTGGTCAGGCCGCTACTATCCTTAGAAAAGGAGGCGAAGGGAGAGAGTACCCGCTCAGCCTCATGCTGACAGTGGGGGCAGGGGGCCTCCTCGTTAGACTGGCTTATGGGACGTATTAGCTCAAACCTACAGCCACACTGGGAACAGACGTACTCGTATAACGGCATTCTCCTCTCCTAACACTAGTGTAACTACTTTACCCGGTAAGGTCAACAATATTTATGGCACCGTAACTACCTTGACGCATGAAAGCTAAAAAGATTACTATAAGAATGTAACTAAAATAACTGAGGGGAATAAGTCCAATGGTAGTAGACGTTTCCGACCAAACCTTTGAGAACGAGGTTATAAAATCCGAATTGCCGGTACTGCTGGATCTATGGGCACCGTGGTGTGGCCCCTGCCGTATGGTTGCCCCCGTCATCGATGTGCTGGCGGGAAAGTATGACGGCAGGGTTAAGTTCTGCCGGCTGAACGTAGACGAGAATCCACAAACTGCCGCCAAATACAGAATTATGTCCATACCCACCCTGATGTTCTTCAAGAACGGGCAGGTGGCCGATACCGTCATCGGCGCTGTCCCCGAGCGCATCCTTCAGCCCAAGATTGACGCCCTCTTATAATCCTGGCTATAAAGGATAAAGCTACTCTTCTTCAATCAGTTTTCTAACCCACAGCCTAGGAGAACTGGAGATGACCTGCCTTAAGGCTTCTACCTTACGCCTGATATCCCCAGCTATCACCTCATCATCAAGAAGCTGCTTAAGCTTGGCCGGGTCAAAGCTAAGTACCCGCGGCCACAGTCCGACCGGCTCAAGTAGTGCTCTAACTTCGTCTTCCCCAAAGCCCGTCTTTTCCATCAGTTTATAGGTAATAGCATTCTCCCGCCCAAATACCCGATTCAGCCCTTCAGCTTGGCAGAAGTCGATTATCACCCGCCTTAACTCCTCAAGCTGTGTTTCCAGCTCCTTTATCTGAGACTGGAGGGCCACGTAGTCCTCAACAGCCTCGGTGGCGACTAGGCCCGGTAAGACGCCCTGTCGAGCTGGTTCCGGCTTAGCCACCATGTACCGCTGGCGATAGTAGGGACAGTGCTCCGGGAAATCACAGGGGCAATACTGATTCTCCACCGCCGAGAATTTCTCCTGGGCGATACTATCGGCGACCTTAAGCACCATCTGCCGGGCAGCCGCCAGCTGCGACTCACCCCTTGGCTCACAGCTACACGGGGTATTTGACCTCAGGTGATACAGCGTGAGTCTCTCTACGGGAAGCTGCCAAATCTCCTGGACCGCCAGCTGATAAAGTGTCAGCTGAAGGTCTTTCTCCAAATCCTGTCTGGTAAAGAGCTCCTGATTAGTCTTGTAGTCGACGATTGATAGCCCACCGCTCTCCAGCTTATCTACCCGATCAATATAGCCCCTCAGCTTCACCCCCCCAATATCAATGTGAAATAGGCGCTCTACTGCCAGCGGCATTCTAAAATTAGCCTTGTGAGCCTGCCAGAACTTAGCCAGTATCTCCCGGCCATAGGCCCGGTATTTGGCTTCCTCTTCCGCTGATTCATATCCCTCCGAAAGCCAATTAGTTTCATAGAAGCCAAGTAATTCATCCAGCGATGGCGGCGGCGGCACCTTGACCCTGAAGAAGTACTCCGCGCAGAGGTGCAGAGTAGTGCCGAAACTAAAATACCATTTATCCTTGGGCTTGAGACCGTCAATATACTGCAGCTTATAGCATAAGGGGCAGGTCTGATAGAGAGAAATCTGGGTGTAACTTAGAGGCTTCAACGCCTTATCTCCTCAAGACATCTTACCGAGACAAGCAGCCCATTTTAGACTAAAGCAAAACCAACGCTACGACATACCTGCCCGGTAGCAGAGGGCTGCGGTATGCTTGCAAAGCCAAGACCAGATTAGTTAACATTGATTGTTATACTGCTATTATAACCGCAAAGTACAAACGATGGAAAATATTTCAGTTCTCGCCGCTTGGCTCGCCGGGTTTGCTTCCTTCTTATCACCCTGCGTGCTACCTTTAGTGCCCATCTATCTGGCAGGCTTAGCTGGCCCTGAAATCCTTGAAGCCAAGAGTGACAAGAGGGAAGCCCACATATTCCTTCACTCCCTTACCTTTGTCGCTGGCTTTACTCTGGTCTTCGTTCTGCTGGGTGCCGGAGCCGGCTTAGTTGGATTTGCCATCAATATCAACACCTTCCTAATCCGCAGAGTAGCCAGCATCGTGCTTATTGCCTTCGGCTCGCTTCTCCTAGCCTCCCTGAAGATACCGCAGTTAAACTTCGCCAAGCATCTGGCACCATCACAAAGCACAGCCACGGGCTATGTGCGCTCCTTTGTTACCGGCGTTATCTTCAGTGCGGTCATGCTTCCCTGTGTTGGCCCCATTCTAGGCGGTATTCTAACGCTGGCAGTAGCCTCAGAAACTGCTTCGCGGGGAGCCATGCTGCTGGGGATATACTCAATGGGGGTCGGCATACCGTTCCTGATTATAGGTGCCGCCTTTGACGCGGTACTCCCCTTTCTGAGACGTCTCCAGCGCTACTCAAGAGTAATCTACATCGTCAGTGGGGTGGTACTCATCGTTTTCGGGATACTCAGCCTAGCCGGCCGGCTTACTTTGCTCGCTGGCTAGTTTAATGTTAAAATTATCCTCAGAGATAAAACGTGGCTAAAATACCGAGAAAGGCTTCAATAATAACCCTAACCATACTCGCCCTGGGGCTAATGGTAACTGGCTGTGCTAGCGGCTCGTCGTCAGTAGCCTCAGTCGGTCAGCCAGCGCCGGATTTTACCCTGCCCAACCTTGACGGCGAGTCCGTTTCCCTGAGTGACTTCGCCGGTAAGCCAGTGTTAGTTAACTTCTGGAACACCGGCTGCTCACCCTGCCGTGAGGAGATACCCTACCTGCAACAGGTGTACGACGAAAACAGGGATACCGAGCTCGTAATGCTGACCATCAACATCGGTGAGAGTACGGACACGGTAAAAGACTTCTTTCAAGACAGAAACCTTTCCCTGCCGGTACTTTTCGATACCGATGTCACTGTGGCCCGGATATACAACATACCAGGCATCCCGACCACCTTCTTCATCGACAAAGATGGTATACTGCGAGTTAAGGTTATCGGCGCCTTCCCGAGTAAGGGGGCTATTGACAGCCGGCTGAGCGAGGTTATGCCCTGAAAGAGAGGTTTTAGATGAGTGATGTTTTAGGTGAAGCCCAGGGGATAATTCAGTGTAAGGAGTGCCCGTGGTATAAATCATGCATCCTGCCGATGAGGTTTACAGCTGAAGACATCCGCCGCCAGCTACAACAATCAACTCCAGGGATAGACACCTCGGCCGCGTTTGACCTCAACATGCAAAACCTGCTCTCCAGCATGGCTACCGCCGCTCAGAACTCGCTCTTAGAGGGCTGCCCCATCTTCATTGACCGCCTGCGCTCCAACCCCAAGCTTGCCCAGCGCCTCAAGGAGATGATGCAAAACTGGGGTAAAGAGGAAGAGGAGAAGCCAGAGTAAAAGCAGCTAGGATTCGAGTTGAGTATTCCTCTGGTCGCTAATTAGACAATCAACCAATCCAATATTCCGCAATATCTGAGTTATCTATAAGTAGCGAAGCTTTCCCTGTTACCTCTGCCATATTTGACACTCTACACTCCTTGCTAACCAAACTATACAGTAGTAAAATATATTTAAAGATTATGGACGTGGTCAGCCCGGAGCATGCCAAAATTGCTGAGGAAGCTGGTGCCTGCGCCGTGATGGCCCTGGAGCGGGTACCCGCTGATATTCGGGCGGCGGGAGGCGTGGCTCGCATGGCTGACCCAACGATTATCGAAGCTATTATGAAGGCAGCCTCGATACCGGTGATGGCTAAGTGTCGTATCGGTCACTTTGTCGAGGCTCAGGCACTGGAGGCGCTGGGCGTTGACTACATAGACGAGTCTGAGGTGCTCACCCCTGCCGATGAAGCCCACCACATCTGGAAGCATAACTTCAAGGTGCCTTTTGTCTGTGGCTGTCGCGACCTGGGTGAGGCACTGAGGCGCATCGGCGAAGGCGCGGCCATGATTAGAACCAAGGGTGAAGCCGGCACCGGTAATATCGTCGAAGCGGTGAGACACATGCGCGCCGTCACCGACGGTATCCGCCAGCTGGTAGCTACCCCAGAGGACGAGCTAATGAGCCGGGCTAAGGAAATTGGGGCTCCGTTTGCTCTTGTTGCCGAACTACATAAGACCGGAAAACTGCCCGTGGTCAACTTTGCCGCCGGCGGCGTGGCGACCCCAGCCGATGCCGCCCTGATGATGCAACTGGGCGCCGACGGGGTCTTCGTTGGCTCCGGAATCTTTAAGTCCTCCAACCCGGAGCCAAGAGCCAAGGCAATCGTCAAGGCGACCACCCACTATCAAGACCCGGAAATCATTGCCGAGGTCTCCAAGAACCTAGGTGAAGCCATGTCCGGGCTGGATATCAAACAGATTCCAACTGAAGAATTACTGTAGAGGATGGTAACATGAGAATAGGTGTCCTTGCCGTGCAAGGAGCCTTTGCCGAGCACATAGCCGTCTTGCGCAAACTAAAAGCAGAAGCCCTACCCGTCCGCCTGCCCTTGGAACTTATCAGTCTGGACGGGCTAATCATTCCCGGGGGCGAAAGCACCACTATCAGCCGGCTAATGCGGGACTACGATCTTAGCGACAAGATAATAAAACTGGCGATAGGCGGCTTACCCATCCTGGGAACCTGTGCCGGGCTGATACTCCTAGCCAAGGAAACCTCGGATTCCAAAGTAGAACTCCTAGGCCTGATGGATATAGTGGCCAGACGTAACGCCTTCGGCCGACAGAGGGATAGCTTTGAGGCTGAACTCGCTATCCCGGCGCTGGGGGAAAAGCCCTTTCCTGGGGTATTTATTCGTGCCCCGATAATTGAACAGGCGAATGGCAACGTGGCAGTGCTATCCCGGTTATACAACGGCAGCATCGTCGCTGCCCGGCAGGAGAAGCTAATCGCCACCGCCTTTCACCCCGAACTAACCACCGACCTGAGATTTCATAAATACTTCGTAGATATTATTAAAAACAGTCATCCTCAGTCAGGAGAGTAATCTTGCAGAAAGTAATCACTGACGACCTAGAGGCCCTGCTCGACATCCTGCCGCCGCATATCCGCCAGCCCCTCTACGAGCGAAGTGACAACCGCCAGCTGCTGGAGGTGGTCCTGGACCTTGGCCGTCCCCCCGAAGCCCGTTTTACCCAGCGGGAAGAAGTCCTTAACCCCAAGGAGGTTGACAAACAGGACTTAAGCTATGTCGTCTCCCGCATCGGTAGCTTTGGTGATGATAACCGAGCCGGGATTGAGCGCACCCTACATCGTATCTCGGCCATCCGTAACCGCACCGGGCGCATCGTCGGGCTTACCTGCCGGGTGGGAAGGGCTGTCTTCGGCACAATAAGGGTTATTGAAGACCTCGTCCAGTCAGGCAAGAGTATCATGCTTTTAGGCGGGCCGGGTGTCGGCAAGACAACCATGCTCCGTGAGGCAGCCCGGGTACTGGCTGACGACTTCAGCAAGCGGGTTATTATCGTTGACACCTCAAACGAGATTGCCGGCGACGGTGATATTCCCCACCCCGCCATCGGGCATGCCCGACGGATGCAGGTTACCACCCCCACCAAACAGCACGCCGTCATGATTGAGGCGGTCGAGAACCACATGCCGGAGGTAATCGTCATTGATGAGATCGGTACCGAGCTTGAGGCTCAAGCCGCCCGAACCATTGCCGAACGCGGCGTCCAGCTAATCGGCACCGCCCACGGCAACACCTTGGAGAACCTAATGATGAATCCCACTCTCTCCGACCTTATCGGTGGCATCCAGACAGTAACCCTCGGCGACGAGGAAGCTAAGAGGCGGGGCACCCAGAAATCCATACTGGAGCGCACTTCCCAGCCTACCTTTGATATCGTGGTTGAAATCTTAGACTGGGACAAGGTAGCCATTCACCCCGATGTCAGCCAGGCAGTTGATGCCATCCTGCGCGGCCAGCCGCTGGATTCCGAGATTCGCTGGCTAGATGAACACGGAGAGGTCAAAATAGAAAAAAGGCCAGCGGAAACCACCGCCAGAACCCAGAGGGCCCGACCGCTAATCAAAAAAAACGAGCCGCCCAGGCTTTACCTCTTTGGGGTAAACCAGGGACGATTTGCACAGATGGCCCATGAGATGCAGCTACGGCTGGACATAGTCAAGAGCCTTACTGAGGCAAACCTGTTCATCACCTCCAAAAACTACTACCGCCGCAAGCTGCTAAAGGTCAGGGAGGCAGAAGCCGCCAGCCTGCCCATCTACGTCCTCAGGAGCAATACCCCACATCAAATCAGGCAGCTACTAAATGAACTCTACCCCACCGAGAGCGCGCCCAAAGCAACCTCCATTAAGGCCGCCCTCAGCGAGGCAGAGGAGGCCGTGGCACAGGTTAAGGGTGGGGAAGGACCGGTAGAACTCAGCCCCCAGAGTGCCTACATTCGCCGGCTGCAACACCTAATCGCCGAGCGAAATGCCCTGCTCTCCCAGAGCACGGGTAAAGACCCCAACCGGCGGGTGAGGATTTTTAGGTAGGAAGTTATGTCCCTATTTATCATCTTTGAGGGCGGGGAGGGCTGCGGCAAGAGCACCCAGGCCAGGCTGCTGTACCGAAGGCTATCAAAATTGGCTATTCCGACAATGCTGACCTATGAACCCGGCGGGACACCGTTCGGGAAGAGACTGGGGCGCTGGCTCAAGTGGGGTGACGATAAAGAAATATCGCCCTTAACCGAGCTCCTTTTGTTTAATGCCGCCCGCGCTGAGTCAGTAACCAAGATAATAATACCTGGTCTAAAAGATGGTAAGACTGTTATCAGCGACCGCTACGCCGACTCGACCACGGTCTACCAGGGCTACGGACGAGGGCTGGATTTAGAAATGGTCAGGTATGTCAACAACGTCGCCACCAGCAGCCTGAAACCCGACCTGACCATTCTTCTTGATAGTCCCATCGAGGCCGGGCTTGCCCGCAAGAAGGTGGCAAACCAAGACCGCTTTGAGCGGGAGAAGCTTAGCTTTCACCAAAGGGTGAGAGACGGCTACCTCAAGCTGGCCACCAGTGAGCCTGAGCGCTGGCTGGTGGTAGATGCCACCCAGAGCAAAGAGCAAATCGCCGAAATCATCTGGCACAAGGTGAGCCGACTGCTCTCCAGAGAGGCGAGCTAAGCAGGGAAGATGCCTAAGAAAAAAGTAGCCGTGGCCATGAGTGGCGGAGTGGACTCATCACTGGCAGCCTGGCTACTAAAGGATGCTGGCTATGAGGTTATCGGGGTCCACCTGAAGCTATGGGCCGACCCTGACTACGAAGACAATATCGCTATCCTGAAGCAAACCTCAAGCTCGCTTAACATCCCCTTTCACGAACTAAACCTTGAAGCCGAGTTTCAAAGCCTGGTCATCGACTACTTCTGCCAGAAATACAGCGAGGGGCGGACACCAAACCCGTGCCCTATCTGTAATAAGCACATCAAGTTCGGGCTGCTGCTACGGAGAGCCTTAGCCATGGGAGCCGGCTACCTAGCCACCGGCCATTATGCCCGAGTCGAGAAAGCACTAGAGGGCTACCGCCTGCTCAGAGCTACCGACACCACTAAAGACCAGTCCTATTTTCTCTATACCCTGGGACAGAGCGAGCTACCATATATAATGCTGCCCCTGGGAAGACGAGACAAGGTAGAAGTGAAAAGATTAGCTGAAGAAAAAGGCTTAACCAGCCGCCCCCAGCATGAAAGCCATGACATATGCTTTATCCCAGGTAGCGACTACCGCTCATTTCTAGCCAGACATATCCCGGTAAAACCCGGAGACATCGTTGACAGTAGTGGCAGAATCGTCGGTAAACACGGCGGCTTAGCCTACTACACCGTAGGGCAAAGGCAAGGGCTGGGGTTCAGCACCGGCGAGCGCCAGTATGTGCTCCGGCTCGATATCCAGAATAACCGCTTAGTAGTCGGCTCGAAAGACCAGCTTTTAAGCCGGCGACTTACCGCCCGTAAGCTTAGCTGGGTGGCGGGAAAACCTCCGCAAAACCTAGACAATATAACTGCTAAGATTCGCTACCAGTCCAAAGAAGCGCCGGCAAAACTCTACCTTAACCAAAGAACCGCTATCGTTGAGTTTCACCAACCACAAAGCGCCGTCACCCCTGGCCAAACTATCGTATTCTATCAGGATAACACTGTTTTGGGTGGTGGTATAATACAAGAGAGCCTAGACTGAGCAAAGCCTGGGTAAGTTACCAGGTAGAAAATCGATGCGATCAAGGCCTAAAGATAATCTCGTGAGACCGTCTCTTATTGAGGAAAATAACCTCATCGCCCAGGGTCATCAGCTTATTGCTGGCGTCGATGAAGCCGGAAGAGGCGCTTTAGCCGGCCCGGTGGTCGCTGCGGCGGTCATCATGCCCCTCCCGATAGCTACCATCTGGTCAAGAGAAATAAGGGACTGCAAGCAGTTAAGCCCCGCCAAACGTGAGTGCCTTTTTCACGATATTAATAAAACTGCTATCTCAATAGGTATTGGTATGGTCCCTGCCAAGACAATAGACGCCCAGAATATCATCAAGGCAACCATTCTCGCTATGAAGCAGGCTATTACCCGGCTTTCACCACCAGCCGACTCCCTGCTCATTGACCACCTGCGCCTTCCTGACATATCCCTGTCCCAAAAAGGGATAACCAACGGCGACCAGCTGTGCTTCTCCATCGCCTGTGCCTCCGTCGTGGCTAAAGTGGCCCGAGACCACTTTATGATTCAGCTTGACCGGGTCTACCCCGGCTACGGACTAGCCAAACATAAAGGCTACGGCACTAAAGAACACCTTTTTTACCTGTGTCAAAGGGGGCCGTGCCCCATTCACCGCCGCTCTTTTACGCCAGTTAAGGAAGTAAGCGAGAAATCAAGCGCCGAGATACTGGCCGACTGGGGGAAAAATAGCCCACGATTTCCTTACTAGGCGTGGCTACCATATCCTGGAAACCAACTACCGGTGTCCCTATGGCCAGGTTGATATTATCGCCCGGCACCAAGATTACCTCGTCTTTATTGAGGTGAGAACTAAAAGAAGCCTTAAGTTCGGCAGCCCTGAAGCGTCAATCACCCCCGTCAAGAAGGAAAAGATGATAGCCACCGCCTGGCATTACCAGCAATCTCGAGACAATCCCCCCTCCTTATGGCGTATTGATACCGTGGCCATAGAACTGAACCGGAAAGGTGTGCCGTTACGAATTGAGCTCATCGAAAACGCCATAACCGGGGATTAAGCACGAACTCAAAGCCACCGCATTAAAGAATGCCGAAGCTTCCTGTTTACCAGCTAACCGCAACTATGCTAGAATTAGCGACTAGGAAGTATGAAAATGGCGACGCCAGAAGCACGGCTGCTGAAGATACGGCGCGTTATCGATGCCAACCTGAATCGCACCGGTGAAGGGCTACGCGTTCTTGAAGATATCGCTCGCCTGGTCCTTGATGACGCCGTTTTAAGCCAGCAGCTAAAACTCATGCGCCATGAGCTCGTAAGGGGAGAGCCGACTTTTAATAAACAGCTCGTTGAGGCTCGAGACTCAGAGCACGACGTCGGCGCCAGTACGCTAGCGCCAGGGCAGGAAAAGGAGAAGGAGCTACCACTAGTGGTCGTGGCTAACGCGAGAAGAGTTCAGGAGTCACTGCGCACTATCGAGGAACTGGCTAAGACCCAGGATACGATACCTAAATTAGACCCGGAGCAATTTAAACAGACCCGATTTAACCTTTACACCATAGAGCGAGACCTCCTCTCCCGGCTGCTCCGACGAGACAAGGCACCGCACCTGAGCGGACTCCACGCCATCATTGACACCCAAGCCCTGAAGGGACGTAGCCACCTAGAAGTAGCCCGTCAGATAATCCAGGGCGGGGCGAAAACGCTTCAACTCAGGGACAAACTCACCAGCAAGAAGGCGTTACTGCCCATTGCCCAGCAGCTTAAAGCACTGTGTGCTGAGCATAACGTGCTCTTCATCGTCAATGATTATCTAGACCTGGCTCTGGCCACGGATGCTGACGGCTTACACCTAGGACAGGATGACCTGCCCATCAGGATCGCCCGTAAACTCTTACCGATAGATAAAATTCTAGGTTGCTCCACCACTACCGTAGATCAGGCCATCGCCGCCGAATCTGACGGGGCTGATTACGTTGCCATCGGCTCAATCTACCCAACCCCCTCCAAAGAAAAAGCGGTCATTGTTGGGCTTGAGAGGCTGCGACAGGTCAGACAGGCGGTAAAGCTGCCCCTAGTCGCTATTGGGGGCATCACCAAAGACAACGCTGCCAAGGTGATCGCCTGCGGCGCTTACTCAGTAGCCGTCATTAGCGCCATCCTGAGTGCTGAGTCTCCCGAGGAAGCTGCCCGAGAGATAGTAGCCAGAATTGAGGCAGGGTATGAATAGACTAACTGATAATCTGGACTCGATTGCCGAGCGGATCCGAAAAGACTTTACCACCAAAGATGAGACCAGGGAAAAGGTTCTGCCCCTGTGCCGTGAAGTAATCCGCCACGCCTCCACCGCTATCCGGGCGGTACACCGCCAAGAGTTTAAGCCGGCAAATAAATTACTTAAGTCAGCCCGCAGTCTGCTCAGAGAGGCCGAACAGGCCATCGCCAGCTATAGTGAGCTAGGACACGCTGGCTTTTTCCATGATGCCCAGAAGGAGAAAGCACCCACCCCCGATGAACTCGAAATTAGCTTCACCGCCTATCTCAACGGACTCGGTGAAGCGGTCGGTGAGCTGAGGCGCTACCTCCTAGACAGCATTAGAAGGGATGACCTGTCACGGGTTGAAGAGCTACTTACGGCTATGGATGATATTTACAATATCCTGATTACTATGGACTTTCCCGAGGCTATCACCGGCGGCTTACGCCGCACTACCGATATGGTGCGCGGCGTCCTAGAAAGGACACGTAGTGACCTGACGCTAGTTAGGCAGCAAAGCAAACTTGAGAAGAAATTGAAGCTATTTGAGGACAAGCTTTAGCCAGTCCCCAAGTACCTTCGCCTAGCAATAGGTTTTGGTCACTTTATGACTTTTGAAGAAAGCAAGCGCAGTTGCGATTTAAAGATTACCAAGCTAGAGAGGAGAGCAAACAATGACCCCAATGATTGTGGCCGTGATCTGTGGCGCCATCGGGCTCGGTATTGCCGGGCTCCTAGCTCGCTACGTCCTAAAGCAGGACCAGGGTTCCGACAAAATAAGACAGATATCCGCCGCCATTAAGGAGGGTGCCTTAGCTTTCCTCGGTAGAGAATATAGAGTCCTGGTCATCTTCGTGGCCGTGGTCGCCGTCATTCTCGGTGTGGTACCCATCCTCGGCTGGTGGGTGTCCCTGGTATTCGCTCTGGGTGCTATTGCCTCGGCTATGGCCGGCTTTATCGGCATGAATATCGCCATCAGAGCCAACTCCAGAACCGCCGCCGCCGCTCAAAAGAGCCTGAACGACGGCCTCAGGGTTTCCTTCCGTAGCGGAGCGGTTATGGGGATGTGCGTGGTCGGTATCGGCATCATCGGCTTAAGTGTCCTCTATTTTGCCTTCGGCCAAAACCCCGACCTCTTCCTAAAGGTTATCCCCGCCTTCGGTTTCGGTGCCTCCTCAGTAGCCATCTTTGCACGAGTCGGCGGTGGCATCTACACCAAGGCTGCCGACACCGGGGCTGACATCGTAGGTAAGGTTGAGAAGGGAATCCCCGAGGACGACCCCAGAAACGCTGCCGTCATCGCTGACTTTGTGGGTGACAATGTCGGTGATGTAGCCGGTATGGGTGCCGACCTCTTTGAGTCCTACGTCGACTCCATCATCGCCACTATGGCCCTGGCAGCAATTGCCGTCTTCTCTGCCAAGCTAATCGATAACACCACCACCGCCTGGTTCTTGCCCATGCTGGTCGCCGCCGGCGGCATCGTTGCCTCAATTATCGGCATATTTGCGGTACGGATTAGCGGCAAGGTAGCTGCCAAGATGGGGGCACTACTCAATGCTCTACGCCGGGGCACCATTCTGGCCTCGGTCCTCACCGCCGTTTTCGCCTTCCTAGCCATCTACTTCTCGCCTCAACTCTTTGGAACTGCTATCAGCATGAACGTCTTCTGGGCAATCCTAGCCGGTCTCATTGCTGGGGTGCTGATTGGTGAGAGCACCAACTACTTCACCTCCTACGCCTACAAACCGACCCTTGGCATTGCCGATTCGTCACAAACGGGGGCCGGCACCCTCCTCACCAGGGGTTTTGCCAATGGTCTGATGAGCACTCTCCCGCCCATCATCCTGGTCGTCGTTGCCATGCTGATTGCCTATCGTTTCGCCGATATCTACGGCATCGCCATTGCCGGGGTTGGCATGCTGGCTACCCTAGGCATCCAGGATGCCACCGACGCCTACGGCCCTGTGGCCGATAATGCCGGCGGCATCGTTGAGATGTCAGACCTGCCCCCAGAAATCCGAGAGCGAACCGATGCTTTAGACTCACTGGGTAACACCACCGCTGCCACCGGCAAGGGTTTTGCCATTGGTGCTGCCGGGCTTACTGCCCTGGCCCTGCTACTTGCCTATACCCAGGCAGTGGGCATCAAGTTTGCCGAGATAAGCCTGCTTGACCCGAGGGTTATCGGCGGCATCCTACTCGGCGTGATGATGCCGGCTCTCTTCTGCGCCCTGACCCTGAACGCGGTGGGTAAAACCAGCTTCTCCATCGTCAATGAGGTGCGCCGGCAGTTCCGCGAGATAAAGGGGTTAATGGAGGGCAAGGCTAAGCCCGAATACGGGAAGTGCGTCGATATCTGCACCCGCTCTGCCATCAGGCAGATGATCCTACCCGGGGTGCTGACCATAGTCGTCCCCATCATTGTTGGTCTGATATTGGGAGCGGTGGCTCTGGGCGGGTTCCTAATCGGCGCCGTAGCCTGCGGATTTATCCTGGCGGTCACCTTTGCCAACGCCGGCGGTTCCTGGGACAACGCCAAGAAATGGATTGAGACCGGTGCCTTCGGCGGTAAGGGCTCCGACGCTCATAAAGCCGCCGTGGTTGGTGATACCGTGGGCGACCCGATGAAGGACACCTCGGGGCCATCCCTGAACATCATGATAAAGCTGATGTCAATAGTGGCTCTGGTGCTGGCGCCGGTGCTGGTGCATTTTGGGGGACTGGTCTAGAAACCCGCTTAATCGCTTAAGAAAGGGTTACCAGCTCGTTCGGCCCCGATGGTAGTCTCCGGGCCGTGACCGGGGTAGACGATGGTATCATCGGGTAGTACCATAAGCTTGGTATGAATACTCTCCATTAGCTGGCGGTAACTGCCACCGGGCAGGTCAGTACGGCCAATGCCAGAGTTAAACAGGGTGTCGCCACTGAAGACCACCCCCTCCCCCACCAGACAGATACCGCCCAGGGTATGCCCCGGGGTGTGGAGAACCCTGAGATGTAGGTCGGCAACATCCAGACTATCGCCACCCTTGAGCAAGTGGTCGGGGGGAGGTGGCTTGGGATAAGACAGGCCCGAGACGAAGCTAATGATTAAGCTACCATTCCCACGCAGAGACTGGGCATCATCAGTGTGAATCGCCATCTCAGCGCCGGTTGCCTCCTTAACATCCTTGAGAGCGCCGATGTGGTCGATATGCCCGTGGGTGAGCACGATTAATTTTATGTCAAGTCCCAAATCAGTAACCTTCTTTAAAATCATCTTTGATTCATCACCGGGGTCGATGATAATGCCCTCCCGGCTAGACTCAGAGCCCACAATATAGCAGTTAGTGGCAAATGGACTGACGACCACCCTCTCAATAATCACCCTGCACCTCGCAATCTGCTCTACACTATAGTTAAGGATTAAGAACTGAAGGAAGCTTGAGATATCTCTCCATTCTACCAGTAAGCGTAGCTTAAGGGCAAACCGACTTTACCAATAGGTGGCTTTACAATGCGCCCCATTTTTAGCTACAATGCTTACCAGAATAAGCTCAGTAGTAACAAGGAGCGACCACCGTGACGAAAAAGACCCCGAGTAAGGTTAACATGGAGAAGATTGTCTCGCTATCCCGGCGACGTGGTTTCATTTACCCCTCAAGTGAGATCTA
>SMTZ1_10008068_pt1 | contig 14256 bp, 13 predicted proteins | sample DeeMarSWOR136_30_FD_25667 | JGI IMG/M metagenome (IMG submission 25667) | reverse complement strand
CGCAATCCCCCTCAGCGGCGGCTTCTTCGGGGCCAACCTCGGCGCCTCCCTCTGGTCTAAGGACAGCATGGATGGCATAAGGGAGGACGAGGAGGGCATGAGGAGCATGAGGAAGACGGTGAAAAGGCTTATGGAGTACATGGAGGAACGGGCATGAAGATCGCGTGGGGGATAACGGGCTCCGGCGACAAGATCAACGAGACCATAGAGGCGATGAAGGCCTTGAAACATGCGCACCCGGAGCTAAGTGTCGAGGTCTTCCTATCCAAGGCGGGGGCGACTGTAGCCAAGTACTACAGGGTCGAGAAGGAGCTACGAGCCAGCTTCGACAAGGTGTGGAACGAGGTGGACGCTAACACGCCCTTCCTCGCGGCTAGGCTTCAGGTCGGGGAGTTCATGTTCATGCTGATAGCCCCTGCCACCAGCAACACGGTGGCAAAGCTGGCCGTCGGGGTCGCTGACACGTTGCTCACCAACGCTGCACTCCAAGCAGTGAAGGGCTACGTCCCTGTGTACATCATGCCTGTGGACTTCAGGGAGGGGGAGACCACTACGACGCTGCCCAGCGGGAAAAAGCTGAGGCTTAGGGTGCGGAGAGAGGACGCCGAGAACGTTGCGAGACTGGGCTCGATGGAGGGTATCCATGCCTTCGAGTTCCCCGAATTGATTCTGGCTATCTTCGAGGAGCATCTGAAAAAAGGAAAATGGGAAAAGTAACTAGAAGACGTGGTGCGTCTTCAGGGTCTTCTTAGAGAAGTCTCTAGGGGGCCTGAAGGCTGTGAAAAGATCCAGTCTGTCCTGCTCCTTCAGCCGGTCATAGATCTGTACCCACGCGCACTCGTTCACGTAGTCACCGACCTCGCACTTGCCGTTCACCTGTCCGCCGCATGGGCCGTTGAGCAGCCCCTTAGCGCACCGGGTCAGGGGGCATATGCCTCCGGTCTCGTCGAGGATGCAGTCGCCGCAGGCCCTGCACATGTCGTGGAACCTGCCGAGGCGCTCGGTCTCTCCTATGAACAGCGTATTAAGCGCGGGTAGCACTATCTTGTCGCTGTAGGTGCCGACTGTCTGAACCCCGGCCCCGCACGCCATGACCAATATAGCGTCGGACTCCGCTATCTGCTTCTTATACGCCTTCAGGTCTCGCCTGTCGAGCCTCACGTCGCACGGGTCCTCCACCATGGCCCAGCCGGCGACCCTGTCGCCGAGCCTCTCGGTCATCTCCTTGACCTCGTCCTCGCCGCCCGTCTGGCAGCTGGTGGAGCACGTGCCGCAGCCCACTATGAACAGCTTCTTGTAGGGAGCGATCATCTCCTGGATCTCTTCCATCGATTTCTGCTCAGTTATTATCATGCCATATCCCTCCTAGAAAGCCTCCAGCAGAGGCTCGAATATCCTCTCATAGAGCACAGCCATGACATGTATCCCCGCCGCGCTCGTGGTCTTGTGGATCTCCTTGATGAAGGGCCCGAAGAACTCCAGGTTCACATCGTCAATTATCTTCTTCCGCTTCTCCTTATCGGGCTCTTCCTTCGTCTTCTTCATGTTTGCCAGCAGGTCTGGCGGCACCGAGACGCCTGGGATGAACCTGTCGAAGAAATCGGCTATCCCGTAGCTTTTCAGTGGAAACACGCCGACGAGCACAGGGCACTTGTACTTATCCACTTCCCTGAGGAACTCCTTGGTCTTGTCGATGTCAAACATGGTCTGGGTCTGGATGAAGTCGGCGCCCAGCTTAGTCTTGCGCCCTATCTTCAGCACCTCCGGCATCAGCGGGTCCGCGTTGGGGTTACCCGCGATCCCCACGTTTATCCCGACCTTACCGTGGATCTCGTTCCCGGCGATGTCAACTCCCTCGTCTATCATTTTGTGCAGCAGGTACACGAACTGAGCGGAGTCCACGTCGTACACCGAGGCCGCGCCCTTGTTGTCGCCGAGGACCGTATGGTCCCCGGAGATCGCCAGGATGTTCCTGATCCCCAGGTACGCGGCCGCCAGCACGTCTGACGTCAACGCGAGCCTGTTCCTGTCCCTCACCGTCATCTGGTAGACAGTCTCCAGCCCCACCTCCTCCTGGACCTTCCACGAGGGGACGAGGGAGTTCATGTACGCGTAGGCTAGGGGGTTGTCCGTCACGTTAGCAGCGACTACATAGGGCTTCATAGCCCTGGCGCTCACCAGTATCTCCTCTATGCCCGTCACCTTCTCGGGCTCCAGCTCTCCGGTGAGGACGAACTTGCCTGCCCTTATGTCCTTCACCAGCTGGCTGTACGCTGGTCGTTTATCGGCCATTTTAACCATCCCCTAACCTACTACATACTCATTTTAAGAACTTTGTATCAACTCATGTTAAAAATACTTGAAGGTTAGTAGTTAACATATTATAAATATCATCATCATACTAATGTCTCCGTAGGAACCCAATGGTGAAGGGAATTGTCAAAGAAGGACCTAAGACTCAAGATAGATGAACTATCCTCGAGCATCGGTGTGTTCAAGGGCCTAGATATCCAGGTCGGTAGGATCGTGGACGACGAGTGGGAGGAGCCCATGGGGCCGACGCCGTTCCCGTCAGTCGGCACGTTCAGGGATTGGGACCGGAAGCTTCTGGAGCGCTACAAGCCGTTCTATATGCCGTTCTGCGACCTATGTTGTCTCTGTACCTTCGGGAAATGTGATCTCACGGGCGACAAGAAGGGCGCCTGCGGTCTCACCATGGCAGCACAGCAGTCACGTATAGTGCTGCTAGCGTGCTGCATAGGGGCGTCGACGCACTGCGCCCACGCCAGGCACATGCTGGACCACCTCATCGAGGAGTACGGAAGAGACCATAGGCTCGACATAGCCGTGAACACCAACGTGGAGGCCCCGAACACGAGGCTCGTGTGCGGCATAAGGCCTAAGACGCTCAGGGACCTCGAGGACGCCCTAGACTACGTGGAGACGCAGCTCGTCCAGCTCACAGCGGCAGCGCACACGGGGCAGGAGGGCGACAACATCGACTTCGAGTCTAAGGCTTTCCACGCGGGGATGCTTGATCACGTCGCAATGGAGGTCGCGGACGTGTGCCAGATATCCACTCTTGGCTTCCCCAAGGGCGTGGCGGACGCACCCATGACGGAGATAGGCTTCGGCGCCATCGACACCTCCAAGGCGGTGGTGATGTGTATAGGGCACAACGTGCTCCCGAGCGTGGACATCATCGACTACCTTATGGAGAATAAGCTCTTCGGCGAGGTGGAAGTGGGCGGCCTCTGCTGCACCGCCCACGACAACAGCCGATACGATAAACGCGCGAAGATAATGGGCCCCATCTCGTGGCAGCTGAGGTACATCCGCACAGGGATACCGGACGTCGTCGTGGTTGACGAGCAGTGCCTCCGCACCGACATAGTGGACGAGGCGCAGAAGATTGGGGCACCGGTTATAGCGACGAGCGAGAAGAGCATGCTTGGCCTCCCCAACCGCACATATGATCCAGCGGACAAGATAGTCGATGATCTAGTCGAAGGGAGAACCCCGGGGGTGCTCATCATCGATCCCACCAAAGTAGGTGAGGTGGTGGTGAAGACGGCCTTGAAGATGAAGACCAAGAGGGAGGGATTCAAGGCGATGTCCAAGGAGAGGCTCGTCGAGCTCGCTGGGACCTGCCGCAGCTGTATGGAGTGCATCAGGGCCTGCCCCAACAACCTACCCATAATGGACGCTGTGAAAGCGGCGGCGGAGGGAGCTGTGGAAGATGCGAGAGCGCGTGCCCAGAGGAATTACCCATAGTGAGCTTCCTCACCAAGGCTGCGTCCGAGGCAGGCATGACGGATAAATACACGATTAGGGTGGGTCGTGGCGCGGTCACCGACGTCGAGATCAGGGAGGTGGGCAGGGCCATCGTATTCGGCGAGATACCAGGGGTCGTAGCCCTAGTGGGGTGCGCCAATTACCCCAAGGGCGGAGATGAGGTGGCGCAGATCGCTGAGGAGTTCCTGAAGCGGAGGTTCATCGTCCTCACGACGGGATGCTCAGCCATGGATATCGCGTTGACGAAGGACGAGGACGGCCAGAACCTTTACGAGAAGTACCCGGGAGACTTCGACGCGGGCGGCCTAGTCAACATAGGCAGCTGCGTTTCGAACGCCCACATAACTGGAGCCACCATCAAGATCGCTAACATCTTCGCTAAACGACCGCTGAGGGCCAACTATGAGGAGATTGCCGACTACGTCTACAACAGGGTAGGCGCCGTGGGCATAGCCTGGGGCGCCATGTCCCAGAAGGCCGCGAGCATCGCCTCGGGCTGCTGGAGACTAGGAATCCCGGTGATAGTTGGGCCCCACGGCTCCAAGTACAGGCGCAACCTACTCGGCAGGGCCGATAAGGAGGAGGACTGGATGACGCTGGACGCAAGAACCGGCGAGGAGAAGTACGTAGGCCCGGCTCCCGAGCACCTCTTCTACGCGGCAGAGACCCTTGAGGAGGCTATGGTCATGACCGCCAAGCTAAGCATGAGGCCCAACGACACCTCCAAGGGACGCGCAGTCAAGCTCAGCCACTACATCGACCTTCATAAAACCTACTACGGCACCATGCCCGAAGACCTTCACCTATATATCCGCGTGGAAGCTGACCTTCCGTTCACTATGAAGGAGGAGATACTCGGCGTCATCAAGGAGAAGGGCTGGGAGGAAGGCAAGATAGGTATGCTGGACCCAACTCTGCTCGAAAGGATGGTGAGGAGGAAGTAGCGATGTCAGCCAAGATGCGTACAGGACAGACCGCCGAGATAGCGGGGCCGACGAAGGCCAACGTGATACCTCAGCCCAAGGTAGCGTCCTCAATGATAAAAAAGGCCAAGAGGCCTCTCCTAGTAGTGGGGAGTAACGCGACGAACGTGAAGACAAACGACGGCGACTTGGTTGACTCATCCATCAGGTTCCTTAAAACCGGAGTCGCCGTGGTCGCCACGGGTCACCTTGTGAAGACATTCAGAGACAGGGGAGCCGAAGTGTACAGCATGCAGTTCATGAACTTGGGTGATAGGCTCAGAGACCCCGGCTGGGCTGGGTTCGACGGGGAGGGGCCGTATGATTTAGTATTGTTCGTTGGGACCCTGTACTACATGGAGTGGCTGGTCCAGTCTGGGTTGAAGAACTTCGCCCAAGACCTCAGGACCATTTCACTCGATAACATGTACCAGCCCAACGCCAGCTGGTCCATGGGCTCGATGCCCATGAAGAACTGGCTGACCGCGCTGGATGAGATACTCAAAGAATTGGAGGAGGGAAAATAGATGAGTCTATTCGAGGACATCCCCGTGGATGTAGGGATCATCTACGAAGGAGAAAGGATACGTGGCCGCGACATGCAGATCGAGCTGGGCGGCCCAAGGGAGGAGTTCAAGTTCGAGCTGGTCCAGTCGAAGCCGATGGACGAGATCGAGGACGGTAAGATGACCGTCATCGGTCCCGATCTCCCTGACCTGCCGGAGGGTACCAACACGCCGTTCGGCATGATCATAGAGGTAGGTGGAGCCGAGCTCGAGAAAGACTTGGAGGGCGTTATAGAGCGCCGCCTCCACGAGTATGTAAACTTCATCGAGGGTTTCATGCACCTGAACCAGCGGTACGACATACAGATGAGGCTCAGCAAGAAGAGCTACCAGAAGGGCTTCAACAGCTTCAAGATGTTCGGTGAAGTGCTGATGCGTCTCTACAAGAGCGAGATGCCGTTCATCGAGAAGATGCAGATCACCTTCTACACGGACCCTGAGAAGGTCAATGAGCTTTATGCCAAGGCGATGGAGATATACGAGGCTAGGGACGCCCGGGCAAGAGGAATGAGTGACGACGAGGTCGACGTGTTCTACGGGTGCAGCCTCTGCCAGAGCTTCGCGCCGACGCACCTCTGCGTCATCACGCCCCAGCGGTATGCCAACTGCGGCGCCATCAGCTGGTTCGACGGAAGAGCCACGGCCAAAGTAGACCCCAAGGGACCCGTCTTCGAGATAACGAAGGGGGCTCTGATTGATGACGTCACGGGAGAGTACGAGGGAGTCAACCAGGTCATCAGGGATAAGAGCCTCGGCGAGATCGAGAGGGTGCAGCTTTACACCGCGTTTGGTTACCCCCACACGAGCTGTGGCTGCTTCGAGGGATGCCTCTTTTACATCCCCGAGGTTGACGGCTACGGAGTAGTGCACAGGAACTACAAGGGCGAGACGGTGAATGGCCTCAACTTCGTCACAATCAGCGACCTCACCGCCGGCGGCAGGCAGGTGGACGGGTTCCACGGCCTCAGCATAGAGTACATGAGGAGCCCTAAGTTCATGCAGGCCGACGAGGGGTGGGATCGCGTCGTCTGGATACCTGAGGAGATCAGGGACAGGATCAAGGAGTACATGCCAGAGGACATGATCCCTAAGATAGCGACTGAGAAAGACGTCGAGACCCTCGACCAACTCAAGGAATGGCTCAAGGACAGGGGCCACCCAATAGTGGATAAATGGAAGGAGGAGCCAGCTGTGGAGGCTGCGCCTGCGGCACCTCAGCAGCAGATGATGTACCAGCAGCAAGCCATGCCGACCACGTTCACCATGCCCACCATGGAGCTGCCGGTTGGCGCAGTTCCTGGGCTTCCGAGCGGCATGAACATACGAATAATCCTCAAGAACGCGACGATCAAGGCCGAGAGGGTGATCATCAAAGTCGATAAGGAGTGATCCACCTATGGCCAAGCCCAAAGATATAGAGCTGCTGCTCAACAAGAGCCTACTGGAGAACCTGGCCAAGTTCCAAGAGATCGAGCTCGAGGATGTTGACATCGAACTCGATGAAATAGAGTTCAGCGTGGAGGGCGGGAGCGGAGGTGTCTCGTCACCGCTCTTGGCGCGCCTAGGTTTCGAGTTCGCCCTGATAAGGGACTCCGCTAACAGGATAACGAGTCTGCTCGGAGGACCAGCCTCTCCCATGGGTATGGGGATACCTCAGATGCAGCCCATGGTGCCGGGGTTGGCGCCAGCCGTCCCTGTGGTTAAGCCAACGGAGCTCATCCAAGAGACGGCGGGTGTGCCCGTGGGTGAGTACCTTGGGAGTATCGTCGAGGTGAAGCTCGGGGCTACGAAGGCTGAGGGAGGCACGAGAGCCGTGTCGTATGTCATCGGCGGTGAGAAGGTGCCACCGTTCTTCAACTTCCAGGCAGCCACTCCGAATAAGCCCATCATAGCGTTGGACGTCTTCGACTGGCCCAAGGTGCCTCTCAGCAGGGCCGTGAAAATGCACTTCAGGGAGTACCTTGAGGATACCGCTGAGTGGGCCCGTGTCTGCGTTGACAAGTACGGTGCCGAGATGATAAACGTGCACCTCCTCACCATAGATCCATTGATAGAGGACGCGCCCCCCAAGGAGGCGCTGAAGAAGGTGGAGGCTGTGCTTGAGGCTGTGGATGTCCCCATAAGCATAGGCGGCTGCGGAGATCCGCATAAGGACTACGAGGTTTTCAAGGCCATCTGTGAGAACATCGAGGGGGAGAGGCTGCTCATCAATTCGGTGACTTTGGACATGGATATCGAGGGCACAGCCAAGCTCGTGAATGAACACGACAACTGCGTCATCGCTTTTACAAGCATGGACGTCAACAAGGCTAGGGAGCTCAACAGGAAGCTCTACGACTTCGTCCCCAAGGAGCAGATACTCATGGACACCACCACCGCCGCCCTAGGCTATGGTCTTGACTACGCCTTCACTGTCATGGAGCGGTGTCGCCTCGCCGGACTTAAGGGAGACCCTGAGCTAAACCACCCCATGAGTTCGGGCACCACCAACGCGTGGGCCGCCCGAGAGGCTTGGATGAAGATGGGACCAGAGTTCGCGCCGAGGGAGCTGAGGGGACCCATATGGGAGACCGTTACCGGTATAACGCTGCTTCTCGCCGGCGTCGACTACTTCATGATGATGCACCCGGCCGCAGTGGACGCCCTGAAGACAACGATCAACCATCTGATGAAGGACGATAAACCCGTTGAGCCCACGGAATGGGTCTCGGTGAGGCTGTAGGAGGGATTGGATGCCAGCGAAAGAACTGAGTCCAATTGACATTTACCAGAGACTGCCTAGGACCAACTGCGGGGAATGCGGCGAGGCCAACTGTATGGCCTTCGCTGCCAAGCTTGTAAATAGGGAAGCCCTGCTGGATGAATGTAAGCCTCTCCTGAAGCCCGAGAGCAAGGAAGCATATGATAATCTCTGGGCCCTACTCAAGCCGTCGGTGAAGGCGGTGGAGGTGGGCGTAGGGGAAAACACCTTGACCCTCGGCGGCGAATACGTGTTCTTCAGGCACGAGTTCACGTACTTCCACCAGCCTGCGATAGCCGTCGACGTGAGCGACGAGATGAGCGACGAGGAGTTCAAGCTCCGAGTCAATGTGCTCAACGACTTCAGCTACGAATACATAGGGATGCAGCTCACCTTGGACATGCTGGCGGTCAGAAGCACCAGCGGAGATCCAGACACCTTCGCAGCGGCCGTGGTGAAAGCCAACGAGCTGACCCAGAAGCCCATGATACTGTGCACCCACAGCCCGGAGGTGATGCAGAAGGGATTGGAGGTCGTCGCAGATAAGCGTCCGTTGATTTACGCGGCTACAAAAGAAAACTGGAAGGAGATGGCCGAGCTGGCTCTCCAGCACAGCTGCCCATTGGTGGCGTCGTCCCCTCAGGACTTGGACACGTTGAAGAGCATTACGCACACGCTTGAGGTTTACGGGGTAGAGGACATCGTGTTGGACCCCGGTACCAAGCCCATCAACTACATGGCAGCCAACCTCAACAACTTAGTAAAACTGAGATGGCAGTCCATCAACGAGGAGGAGGAGCACTTGGGCTACCCAATACTTGGCCTACCCCTCGTGGCGTGGACGGTTGAGGAGGAGGACACGATAATCAACGAGTGGAACGAGGCCGTTCTCGCGGCTCTGTGCATCGACAGGTTCGCCGACGCCATTATAATACACGGCATCAGCGGCTGGGCGCTGCTTCCTCAGATTATCCTCAGAAACAACATCTACACCGACCCACGGAAGCCGGTGTCGGTGGAGCCAGAGCTGGGTGTCTTCGGTGAACCCGACGAATTGGCTCCGGTGTTGCTTACGACCAACTTCGCCTTGACATACTACACGGTGGCCTCCGACATAGAGTCGGCCAAACTAAACTGCTATCTTCTAGTCGTGGACAGCGAGGGCATGTCGGTGGAGAGCGCCGTCGCGGGTCGAAAGATGACAGCCGACACGGTCGCCGAGGCACTGGCGGACTTCAAGGTGGGCGACAAGGTGAAACACCGCCACCTGGTGATACCGGGGAGGTCAGCTAGGCTTAGCGGCGAGATACAGGAGCTGTCAGGCTGGACCGTGTCCGTGGGTCCCCTAGACTCGTCGGGTATAGCCAAATACTTAGACGAGAAGTGGACGCCCTTCCCCGAGGACTAGGCCCACTTCACGTAGCTGCCTGTGGAGCCTGCTCCACCCAGCACCACCCGGTGCCCTTCTTCTTTTCCCATGTATCTCTCCAGAATGCCTTTGAACACCACCTTTTCATCTACCTCGAACATTCCACCGTAGATCCCCTCATAGGACACTATCTCGGATATCGTTGCCCTTTGGTTCCCCAGCTTCGAGTCCGTCACCCTGTAGATCGCCGGCAGGTAGATGGACTCGGCGGCGTCCACCACTACGGCTGTCCCCTTTACCTCGCCTAACCGATTGTAGACATAGTCGCCGTAGCTCTCGGTTATCTCGTCGTCCGTCCGAGTCGGATGTATCGATACGTATGTGTCCTTGTAGAACCCGTAGTTCCACCTCCGGAAGGCTAACTTTCTGAGCTCTTCCGTGCTCAGCGGGAACTTCTCGGCGCGCTGGGCAACCCACCTCTCAACCTCTTCTTCGCTGCGACCGCGGATGACGCCTTCCTCTCTCGCCCCGAGGACGGCCTCCCTCACCCACCGTGTTTCCTCTCGTCCATATACGGTGATGTCGATGTCGGAGAACTCCGGGTTGTGTGAACGGGTCAAGATGGATCCGGTGACACCGATTTTACCTTCAACGCTTGCATGTCCCTGAAGGTACTCGACGAGCCTAAGCAGTTTCTCCTCCAACGGGTCCGACGGCCCATCCCGGATCAGTGAGTCGACTCTCTCGACCGGGTCGTAGTAGCATTTCACGTCGCTGAGGGGCACGCAGGAGACTGTGATATTGCGGATGGGACAGTCGTAGAGATAGTCTGGGTGGTTCTCCCTCAGGTAGCCATACGTATTCTCGACCTGGGTGACGTGGTAGTACCGGAGGGTCCGGGTGTAACGAGTATCCCCCCTGCTCCACTTCCCCTCAGCCGTGGGGATGTACTTCAGGTACGCCGTCACCCTGCCGGGGGGGTGCAAGTAGCCCACGATGACGAACATCAGCCCGTCGCGGGTCTCTACCATTTCCCGGTCCTTCGGCTTCAAAGCCCCCTCACCTGAGTTGTTCGAAGACGTACTCGACTAACCTCTCGGCTATGTCGACAGTCGTCACCTTCTGGAGCCCCTCCCAGCCGGGGGTGCTGTTCACCTCGAGGGTGTACAGCGTCCTGTCCTCTTCGCTGCGCATCAGGTCGACGCCCGTGTACTCCAGCCCCAGCGTCTCTGCCGCCTTGAGACTCGTCTCGATCTCTTCACCTGTCGGCTCATAGGGCTCTGGCGCCGCCCCTGAGGAGATGTTGGTCTTCCACCCCGCGGCGACTCGCTTCATGGAGGCGACGACCTCGCCGCCGATGACGAACGCCCTTATATCCTCGTTGCCGTGGGGGATGTACTCCTGGATGTAGAAGACGCTCTGGGTGGACTCCAGCGCCCTGAACACCCTGTAGGCTATGTCACCGTCGGTGAGGCGCGTGATTCCCGCGCCGAGGGAGCCAAACAGTGGCTTAACCACGACGTCGCCCCCCAGCTCTTCGAAGGCCTTCATGGCCCCAGTGAAGCTCTCCGTGACCACCGTGCGGGGGGACGTTATCCCCGCCTTCTCGAGGAGCGCCGATGTGTAGCACTTGTTGACCGACTTCTCTATGCTGAGCGCTGGGTTGACGACGTAGACGCCGTACTCCTCCAGCATGTGGACGGCGTCCATCCTGTAGAAAATCCTCTCCGCTGTTCCCCCGGGCATCCGGCGCACGATCACGGCGTCGTAGTCCTCGATCATGTGACCCCTGACGGAGATCTTGGGCTCCAAGGTTATCCGTGAGACGAGTTTAGTAACCGGGAAGACGTAGGCCTCGGCGCCCCGTCTGCGGAGTTCGCCTAGGAGCCTCTGGATGTGCCACTCCTTCCCGTCGTTTCCCAGTATCCCTACCTTCACACGGCTCACTCATGGCTCGGCGATGAGTATCTCGGCGTTGCCCCCGACGGCCAGGTCACCCCTGTACCGCCTGAGGGGCTCGTCCAGATACCGGAGAGCCTCGCCGACGTTTAACGTCTCTGCCAGCTGCCTGAGGTACAGCCTCATGAAGGTGGGCCTGAAGGTGGTGTCATATATGTAGGTGGGCAGCAGCTCCTCCACGCCGCCAAAGCACGCCATGAACCCGCCGTTTCCCTTGGCCTGGGCTCCGAGGCGCTTACCGGCTTTACCGAAGACGAGTATCTCGCCGCCGTTCATGTGGACGCCGGTGAACGGGCCGGTGTCGCCCTTGACGACGATCATGCCGCGCCTCATGAAGCTCGCGGCCTCGCTGCCGACGCCTCCACCGACCACGATGCAGCCGCCGGTCATACCCTCGCTGCTGCCACGGTAAGCCGCGCCCAGCAGGTGCCCAGCGTCCCCATCGATGCGTAGCACCCCGCCCTTCATCTCGGCTCCAGCCCAGTCGGCTGCGCTGCCCTCCACGATGAGCATGCCTCCCGTTATCTGGGAACCCACGTGCATCCCGACATCTCCCTTGACCACTAGCCTCCCCGCCTCCATGGCTGCACCTATGTACTTGACATGGGGGGCGTCTCCGTCCACCACGATCTCCTGCTCGGCCGGGGTCTCCGCCACCTCGCCGGTTACATCGAAATGGTCCGCCAACTTAAGCTTAACCTTGCCTTGGTAGACGTTGAGCCTCTGAACCTCGTCCAGGGTCCTGCCTGCTATGACGGTCGGGGAGACGACCTCGGCCTCGACGGGTATCGCGGTGACTTCCTTGGGGACAAGTATCAGCTTCTTCATCTCAGCCGCCTCCCACGCAGTCCTTGAGGTAAAGCTGGTACTTGCCCAACTTGCCCCCGAAGTTGACTGCAGTGATCCACTTCACGCCCTCCACCTTGGTGGCCGCCTCTATCCCGACGCCCATCGCCTTCTTCACCGAGGCCTCGTCAAGGCCGTTGAGCACCACCTCCAGCACCGAGTTGACTCCCTCCGGCACCTGGCTGTCTTTCAGGCTGTGCTTGATGGCGGGGCAGAAAGGCGTGTTGGTTGACGCCCTGAGGAACGCGTATGTTGACCCCACTTTGCTGCCGCTCCTGCAGAGGCCGCCCGGGAACGGGGTGATGACGTAGGGCACCGTGTGGATAGCCTCGATGGCTCTCTCGGAGGCCTCCAGGGTCGCCGCCTCGGTCTCCCCCATGACGAGGAAGTTGCCACCGGCCACTGCCTTCTTGGCGCCCACCTTCTCCTCGACCAGGAACTCGCCCTCCATGACGGGTATCCTCCAAAACCTCTGCCGCGACTCCCAGCCGTCACCCATCCGCATCTTCACCTGGTAGCCGTCACCGAAGAAACGGACGCTCTTCCCGACGTCGATCATGTCATCGGCTATCTCAGCCGGCAAGCCGTTGTAGACGGCGGTGGTCGGGCAGGTGAGCACACACTGGCCCAGCCTGTTGAGCAGGGGCGTAGCCAGCTTACTCGCCGAGAACCCGAACACCATGACGGCGGTGCCTGGCCTCCCGTCCGGGGTCTCCTCGGCTGGTACCTCGGCCTCTACCCCTGCTTCGCAGTCGCACGCGATGACGCTGGTGGCGAAGCCGGTCATCTCAGCGGCGGCGGTGTTGGCCCACTTCCTGCTGGCCGCAGTGATTATCAGCCGCGTACCCCACATGCCGAAGCCCTCGGCAAAAGTGTCCTCTATCTCGACCCCGTTAAGGTTGAAGCTCACCTCCATACACCTCCCTCGGCCGCTACCGCCCGCTGCGTAGGCAAATACGCGTCCTCAACCGGGTAGTTCCTGAAGCCGACAGTATAATAGTCCTTGAAGTCTTGCTCCAGCTCCTTGACAAGCTCCTGCTCCAGCTCGGGTGGCGTCTCCACCTTAGCCCAATACGTTGAGCCTAGAGGCGTGTAGACAACTTCCCCGTCCTTGACCACAACCTCTCCCCTCTTTATGGTGTAGCTCGCCAGCCTGAACGCTCTCTCGATCTCCTGGTACATGCTGGGCCTCCACTTGGACGGGTCGACGTCGTAGACGCTGACGTCCGCGTCCGCGCCGACGCCCAAGTGGCCCTTATTCTTGAGGCCCAGAACTTTGGCGGTGGCGGCACGGGTGACAATTGCCACCTCGTTGAAGGTGTACTCCCTGTAGTTATTGGCGAGGCTCGTCTTCTTCATCACCGCCTTGTTGCTCTCCAGCATGGTGTCCGTGCGGGCCTTCCTGCTCATGAGCCACGCCAAGACCTTAGGGTAGTAGATGAAGGGGCCGCCGTTGGGGTGGTCCGTGGTCATGTAGACACGCCACGGGTCCTTGACGAGGAGCGCCAGCTCCAAGCCGATGCCCCACTGGATTGAGTTCGCAGGGTTGTTCTGCTTGAAGGTGTAGGGGACCACGCCTGCGCCGCCCTCCATCTCCACGTCGCTGTTCACCCACTTGTTGCCGGTGAGGCCCCAGAGCCTGAACTGCCACGGGCCGTCCCCTGTCATCGTGGTGGTGTCCGTGAAGATGACCTGGCCCAGGTCGAGGGTGACGTGGGGGTGGCCGTTGACGTACTTGGCGATCTTACCAGCACCCGACTTGAGGGTCATCCAGCTGTCGCCGTCAAGGGCGTTGAACTGGCAGTGGACCACGTGGACCGTGTTCTTCCTACCTTTCGCAGGCTTGACGCTTCCCACTGTGTCCATGGTCTCGACGGTGGTCTCCCAGTTCCCCGGTATCCCCAGGTTGTTGCAGTGAAGGTGGATGGTGTGAGGCAGCCCCAGCTCCTCGTTCGCCTCCGCCAACATGGTGACCACCTGGCGCGGCGTCACGTCGAAGCCCTCCACGTTGCCATCCAG
>SMTZ1_10034821_pt1 | contig 14259 bp, 14 predicted proteins | sample DeeMarSWOR136_30_FD_25667 | JGI IMG/M metagenome (IMG submission 25667) | reverse complement strand
ACTCTATCCCGCTATCTTACTGACCCTCTTCGTCCTCTTTTGGGAAGTGATGGTGTTGCAGTTTGGGGTCCCCCACTATATCCTGCCCGCCCCGACCCGTATCCTTCGCACCCTGACCGCTCAACAGTCGCTCCTACTCTATCACACCCTCGTTACCCTGGAAGAGATCCTTGTGGGCTTCCTGTTGGCCTTTGTGGTGGGGGTGGGGTTGGCATTTCTCATGTTTCAGTTCCCCGTCTTGGAGAAGACCTTCTATCCCATCGTAATCGGATCCCAGACCATACCGGTCTTTGCTATTGCCCCGCTCCTGGTGCTCTGGTTCGGCTATGGGCTCCCATCCAAGGTCGTCATGGCGGCGTTGATCGTCTTCTTCCCCATCGTCGTCAATACGCTGGATGGGCTTAAGGGAGCCGATTCCGATGCGGTAAACCTGTTGAGGATCCTGAAGGCCAATCGTTGGCAGATCCTCTGGAAGGTTCGGGTTCCCTCGGCGCTACCTTTTGTCTTTTCCGGATGCAAGATCGGAATATCCGTTGCGACCATTGGGGCCATCATTGGCGAGTGGGTGGGATCAAAGGAGGGACTCGGCTACCTAATGCTTCATGCCAATGCCCAGCTTCAGATCTCGCTCATTTTCGCCTCGCTCATTTATCTCACCATCTTGGGGGTGAGCCTCTTTTACCTCGTCGTTTTGATGGAAAGGTGGGTAATGCCATGGAAAAGGCTTTCCGAAGTACGGTAAGGGTATTTTTTGCCATAGCTTTTCTCGCGCTCATCTTTTGGATTTCGGAGGGAGGAGGGCAGGGCCCTCGTGTTAAAGTGACCCTCATGCTGGACTGGTTCCCCAATGCCGATCATGTTCCCGTCTATGTGGCTCGAGACAAGGGGTTTTTCGGGAAGGAGGATCTGGAGGTCGAGATACTGGTCCCGGCAGATCCCAATGATCCCCCGAAGCTCGTAGCGGTTGGCAAGGTGGATTTTGGGATCAGCTATCAGCCCAGCGTTACCGTCGCACGATCCCAGGAACTGCCCATAAAGGCTATCGGAGTCCTCGTTGAGCACCCATTGAGCACCATAACCTTCTTGAAGGAGTCAGGGATTAAATCCCCCGCGGATTTGAAGGGAAAGAGGGTTGGTTATTCCACGGCTCCCACGGAGGTCATCCTCTTCGAGGCCGTGGCCCAGTCCGCTGGCCTCTCAAGGGAGGACTATGAGTTGATCAATATCGGTTTCAACCTCACCCCATCGCTCTTAACGAGAAAGGTCGATGCCGTTGTGGGGGCGTATTGGAACTACGAAGTCAACGAGTTGGCCTTGGAGGGAAAGGAGGCCGGGTACTTCCCCGTTGAGAAACACGGGGTTCCCGACTACTATGAATTGGTATTTATCGCCAACGACGGCACCTTAAAGAAGAGGAGAGAGGTAGCCATACGGTTTATTAGGGCGGTCGATGCGGCAATCCGATTCAGCAAGGGACATCCCGAGGAGGCCCTCAAGATCTATTTCGAGGCCAACCCGAATGTCAGGAAGGAACTGGATGCCAGGGCCTTCAGGGATACACTGAGGGTTTTTGCAACCACACAGGTACAGTCCCTGGATAAGTGGAAGGGCTTCTTGGATTTCGCGTTGGATCGGGGCCTCATCCAAAAGAGGCCGAGCCCCGAGACCCTCTTCGAGAACGTTGTGAGGTGATGCTCGGGGTCCCGTCGATAGGCGGGGAGAGGACAAAAGCGTTGACAAAGTGAGAAATACAGTATTTAATTGTTTGATTTTATTCCACTAATGCCGAGGGAAAATTAACCCAAGAGCCGACGAAATGTTGGAAGTGCGATCCTTGCAGAAGAACTTCGGCGGCATTCGGGCCGTAGACGACTGCAGCCTTGAGGTCAAGAAGGAGTCCATTACCGGACTCATAGGGCCCAATGGAGCCGGCAAGACTACCCTCTTCAACCTGGTGACGGGCTTCTACAAACCCGACGGTGGGGAGATCCTCTTCAATGGGAAACGAATCGACGGCCTTCCCCCCCACCAGATCTTCCGGAGAAAGATCTGCCGCACCTTCCAGATTACCCGGGAGTTCGGACATATGACCGTCCTGGAGAACTTGATGCTGGTGCCGGAGAACCAGCGGGGAGAGTGGATCTTCAACACGTGGTTTCGGCCCGGATCTGTAAAGAGGCAGGAGCGAGAGATAAGGGATAAGGCCATCGGGGTATTGGAATTCGTGGAGCTCATCGACCTGAAGGACGAGTACGCGGGCACCCTATCGGGGGGGCAGAAAAAGCTGCTGGAGTTGGCCAAGACCATGATGGCCGACCCCGACCTGATCCTCCTGGACGAACCAGGTGCAGGGGTTAACCGAACGCTGATGAGGAAATTGGTCGACAACATCAGGGAGCTCTGTGCGGAGAAGGGGATCACCTTTCTGATTATCGAGCACGACATGGACCTGGTCATGAGCCTCTGCACCCCCGTCATCGTGATGAGCGAGGGGCAGAAGCTGGCGGAGGGAACCCCGGACGAGATCCGATCGGATAAACGTGTCTTGGAGGCGTATCTCGGAGGTCAATATCGATGAGGATTTTGGAGGTGAAAAACCTGATTTCCGGTTACGGTGAGACGGATATCCTCCACGATGTCTCCATGAAACTGGGGGAAAAGGAGATCGTCTCCATCATCGGGCCAAATGGCGCGGGAAAGTCAACCCTGCTGAAGACCATGTTCGGCATTTTGAGGCCGAGGCAGGAGAACCTGGAGATGGGGGCCTTCGTCAGAACCGATGACTATCGGGATAGGCTCCAGGAGATGTACGACCTCTTTCCCCTCCTCAAGGACAGGAGAAACCAGAAGGTGGGGAGCCTCTCCGGTGGGCAGCGACAGATGGTGGCCATGGGGAGGGCGTTGATGCTCGACCCCAAGGTGCTGCTCTTGGACGAACCCTCCGCCAGTTTGGCCCCAATGCTGGTGGAGATGATTTTCGAGAAGATCGTCGACATCAATAGAACGGGCGTCGCCCTCGTGGTGGTGGAACAGAATGCCCGGGAAACCCTGAAGATCTCCGACCGCGGATATGTCCTGGCCATGGGGCGAAACGTATTCGAGGATACGGGAAAGGCCATCCTGGAGAACGAGGAGGTTGGTAAGCTCTACCTGGGAGGCTAACGGTGCCCGAACTGATCGTATACGGAATCGTCCTCGGGAGCATCATTGCGCTGGGGGCCATCGGTCTCACCTTGGTGTATGGGATCTTGAGGTTTGCCAACTTCGCCCACGGCGACCTGATGACCGCCGGGGCTTACATCGCCCTCCTTTTGGTGACGGGGCCCTTTCCCTGGCTCGGCATCCCCGATACCACCTTTGGCCCGCTTTCCTTCGGGTGGCGAATGGCCCTCGCCTTTCCCATCGCCATGGCCTGCGTGGCGGCGGCCTCCATCCTGTTCGACCGTATTCTCTATCGGCCCCTTCGTAGGAAACGGAGCCCCCCAGTGATACTGGCCATGTCCGCCCTGGGGGCATCCTTCATCATCCGAATGATCGTCCTCATCCTGTGGGGCGGTGATTACCACTTCTACCGTCCCGGAGTCCTGCGGCCGGCCATTCTATTGCCCCTTGAGATCAAGATCAGGCCGGATCAGATTTTGAGCCTGGTGACGGTTTTATCCCTGGTGATCCTCCTCTACCTCTTAGATGGGAAAGGCCATGCGCGCCACGGCCGATAACATGGAATTGGCCCGGGTGAGCGGGATTGACACCGAAAGGGTGATCATATGGACATGGGGGATTGGGGGGGCGCTCGCCGCTGCGGGGGGCATCCTCTATGGTATTGACGTCCAATTACACCCGGGAATGGGTTGGCACTTTCTCCTGCCCCTCTTCGCGGCCACAATCCTGGGGGGAATAGGCAACATGTACGGGGCCCTTGTCGGTGCCTTGGTCATGGGCGTCGCCCAACAGGTCTCCACCGCCTACCTGTTGCCCACGTACAAGCCCGCCGTTGCCTTTATGGTCATGATCTTAATCCTCTTATTCAGACCTCAGGGTATCTTCGGAGGGGGCCGTACCTAATGGAATTGAGTGGCATCATCGCCTATCTGGTTTTCTGGGCCATCTACGCTGGTATCTTTGCCGTATTTGCCCTGGGCTTGAATATCCAGTGGGGGTATACGGGGCTCTTCAACATCGGGATCGCGGGCTTCTTCTGCATCGGGGCGTATACCACGGCCATGATCACCACCCCGAAGCCCACGGGCCTCTATGCCCAGTATGTCCGCCAGATTTTCGGCCTCGGCCTCCACGAGATTATCCCCCACGGCCTATGGTTTCCCCTCGGTCTCCTGGGAGCCGCCGTTGTGTGCGGTTTCATCGCCTTTTTGATCGGATATCCAACCCTTCGGCTCCGGGAGGATTACCTGGCCATCGCCACCATCGGCATCGCCGAGACCTTTCGCCTCGTCTTCAACAACGAACACTGGTTGGCAAACGGCCCCCGCGGCTTGATGGGGCTCCCTCAACCCCTTCAGGGCTTGGTTGAGCCCAGACACTACAATTATATCTACCTCATCATCGTATTGGCCATCATGGTGGTCATCTACCTCTCCATCGAGCGGGTCATTCGATCCCCCTGGGGGCGGGTACTCCGGGCCATCCGAGAGGATGAGGTCGCCTCGGCCATGAGCGGCAAGGATATCTTCAGGTTCAAGATGCAATCCCTCATCTTCGGGTCGATGATCATGGGGGTAGGCGGCGCCCTCTATGCCCACTACACCAAGGCCATCTCTCCGGACGTTTTCACCCCCCTCTACGGAACCTTTATCATCTGGGTTATGCTGATGGCAGGGGGGAGCGGCAACAACAAGGGGGCCATCCTGGGTGCCTTCATCATTTGGGGAATCTGGGAAATAACAAGGTTTTTGACAGCATATGTTCTCCCATACACCATGAAGGCCAGGGCCCCTTACATTCGCTACCTGATCATCGGCATCCTGCTGGAGATCATCCTCATCTACCGACCGCAGGGCCTTAAAGGAGAGGAGAAGAGGATATCTAAGATGATCGACTGACGGGGCCTCGGGCCCTGGCGGCATGTATCAACGAGAAAGGGGGACCTCGCCCTGGCAAGATCCCCCTTTTTGATCCGTTTCTTATTCATCTCATATCGGCGGGATATCGATTTCGATGCGGACGGTTACCATCTCGCCCTTTCGGTATCTCCAGACCTCAATGGGCGTCTTCACGTCGCCATTCGCGTCGAAATCCACGGATCCGGCAGCACCCTCGTAGTTGATGTCCTTCCCCTGATCTAGCAACTCAAAGGCCTTCTTGAATTCCCCAGGCTTGATGGCCTCTCCGGGTGGATTGGCTACCCTACGGAGCTGGTCCCTGATATTCGTGGACGTAATGGGAACGCCCTTCACCTTGCATGCATACGCGGCAAGGCCGATCGCCGCCGTGGCATCGTAGGCGTTGGTGATAAAGGGCAGAGGAGGCAGGACACCGTATTCCGCTCGATAATCGGAGACGAAAACATCATAGGAACCAGTCTTTGCCGCGCCAGGAGCTGTCCCCCACCTTCCTTCAACCACCCTATCCCCAACAGCCTTGACGATATCATAGGATTTGGTTCCATCGCAGTAGAGGAAGTTCCTGAATTTGAAGAACTCAAAGGCCTCCTTGATATACACCTTGGCATGTTCTGGGTAGCTGAAGGCACCGATGATATCAGGCTTTCCCGCAAGGGCCCTCTTCACTTCCGCCGTATAGGACTCCGCGGCCTTTTCGTCATGGGGCACCATGGCAAGGACCTTGCCCCCCCGTTTCTCATAGGACTTCTGAAACTGCAGGGCAAGCCCCTGGCCATAGGGGTTGTTGACGTAAAGGACCGAGGCCAACCTGCTGAAGCTGACGGCCAGCTTCCCCGCGATGACCCCTTGAAGGGCGTCCGATGGGCAGGTCCGGAAGAGCACATCGGCATCCTTGTCAGAGGGGAGAACCGTGATGAGAGGGGAGGTAGATGCAGGGGAGATATGTACAACCCTGCTGGGACAGGTCACCGATTCGGCCACCGGGACGGTGACTCCGCTGGCAAGCGCACCCACGATGGCGACGACCCTGTCAATCTCGACCAATTTCTTCGCCGCATTGGTGGCCGGTATGGCGGAGGTTTCGCTATCCTCATGGACCAGCTTGATATCCAGACCCGCCGCCTTCAGCTGTTTCTCGGCAAGCACACAGCCATTCTTCAAATTGGGACCGAACTCCTTGAGCGGCCCCGTGTAGGAGAGAAGGGTCCCCACCTTCACCTCTTGGGCAAATGCCCCCGAGGTCAAGGCCAGGGCAAACAGGAATACAACTGCTATTGAGAAAATCCTCTTCATGTTGACCTCCTTTCTTTATCAACGCTCACTGTCTCCGTTACTCCTTCTCATTCACCCCCTTTCACATGAGGAATTATACCCGTATTGCCGTACCGGCGAAAAATGTATATCTGTAATTAACTCAATTTTTCCCTCTTGTCAACAAAAAGAAACCGTAATCGTTATGTTTCCCGGAGTTTCCTCGATCTTGTCGAGAAAAAAAGAACCTGTCATGAAATCAACGGGAAACTCCGGGTACGGACTTTTTTGGGAAGGCGGTTGTGAATGGGCAAAATTCAGACACCTGGGAATTCGGAAAAGGAGCTCTGAGCAAATTGCGGTTCTGCGGTGTTGCAGTGCTGCTGTGTTGTAGTCGGAAAGGGGTCGGAGGCAGGAGGAGAAATGACAAAGGTGAAAGGTTAAGGTTAAGGCTAAGGTTGAGGTTAAGAGGTTAAGAAGAAGGTCAAGGCTGAAGGCTTGAGGAAAAAACCTCAAAGCTCAAATTTCAAATGCCAAAAAAATCAATAACGGGTCACGAGCACGAACACGTTTCACGAACACGAACGACGGACACGAGAGTCAATGTCAAAGTTGGGAATCCGTGGGAAACCGGAAGGACGAACTTTGAGCGAGGGGAATTTGGGCAACAGGCCCTTGAGCAGCGAGGAGCGACTTTTCCGGATATCTCGGGTCACTTCGGAAGCATCGGAGGGAAGAAATAACCACGTTCACCGTTGAAAACCATATTTCAATGGTAAATCAATAGGTTACAAAAAATCTAGGTGGAAAACTCAGGAAACTCCGGTAACGTTGACCATTGCCCCAGAAAAGGGTATCTTTAACGGGAAGAATGGCGTGCGCGAAGTCCCACTCGAAGGCGGGGGCGATTCATGGTTAAGGTATTGGTTCCCATAGCGGATGGCGTTGAGGAGATCGAGGCGGTTACCATCATCGATGTCCTCAGGCGTGCAGGGGTGGAGGTGATCTGTGCAGGGCTCACCGGAAGACCGGTAGTGGCCTCTCGGCTGGTGAAGCTCATCCCCGATAAATCGCTGGAAGACGCTAAAGAGGAGGCCTTCGATATGGTCGTCCTGCCGGGAGGGGGAGATGGGGTCGAAAACCTGAGGAAGGACCCGCGGGTTGAGGCAATCCTCCGGGGGATGAGCGAGCGGCAACAATGGGTAACCGCCATCTGCGCTGCCCCTACCCTGTTGGCCGCCTATGGCCTTCTGGAGGGGAAAAAGGCCACCAGCCATCCCAGCCGAAGGGACCAAACAGCCCGTGAGAGGGTAGACTATCGGGAGCAGGGGGTTGTCCAGGACGGTCACATCATCACCAGCCGCGGGCCGGGCACGGCCATGGAATTTGCCTTGAAGCTGGTCGAGGTTCTCTGCGGAAGGGAAAAAGTCCGGGAGTTGAAGGAAGCCCTCGTGATGAGGGATTAGGACACCACCTGATGACCCGTATCACTCAAGTGGATTCCCCTCAATGACCGTGTGGCGCTGTCCCTCTTAAGGGCTCCATGGTGAAACTCCTCCTCGTGATCTCACTTGCGTTTTTCCTCGCAGGTCCCCCATTGTCACCCCTCGCTCAACCGCCGGAACGATATAGGGGGCGGAGGATATCGCTGGACTTCGTCGATGCGGATTTGAGAAATATCCTCAGGCTGATTGCGGAGGTTTCAGAGCTCAACATCGTGGCGGGGGACGATGTGAAGGGAAGGGTCACCATAAGGCTGCTCGACGTCCCCTGGGACCAGGCCCTTGAGGTGATCCTCCAATCCCAATCCCTGGGCATGGTGAGGGTGGGAAATGTGATCCGAATCGCGCCCGTTGACAGGCTCAGGAGGGAAGAACAGGACAGGTTGGCCTCGGAAAGGACCAAGGAGAAATTGGAGGATCTGAAAACCGAGATGATCCACCTCAAATATGCCATTGCTCAAGACATGATCCCGGTGGTAAAAAACTTCTTGAGCGAGCGCGGGAGCGTCAGCGCCGACGACAGGACGAACACGCTCATCATCAGGGATACCTCCAAGAACATTGAGGAGATAAAGGACCTATTCCGATAGCCCATTTCCCGGCGCGCTGAGGGCTTTCAAGTGAAAGACGAGAGGAGAAATCCATGACACACTCCCGGGAAATAATCCAGAGCCTCGATAAGAGGGAACCGGCAATGCTCGCCCTCTTGGAGCAGCTCGTCAATATCGATTCGGGTACGCACCTGAAAGAAGGGGTCAACCGGGTAGCCGGCATCATCGCACAGAGACTCAGCAAACTGGGCTTCGAAGTGGAGCGGCTCTCCCAACCCGATTTCGGGGATCACCTTCTGGCCCGAAAAGAGGGATCCTCTCCAAAGAGGCTCCTCTGCATCTGCCATATGGATACCGTCTTTCCGGAGGGGGAGGCCCGAAGGCGTCCCTTTCGCATCGAGGGAGACAAGGCTTATGGACCGGGGGTCATCGATATGAAGGGAGGGATTGTGGTACTCCTGTATTCGCTACAAGCCCTCATGGAGACGGATACGGACCTCTACGGAACCTTCGACCTCACCCTGCTCTTTAACTCCGATGAGGAGGTCCTTTCCCCCTCCTCCACCCCCTTTATCATACGGGAGGCGAAGCGTGCGGATATTGTGTGCGTTCTCGAACCGGCACGGCCCAAGGGCCAAGTGGTGATCAGGAGGAAAGGGGTTGGTAAGTACTATCTCACTGTCCATGGAAAGGCGGCTCATGCCGGGGCTCAGCCGGAACTGGGTATCAGCGCCATCGAGGAATTGGCCCGCACGATTCTGGAACTCCATGCCTTGACCGATTTCCAGGAGGGCCTCACCGTCAACGTGGGAGTCATAAGGGGAGGGAGCCGGTCCAATGTCGTCGCCGAGCATGCCTATGCGGAAATTGACGTCAGGGTGGTAGACCAGGGCATGATTGATCGGGTCCAGAGGGAGTTTAGCCATATCTGTCGTCCCCATCGAGATGGCATCCGGATGGAATTGACCGGAGGAATAGGATTTCCCCCCATGTTGACCACTGAGCGGAGCCTGGAACTTCTCCGCCTGGTACAGGAAGCGGGAAGGGAAGTGGGCGTCGATATCGATGAGACCCCTACCGGGGGATGTTCCGACGGCAATCACGCTTCATACTATGCTCCCACCATTGATGGCCTCGGCCCTCAGGGAACTGGAGCCCATAGCCCGGACGAAACACTGATCGCCCCCACGTTAGTTGAGCGGTCAAAGGTCTTGGCCCTGTTCATCGAGAAATGGCAGCAATCCTTGGGGCCAAAAGGGGACTATCCCAAGGGCCTCTCTTCCCTTTGATACTATTGGAACGTTTGACGTCCCGCCACTGCTGCCCCCCGTCAAGCTCATGGCGGAATAGGAAATGAAGGAGGAAAGGGAGCCTGGCTTGAAAAAGAAACCGGAAACCCTTGCCCCGACCGTCTCAAACCCAGATACAGACAAGTCCCAATGGAAGTCCCTGGCGGTACTGGCTTCGGCCCATCTGGTCACCGATGCCTATAACAACTTCCTCCCTCCCCTGATGCCGCTCCTGATTCAAAAGATGAACCTCTCGCTGACCCTCACGGGATCGTTGGTCACCATGAGGGCCCTTGCCTCCTTTTTCACCCAGCCCGCGGTGGGGTACGTATCGGACCGCACCGGAATTCGCCTGTTCGTCCTCCTCGGCCCCCTCATCACCGGGATTTTCATCGGCCTCTTGGGGATTGCCCCATCGTACTGGTTTCTCGCCTTCTGTTTGATCATGGGTGGGATTGGACATTCGGCCGTTCACCCGCAGGGCGCTGCCATGATTGGGGACATCGGTCGCCGGCGGGCCGGCTTATTCATGTCCGTCTGGATGATTGGGGGTACCTCGGGAATGGCCATGGGTCCCCTCATTGTTACCCTCGTGGTTTCCGCCTTCGGGTTGAACGGAACGCTCTACACCACCGTCTTGGCAGTGATCATCACCGTACTCCTCTTCAGATTCGCGCCCGCGCCAACGCTCAGAGACGTTGCCCATGCGTACAGTTTGAGGACTCACCTCTTCCCGAAGATGAAGTCGCTGGCCGTGCTCTGGTTGCTCGTGGCGATCAGGAGCGCAACCGGGATGAGTTTCATGAACTTCTTATCCGTCTTGCTGGTGCAACGGGACCCTTTCCGACTACGTGGGAAAGAAGAAGGTGATGCTGGCATCCTTCCTCCTATCCCCCATAGTCCTCCTCTTGTTTCTTAAGAGCGGAGGAATCCTTTCCTGGGGGCTATTGATCATCGGGGGAATCTGTGTGTGGGGAGCAAGCCCGGTAATCATCGTTGCTGCCCAGGAAATAGCCCCGGAAAGCCGCACCCTGGTATCCAGCATGATGATGGGCCTCGGCTGGGGGGTTGGGGCTCTCCTGGTGACCGTAACCGGGCTTCTGGGGGATACTATCGGCTTGGAAAAAGCCCTCCAGTGGATCCTCGTTCTTCCCCTTATCGGGCTTATCCTCACCTCGTTCTACGTGAGGGACGAAGCGGAACGGGCTGGTTCCCCTTAGCCAAAGACAGGGATGTACGATGAGACAAGAAGTCGAGGGAGGATCCGTTATGCTGATCTCTCCTCCCGTCAACGAATCATGGGAACGGTGATACACCCATCCATCAGGAACAGGACCTTGGCCTCCCGTCCCTTCATCTCCAGGGCCCTGTTCAGCGTGTTCTGGATATCCGATGAGGGCCGCATAAAGACGCTCTCCACATCCGCATCGGGCAGATCGGTCACGGCCCACATCTCCGCCCACTGGGCGATCTCCGCCATTTTGGCCGCCTTGTGGTAACCCAACACGTATTTCCGGCTGACTCGTTCCAAGGCCTCTTGGGGAGTCTTGGAACCGGACAGCAGCTCGAAAAATGCCTTCCCTCCCACCCCTGTGCGACACTTGCTCACCAGGATCAGGATGCCCCCCTCATTGAGGGCGAGCTTTCCGTTATCCAAGGCCTTTTGTGACTGGTAAAGATCTATGTCCATGGGATAGGTGGCAACGGAGACCACGATGTCCGCCTTGTCGGGAACCTCCACACAGTAAACCTCGTTAGCCCGCTCAACGGCCGCGTCGAAGGAAGCGTGGATATCCCCTGCCGTGGCCGCATAAATTCGGCGATCCCGGTCCAGGGCCATCTGGATGGAGAAAATCTCCTTGTCACCGATGACCCGCATGGCGTCGATCATATCCTCGTGGACCGGGTTCCCTGCCAAGACCAGCGCCTTAGCCTCCGGCCGGACGGCAAATCCGTGGTTCTGCTCGACGGTCTGGTACGAGGCAATGCCGGGAAGGAAGAACTTCCGTCCCCCCGTATACCCAGCGACATAGTGGGGCTCCACCGAGCCAATGACCACCAGCTTGTGGGCATCCACGCCCAGTTGGTTCACATACATCTCGGTACCATTTCGCGATGTCCCCAAGTGGACCATCTGGGAGGGGTTGTGGGGATCGTGAACGTGAATGCGATCCCGAATTTCGGCGTACAGCGGGCCGAAGATGAATCGGAACTCCTCCTCCGTGGGGGCGCGGTGGATTCCCGTGGCCACGATGAAACGGGCATCGACCCTTCGGGTCCACCCGTGGAGGATTTCCAGGACCTTGGCCGTGGGGGTGGGACGGGTCCCATCGTTGACGATGAAGAGCACATCCCGCGCGTCATCAAGGAATTCCGTAAACGAAGGGCTCTCCACCGGATGCTCCAAGGCCCCGACAACGGTCTCCCGCTCCGGGCCGATACTCACTTCATTGGGATGAACCACTCCCAGCACGTTCTCGTCCGGAACCCGAATCGACACCTGCTGCTGCCCGTACGGAATGGGAATCTGCATGACGAATCCTCTCTCACCTCCAGGAAAAGAGTTGAATGGATCTCACGTGCATCGCCAATCCAGACCGTGGCTTTCCAGCCCATGGTCCAATTGAGACCAAGGGCCCCCAGGCTGAAAAGGGAATTTCCAACCCCGAAGGGATGAGGTTCCTCGACACACAGCTCCTCATCCTCATGGGGGACGTCGCCTTAGCCTGTCGTAGCCGAACGATGAGCCTCCCTCTATGAACAGGTTATTCCCACGGGCAATCTTACGAGCCCGCCTTCTCCTTGAGACGCCCCACAATGCTTTCCACCCTGCCCTTGTCAAAGCCAATTATCACCTCATCAAGGGCTGCGATGACGGGAACGCTCCGAGCCCCCGAAATCTTCACCATCTCGTTAAAGGCTTCCCGATCGCGCGTAACGTCCAAATCCTTGTACGGAATCCCCTGTTGCGAAAGATACTCTTTCGCCATCCTGCAGTATGGTCAGGTTGGGCTGGTATAGATTTTCACCTCTTCTTGGGCCATGGGTTTCCTCCTCTTTCTTCCTGGTTTTTATCGTCCCAATCTAATGAAAAGGGAGAGGCCGTGTCAAGGGGTGGCGATTCTATTTCTCCGCGTGACGGGTGGACGGGCGAACGTGATAGGGATTTGAGGTTCAATATACCGCTCGCCCTCCGCTGAGGTCATAGCAATGCCCGGTGGAAAAGCTGCACTGGTCCGAGACCAAGAATTTGACCAAGGCAGCCACCTCAGACGGTTTCCCGAAACGTCCCATGGGTACCTTTGAGAGCAATATCTGCCGCTGTTCTTCCCCCATGATCTCCACCATACGGGTCTCGATAAGCGCCGGGGCGATGCAATGCACCAGGATGTTCTGCTGGATTACTTCCTTGGCCAGGGCTTTTGTGAAGGCGATGACCGCAGCCTTGGAAGAACTATAGGCGGGCATGCGTGGATTGCCCTCCTTCCCTTCATATTAATGTCCATAACGCGATCCCAGTCTTCCACCCGGTATTCCCAAACTGGCTGAACGGGTCCCACGATCCCCGCATTGTTGATAAGGATGTCCACCTTATTGAAATCCCTCAAGACCTCGTCAACCATGCCCCTGACCTGATCCCATCGGCTGACATCCACCTCGAAAAACAGGGGCCTCCTCCCCATTGATTGGATCTCCTTCGCTACTTCCTGGCCGGCTTTCCTCTCCAAATCAACGATTGCCACGTCGCTTCCATCCCTTGCCAAGCGTAAGGCAATTTCCCTGCCGATTCCCATGGCACTACCGGTGACAATGGAGATTTTTCCCAATAAATCATCCATGGCACTCCCCCCTTCGCTTGTGTTTGAACCGTTACGAAATCATCTCCGCTTCACGCCATGAGTATAATACCAAAAGGCATTGGATAGTAAAGGGAAAGAGAGTGAGATCTCAAGGCCCGATGCCTTGTGGCCTTGTCTTTGTTTCCTCTTATGCTACACTTCCCTTGTGGCAAGACCAACGATAATGGAATGCAGAGGGGACCATCCGGCAACAAGTGAGGATAGGCCCGAGGAGGTTTCTCATGGCACTCAGTGAAAAAGCCCTCGTAGAAGCGGCTCAAAAACTGATTACCGCGACAATGAATCTCAAGCCAATTGATCCGCTCACGGAAATTCACCCTGAGATCACCGTTGAGGAAGCTTACCGCGTTCAGCTCATAACGGTAGATGCTCGCTTGGCGGAAGGCCGGAGGATGGTAGGCAAGAAGATCGGACTGACCAGCCCCGCGATTCAGCAGGTGTTCAACGTCTATGAACCGGACTACGGCCATCTCTTAGATGATATGCTCGCCCGCGAAGGGGAGGGCCTGGCCACCTCGCGCTTGCTCCAGCCCCGGGTTGAAGGTGAGATTGCATTCATTCTTGGACGTGATTTATCGGGCCCAGGTGCAACCCCTTTGGACGTCATAAGAGTCACAGCAGGCGTTACAGCCGCTCTGGAGATTATAGACAGCCGCATTCGGGACTGGAAGATAAAGATTCAAGACACGGTCGCAGACAATGCATCGAGTGGGGCTTTTGTTCTG